>Ga0116189_1000236_pt1 | contig 57459 bp, 41 predicted proteins | sample AD_JPNTR3_MetaG_FD_89895 | JGI IMG/M metagenome (GOLD analysis project Ga0116189, IMG submission 89895) | Active sludge microbial communities of municipal wastewater-treating anaerobic digesters from Japan - AD_JPNTR3_MetaG | ecosystem: Engineered > Bioreactor > Anaerobic > Digestate | place... | reverse complement strand
TCTGATTGCAGGACATCTGACGGATCACGCACGCAAATTACGACTCGCGCTCGGCCACTGTAACGGCTGGATTTGTACTTTCCTCAGAGTCGCTGAATCGTTTTGAGTTTTGCGGAATCAGGTTGTATAGCAAATCGACTGAGCCTTTTCTCAGCTCACATATACGATGAAAGTCAGCTTGGATATCGTATTTCATACCGCTGCTGAGCCAGTCGATTATCAGACCGAAGCCCTCGCACTTATGATATCGGATAAGTATCTCCTTGTCAGCTTCGTCAATGGGACGGTCTGCGAATACTGTATTGAAGTAAGTCCTTACAACGTGCTCACAGACTCTCCACAGGTAACTCTCATATATTTCACGGTTCGGGGAATTATGTATGTGCAGAACAGCCTTTTTGTTTTCAAGTGCAAAGGAAAAAGCGACCTCAAGGCATTCCTCGATGCTCTCAATACGGGAGTGTTCTGCAATTATCTGGTCAGCCTCTCTGTTTATCATTTCCTCAAGAAGTGAAGGTATATCATCAAAATGGTAGTAGAAGCTGTTGCGGTTTATGCCGCAGTCCTCAACGATATCCTTGACGGTTATCTTGTTTATGGGACGCTCGTTCAGCAGCTTTATCAGCGATTTTTTAATTGCTTCCTTTGTCAGATTCGCCACTCATACGCCTTCTTTCCTCATTATACAAACATTGTACCATAAAAATGTCTTTTAGTCAATAGCAAAAATAGAGGACACTGTCTGAAAACGACAGCGTCCTCGTATCTGAATAAGGAGAAGTTTATGGCAATTTATGTTTATTTCTTTTTGTTCTTAACTTTTTTAGCAACTGCTATAGCTGTTCCGACTGCGACTGCTCCTGCACCCGCTTTTACAAAATTTTTCTTGTTTATGTGTCTCTCCGAAACATTTTCTTCGTCCGATTCGGGAAGTCCGATGACATTATATCTAAGCAGCAGCTTTTCTATATCAGTGCTGTGTATCTTTTTCAGCAGCGGTTTTATTGCCGCATTTGCGAGCAGACCTGTATCGGCAGTAAGAGGCTTTCCGTCACGCAGAGCTATAGTCGCATTGAGCAGATCACGGATATCGTATGTACTGCCCCATACCTCGGGAACGCCTCTGTCTATTCCGAGCAAAGTATAGACAGCCTCCATTCCTGTGCGTATAGAGTATTCGGTAGTGAATATAGTATCACGCTTGGTCTCAGCAAACTGTCCAAGAAATGCGAAATTGACAGCACCGTTCGGCACAACATCGGGACGGTCGCCTGCCTGACGGGGCATAAAGAATGCTGTTATATAGGGCATCATTACAGGAACGGTATTGCAGCTGTTCTCTGCTATATCCTCTATCTCGTCAATGGGTACTCCAAGATGATACAGCCATTCCATACATATTTCTTTGCCTGTACAGTCACGCATCGGCTTCTTCACATAGTCACCGTTTCTGTCAGTGAAAAGGGCATATACCCATACAAGACACTGATCCTTAGGCTGACTGCGGAACTGCGGCTGACGGTTGATAGTCCATGACAGCAGCCACGATGAATCACGGCAGGTTACGATCCCACCCGTGACTACTCCGCCCGAAAACGGGTCACGCTTGCATATTGCTGTGATGTACGGAATGACCCGCTTATCAACGGTAGTAACAGTTGCGCTCATCCAGTTGGTCTTTTCAGCATCATAGCAGAATTTATCGGGATTTCCAAAGGACTTGTCCTGTGCAGCTATTTTTCGCCACATATCCCAGCCACCGCCGGGTTTAATCTCCTTGTTGAACTCAGAAGGAGTATTCTGGCTTCCTATGGCAGAATTCTCGACACAGCCGCCGTTTGTGATGAATACAAGATCGTTTTCGGTCAGCGGAATAGTTTCCTCTGCGCCGTTACGTATCACTTCGATACCTGTTGCAGCCTTCCTTCCGCCCGAGATGTCAAAGGTGACATTCTCGACCTTTACACCATATTCAAACTGTACGCCGAAGCTCTCAAGATATTTTATCATCGGAAGTATCATAGACTCATACTGGTTGTACTTTGTAAAACGCAGTGCAGTGAAGTCGGGCAATCCGCCTATATGATGAACGAACCGCTGCATATACAGTTTCATTTCAAGTGCGGAATGCCAGTTCTCAAATGCAAACATAGTCCTCCAGTACAGCCAGAAATTAGAGTTCAGAACTTCATCATCAAAGACATCGGTTATCTTCTTGTTATACAGTTCCTCGTTGGCTGTAAGGTACAGTTTCATCAGCTGAGAGCAGGCTTTGTCAGACAGTCCGAATTTTTTGTCGGTATGTGCGTCCTGTCCTTGCTTTTCTGTTGCTCGGCATAGAGAGAAATTAGGATCGGCTTTGTTGAGCCAGTAGTACTCATCAAGTACACTCACTCCCTCTGTTTCGATAGACGGGATAGAGCGAAACAAGTCCCACATACACTCAAAATGGTTGTCCATTTCACGTCCGCCGCGCATCACATAACCTACACTTGTATAATACATACCGTCACAAGCCCCTCCGGGAACGGAGTCCTTTTCGAGTACATGAACTCTGCTGCCTTCCATCTGACCATCCCGTACAAGGTAACAGGCTGCGGAGAGTGCGGCAAGTCCCGAACCGATGATATATGCTGATTTGCTGTCAACACCATCAGGCTTCTTTGGACGTGCAAATGCTTCGTAGTTACCACTCGAATAATACATAGTATTTCCTCCTTGTCTGTACTGCTTTGCAGTAAGTTATTGTAGTTTTATTATACCGGGGAAAGGCAATAGATTCAATAAACAATTAGATCGGATTGTCGGATTTTTAGGCATTCAGCTGCCAATGTCTATTTTTATATCCTCCTGATAATAATGATATACGGCAATTGCACCGGGGATAAATCTTTTATTACTGTGCTCTGCATAAGAATTATTACAGTTTATACCCTTTTGGAACTGAATAGCAGACAAAGACCTGAGATTTGCTCACACAAGCATTTCTCAGGTCTTTTCTTTTCATACGGTAGTTTTTCGCTCCGCAGGCTTGGACAGCTCTGAGGTGCATTTCCGTTCGTCTGAGGGCATAGCAAAAGGCTCTGCATTTCTGCAAAGCCCTTGTGCCGATTATTCATCTTCGTCGGAACACTCGTCAAGTCCGTGTATGAGTTGAATATAAACGCACTCCGCTCGGTCACGCTCCTCGCCCTCAGCGGTTATCATCATTTCAAGGAAATATGCCTTTGCCTGTTCGTAGTCCGTCCAGACTTCACGCTTGCCGTTGCATACGGTAGTGACTTTGCGTGATCTTGGCATTGCCAATTCGGGTATTGCTAACATATACTGCACCTCCAAAAAGAATTGTAAGATTATTATAGCCTATTCCGTTTTCGGAGTCCAGCTCTGCGAAATAATTGTAATAATTCTTGTGCAGGGCGCAGCAATAAAGGCGTTTTCCTCGGTGCATTTTTTCTCTTATTTTCTCACGCTCTCGTGAGCCTTATCGACTATCGCTTTGAAAGTCTGCGGTGTCACAGCAAAGCGTTCCAACTTTGCTTGATACTCTGCAAGCCTTGCGGATATTTCATCAATTCCCTGACATATTTCCTGCATATCTTCGGGATAGATATTTCCCGTCTGATTGACCTGAATAGCGATAGAATTTATGCGGTCAGCAATCTCTTTGAATCTTGCCTTTTCGGGTGCAAGTTCCTCGTCAGTCAACTCAATTATAGGAGTGGCGATAATAGAGTTAAAAATATACTCCGACATTGAGCGCAGACCGCTTTCCTCCGTGTACTGTTTCAGCTTGGCAAACTCCTTGTCACTCAAGCGGACTTTCAGAACCTTCGACTTCCGCTCCTCGTCCGATTTTACATTCATAGACAAACCTCCAAAATCATAGTATTCGCCCATTTTCATAGTCTATTATATCACTTTTTCTTTCATTTTTCAAGCGGGGTCTTAGGGGTGCAAAACCCTCTAACAAGCTGTTGTATTCAGGGTGGTCATTTTTCAAAATGTACCCCATGAATACCGTGCTTGCTGGCTGGGTTTGCTGGGTTTGATTTTGATATTCTTCCGACCGTTCAGGGCGGATTGTTTTATTTTAATCGCTTTTGTGAAAATATTTCTGAGCGATCTCTCTTAGTCGCTCAGGCGCTCATCAGAGCGTTTGGAGCTATGCGACTTCGTGATAAAATCAAATTCCCCATAACAATTTGTCGAACGCAAAACTCAATTGACATACCAAAGTTCATGCGCACTGCCAATAGACAAAGTGAAGCGTTGCGTGCTATAATATTATCATCGGGTATCCTCCCGAAATCTGAAATGAACGGAGGTGATGATATGGCTGACATCGCAAAGAAGATCACCAAGCTCGATGAGAAGATCGGCAAGCTGAAAGGGCGTATCAAGTCCGATACGGCTGAATGTGAAAAACTGAGTGAGCAGAAAGCTCTGCTGATCTATCAGTCGCTGTGCAAGCAGTATAGCTGTGAGGGGCAGGCTCTTGCCGACATGATCGCAAGAGAACACGAGCAGGCGGCTACGTCTGGTGCTGATGATGAACCTGTGTCGGATAACAGCTATGCCGATGTTGCTGACGAGGAAGTAATGCTTGGTCAGACTTCTTTCTTTGAGAAGAAAAATCCTTACTCGGATTAATAATATATCCGACAACAAAACGATTATAGCGATGCCGTCGGGTGCTGTCCGACGCGCACAAATCAGATACAGAAACTTTGGGCGCAATACCTATGGACAAGCCTCGGCGGTGCGCGCTATAATATTACTGTGCAGGCGTAACGTCCCTGCAACAAAAAGCCTATGCGTGTAGAGATAGATGATCGCAGGCGGAAAGGAGACAATTGAAAGAGACAACTACTACCGTAGAGAAAGAGAAGGTAGACTGCTCCTACTCGGAGTATCGTATCGGTCTGACAACCTATCGTGTCAAGATCAGTTTCAATTCAGATACAGATGAAAGTCTGGAAGATATTATCAACCGGCTTATCGCCCGTGAGATAGAAAAGTCTGCGTGAACAGATAACGGCAGGCTTGATAATCCTGACTTTCTGAGTATATCATAGCCTGCTGTTTTTTGTCGGAAAGTGAGGAAATAATGACAGACAAAATTACAGCACTCTATTGCCGTCTCTCGCAGGAAGATATGCTTCACGGGGAGAGCAATAGTATTACAAACCAGAAGGCGATCCTTTCAAAGTTCGCCGCTGACAACGGTTTCCGCAACACCAAGTTTTATGTGGATGACGGTATTTCGGGAACTACATTTGAGCGTGACGGCTTCAAAGCAATGATGGCTGACATTGAGGACGGCAAGGTCGGTATCGTGATTACAAAAGACCTTTCAAGACTCGGTCGTGACTACCTGAAAACAGGTGAACTGATCGAAATGGTGTTCCCTGATTATGATGTCCGCTACATTGCGATCAATGACGGTGTGGATACCTTAAAATTCGAAAATGAGCTGATGGCTTTCAAAAATATTTTCAATGACTGGTACGCTCGTGATACTTCCAAGAAAATTCGTGCCGTCCAGAAAGCAAAGGCTCAGGCAGGCAAGCCGCTTGCCACGCACCCGCCTTACGGCTACAAGAAGTCCGAAACGGATAAGAACCAATGGGTCATTGACGAAGAAGCTGCCGCTGTGGTAAGGAGAATTTTTCAGCTCTGCATTGAGGGCAACGGTCCGACTGTGATCGCTAATATCCTGACTGCGGACGGCATACCGACACCGACGGCATATTACCGTTCCAAAGGTATGAACGTATGCAATCAGAACGCCAAAACAAAACGCTGGGGTATGGCAACGGTCATTCATATTCTTGAGCGTATGGATTACCTCGGTCACACGGTCAACTTCAAGACCTACCGCAAGTCCTACAAAAACAAGAAGCTGTATGAAAATTCGAAGGAGAACTGGCTTATCATCGAGAACACTCATGAGCCTATTATTTCTCAGCACGATTTTGACCTTGTGCAGGAGATACGCAGCCACAAGAAAAGAAGGCAGAAAAGCGGTACGGTAAGTCCCTTTGCAGGAATGGTCTACTGTGCAGACTGCGGTAATACACTCTATGTCGGCAAGGCGCAGACCTTATCGCCCAATCAGGAACATATGATGTGTTCCACCTACGCACACGATTCGGACGAATGCACTGCCCATTATATCAGGACTTGTGTTCTGACCGAAATTATCCTCGGTGAACTGAACAAGCTCTCGCAGTTTGTAAGGGACAATGAGGAAGAATTTGTCCGCAGGGCAATGGAAAACTCCGCAGCGACACAGGACAGTGAGATGCAGACCGCTAAGAAAGCACTGAGGATCGCTGAAAAGCGTATCAACGAACTTGATGACCTGTTTGAGCGTTTGTATGAAGACAATGTATCGGGTAAGATCTCCGATGAGCGTTTCGCTACGATGTCAGCAAGATATGAAGCGGAGCAGAGCAAGCTGAAAGCCGATGCCGCCAAACTCTCCGAAACAATCAGCCGCAAGGAGCAGAAGAAAAACGATGTGATGAACTTTGTGGGTATCGTCAAGAAGTATGAGGAGTTCACTGAGCTTGCCCCTGAGATCATGCACGAACTGATCGACAGGATCGTTGTTCACGCTCCCGAAGGCGGCAGGGCAAATCGCACCCAGCAGGTGGATATTCACTTCCGCTTCAACGTCGTGACAGCAACCGCAACGGCTGATTTCAAGCAGTATTATGTAAGAAGAAAGGCTGTGTAGAACATTTTCTGCACAACCTTTCAATTAAAACCTGAGATAGTTCTTTATGTGTACTCGCCTTTAGGCAAGGAGTATCTCAACTTCCTACCTGATGAGGGGGATTATATCATTATATTCACTTTTCCACGCTGACCGTCACGCTCTAAGCCCTGCGCGATCTTCTTACAGCTTTTCCCCTCAAGGTATTCTCTGAAAATGCGTTTGACGATCTCAGCCTGTTCCTGGTTGATGATCAGGTGACCGTTCTCGTCCTTGTCGTAGCCGAGGAAGTTGCGGGCATTGACCATTACTTTACCCTGCTGAAAGCGATAATGGATACCCATTTTTGCTGAGAGATTCGGATTCCTGCTGCGCCAAAGATGCCATGATCGTCAGTAGGACTTCTCCCCTAGTATCCATCGTATTGATGGATCCCTTTTCAAAGTATACAGGGATATTCATACCCTTCAGCATACGGATATAGTTCAGGCAGTCCACAGTATTTCTGGCAAAACGGCTGATTGATTTTGTCAGGATCATGTAGATCAGTCCCTTTTTGCAGTCCTCGATCATCGCATTGAATTCCTCTCTGCCTTTGGTCGAGGTCGCGCTGATACCCTCATCTGCGTACACCCTGACCATTTCCCATTCGGGTTTTGAATTGATGTACTCGGTATAGTGCTGGATCTGGCTCTCATAGCTGGATGCCTGTTCCTCGTTGTCCGTGCTGACACGGCAGTATGCCGCTACACGAAGCTTTTTTATTTCTGTTTTTGCGGCGTTGTTGCCCTTCTACGGTTTTGCAGGAATTTTGATCACTTTCATTTTATCACCCCTATCAAGCTGTACATATATTCTGCCTGCGCGATTGGATCGTCATATTGCATTTCCGGTTCAGCAAGTGTAAATTCTGTATAGACGGGCGGTGCTTTCAGCCGTTTCCTGCCGCCGTGCTTTTCAGCTCTGCGGATCAGTTCAGCATTTGCCTTTGTGAATGTTTGCCTGCTGACGATTGCATGATAGAAGTCACCGCCGATATAGCAAATATTCCGGATGATGCGCTTTACCATGCCGTGAACCATCGGCTTTCCGGCTTTTTCTGCGGCCTCCCGCAGGCTCATGCCCGAAATATAGCCGCTAAAGATTGTTCTGATTGCACAGGCTTCGGATTCATCGACTTTTGCTATTCCATCAATTATTCTGTACCCGTACATAACTCCTCCTTCAGTGTCAGTCCACATTTCAGACAGAATCCGATGCTTGTGCGGGAATAGACTATAATGTTGTCCACATATTCCGTGAAAGCTTCACCGCTGAATTCCGTCTGTGTTTCGAGTGCTTCTATGAAATGCAGCAGCTTTTCAGTTTCCTTGATGCTTCCATTCACAGCGGTCTTTTCCTGATTTTCAGTGCAGCGCGATATTCCTCGTTCCGCTGTTCGATCCGTCTCAGTTCCTGCGTATACATTAGCGGTCGAGATAGGTCGGCTCGGCATCAACACAATATGTGGTGTTCTTACGTTCAGCGCCCTCACTGTGACCGTAGATATAGGCGAAGTTGCGCTGAATGGCAACGTACTCGGCGTAGCTGAACGACAGGAGGTTGCTGTATGCGTCCGAAAAGACGATGTGTGGATTCTCCTCCTGCATCAGACTTCGGTCAGTCCCCTCTGAGAGGTCAATCACCATTTTGTAGGTTTCAATAACATCCTTCACAAGCCTGATATTCGCCGTTCCGCCGATTTTCTCGCAGATGGTATACACCCATTCCATGAGATTTTCGTAGGATACCTGCATCGTTGCAGTTTGTTCCCAGCAGCTACCGGATACAGTTCCGAGGGAAAGCCCCGGAATCCTGCGGTTATCCGAAAGCAGTGCATTCTGCGTCACGACCTCCCGGACGATCTCGCTGTATGCCTTCTGCGCCGTGACATTATATGTCGGGTGAATGATGCGGCGTTCTAACAGGCACATGAGAAAACGCCCTCGCACCGTGAGGTAGTCGCCGTTCTCGATATCTGTATTTATAAGCACCGATTCGATGATGCCGAAGTGCCGGTCATCATCATCTCGCCCGACGATGCGTCCGGTCTGGAACACCTCGATAGTCAGCGGACTTGCGGCAATATACACCTCAAAGCTGCCGCACTGGTAGTATTCGATATCCCACAGCAGCGAAGAAAAGCTGTCGCAGATCGCCTCCAGCGTGATCGTCAGCGAATCGCCGTCCGCTATCATTTTATAGACTTCGATCTGCATCGTCATACCTCCAGATAGGCGTTGGTGTGGATAATCTTGACCTTGAGGTTTTGCAGTCCCGTGCCGCGCAGGTAGAAACGGTTTCTGCCCTCCCGCAGCGTCAGCCATGTCGAGCCGGAAACAAGCCGGTTGATGATGTTGGTTTTCACTCCGCCACGGTCGGGCGTGACCGTTTTATGACCGGTCTTTGTGGTGACGGTAATGATATCTCCGGCGAGAATATCCACGGTTATCTGTAAATACTCGTCCGTGTCAGCGTTATACAGCGTGGGAGAACGTGCATCCTCCAACGCTTCAATAACAAGCGTAAAGCCGGTCTCATCGCCGTCATTGACAATGGTCATCATGTTCTGCGTGTTGTATTTGCTCAGTACAAAGGGTTCCGGATTGCTCTCGGTCGGAAACGGGAATGTGAATGCTCCCGTGATCTGGCTGTAATACGCCATGACCGATTCGGTCGAATACCAGTAAATATCGGGGCAGAGAATGGAGATCTGCCCCGTTGTCAGCATTTCAAAATTGTTCACCTCGCAAGTCTCGACGTAGCCCTCCGTGAACACATCAATGCCTGCCGTCTTGTAGTAGACCTTGATGTAGCGGGAAGGCTTCACCACCTTGTAGAGCTGATGCCTGCGGGCTTCCACCCCCACGCCCCGCATCTCAAAGTGAATGACCACATTCCGCTTCTCGATGAAGGCATTGTTCAGATAGCTTCCGTCCATGCCTGCATAGCCGGAGGTGCTGATCGTACCAGTGGGAGGATTTAATCCTTCCACCCGCGATGTCATATACTGATTGGCGGTCGTGGTCATGTCCACCCGGTCACCGTTGGCATTTTCAAGAATAAGTGTAAAAAACATGGGACACCCCCTTTACTTTTTCAGAACGATACTGTATAATAAAATAAAAACACTTGTGAGGAGTGATTGATATGAGTGACTGGGATTTCCTTTGGGAAGTAGATGGCGCTGAACGTGAATTTGCTATGGAAACTGGCTTGACTTATGCTGATTTGGCATATCTTGAGGAGCAAGAAGAACAAGAACGCAGACGAGCAGAGCGTGAAAGAATAAAGCATCGAAATAAAGCGTGGAAGGAACTCAAAAAACTTAGAGATAGTGGTACAATTTCTCCAGAAGAGTTTAAAAAACGCAAATGCGAAATATTTGCTGTAGAAATCGAGCAAAAAAGGCGAAAGAAAGAATTTATAAAACAATTGAAAGCCTTTCACGCACATTCAACAAATAATCGTGATGAATTGAAAGACTCCGTAAAGTGCGCTTGCTTCGGATGCGTATCCACAATACTTGTATACCATCTTTCTTATGACGGTGAGACCGCTGTATGCCCAAATTGTGGTAAAAAAGCTATTGTTCCATTTTTCGAGCATATCGAATACTACCTGCGCCCAATGCATGATTACTACTATCCTGACGAAGACTTAGAAGAATACTATGACTATTACTAAACATCACACCTTCAGCGCATTGCGCATCATACGATAAATCTCCAGCCGTGACAGCGATTTCGGGCTATTATTGGTCTGATTCACTGTGCGGCTGTTGTCAATCATGCCAGGTTACATAATAGGCTGAAAAACATAGCTGCACCCCCTTGACTATTTTACATTTGTATGTTATACTAATCTCATTGAATGATATTAGTGGAGGAATTATGGAGAACTTGATAAAGATCCTGACTGATCCGATATCAAACAGGATCATTCAGCAGATTCGTAAAAATCAGAAAATGACCGTTTCAGAGATACTTGCAGTAACTCCGGATATTCCAAGAGCTACTGTGTATCGACGGATCGAACGAATGACATCTGCGGGTGTAATAGAGATCGTGGAAACACACAAGGTCAGAGGACAAGCCGAGCATACCTATTCCGTGAAAAATATCTATATTACTGCTAAAGATAGCGGTGAGAATGGAATGGAGATCATGACTGCCTCTTTTGTGCAGATGTTCCATCTTTGCAGTGAATACTTCAAAAGCGAAAATGCCGATGTTGAACGTGATAAACTCTTTATTCTGAACTATGCGATACGTTTGTCGGATCATGATTTTTCGGAAATGCTAAAAGAAATTTTAGCAGTTGTTGACAGGTATCAAGGCAAAAATCTACCGAAAGACGCTAATACACGCAATCTATATCTGATGTCATTACCTGCGGGAGGAGATACAAATGAGCCGTAAACAAGAAATTCTGCAATGCTATACCGAAAAGGGCATATGTCTGTATGAGACACCGGAGATCAATGGTATCCGGCAATACATTCAGATCAGAGGTGCTGATAAAAAAGCTCCGCTGATGCTGTTCCTTCATGGTGGCCCCGGTGGTTCTATGGCTGGACTGTGCCATGTCATGCAGCCAGAATGGGAGCATCATTTTACAGTGGTCAATTGGGATCAACGAAATGCTTGCAAGACCTATCTTGCAAACAAAAGCAATGCTGCTGCAATTTCTCAGTCCGGCACACTTGAGGACTATATGGCTGATATTGATGCTGTTATCGCATATCTGCACACTGTATATGATTTTGAGAAGATCATCCTCATGGGATTTTCATGGGGAAGTCTGATCGGTGCGGAATATGCCAAGAGACATGGTGAAACGATCTCACACTATATTGGTGTCGGTCAGTTTATCCATTATATTAATGGTCTGCATTATTCCTGCGAGTGGCTCAGAAAAGTGGTAAAAGGCGCTCCTGCGGATGTCGAAAAGATAAACGCCTTTGAAAATTCGATTCCTGATCCGCCGCAAATGACTCCTGCGTTTATGAAATCCTTGCAGGGATTTTCCATGCTTGGTGCAAAGTATATCGCAAAAGACGGCAGAGCTTTCCCGATCAAATAACTGCTGACCTCGCCGTTTTTGAGATTCGGTGAAAAAATGGCAATGGTGCATGGAGATCCGAAGCTGTTCTCAGGTACATATCAAACAATGTTGTCACATGATTTCCGGAACAATTTGCATTTTGATATGCCGGTACTGTTTGTCAGCGGCGATGAGGACTTTGTGTGTCCGAATGAACTTCTGGCACAGCATTTCGGACAGATCACTGCACCGCAGAAGAAAAATGTTGTAATTTCCAAAGCGACCCATACCTGTTTTTACGATCAGCCCACTGCGTTTCTGGATACGATCATTGATTTTACGAAATAACAGGGCAGGCAAAAGCCCACCCAGTCACACATTCAGCGCATTCCTTGTCATACGATAGATCTCCAGCCGTGACAGCGATTTTGGACTAGAACGAAACGGCCAGTTCGGCGGTCATAGAGCAGAGGCTTCGGAGGTGAAGAAGGGTGGCAAAAGGAATAAAAAGCAATGGATCTGGCGCAAGAGTGGTCTATGCAGATATGATCTCTCTCCCCCACTGGCAGTCTCCCACACGCACACCGATGTCTGCCTACGAGAGAGCCTCGCATTTCTCGTCCTTCAACGCACTGGCTGGCTACGAGGATATGGTAGGCGAAGAAGCACGAGAGGTCGGCACTTTTCAGGAGCTTACAGAATCTGAGATGAAAGTGCTGAACCAGAGAATAAGCCTGATAGCTGATGTTCTGGAGGACGGACACCATCCTGTTCTGAAGTTTACGTACTTTATAGCGGATATAGCCAAGGTAGGCGGCTCCTATGTTACCATGACCGAGCGTGTCAGAAAGATCGACGCTGTCGGACGGAAGATACAGCTTTTCAAGACCGTAGTGGCGAGCAAGAGATATATGGAGCTCGAGAGTGACAAGATCAGGGATATATCCGGGGATTTGGTGGATTTTATAGGAAGAGGTGTAGCGTCTATGACTAGTATTGATATTCCCACCACTTTGCTACCAAAAGGTATAAAAGCTCCAAGGGCTTTTATTGCAGAAAAGAAGCCAGAACTGCCGGACTATGGTGTTGATACCGGAGATCTTGTGATCGTTGATTCTGGTGTCGCTTTTGTTGATGGCGAACTATCTGCATTTCAAAGTACCAATGATAGCGGATACTGCTAGTCGATGGAAAAGCTGCAGGGATATACTCAATTCGGCAAGGTCGTTATGGTTATAAAATACTACGAGAGTAGTCCATTCACATAAAAATACTATATACTCGTAATATAGACTCTGTGGATATGATAGTAATGCATCACACCACAGAGTCCTTTAATTATTATAACGAACAGCAATAATGACATATTACATACCTATATGGCATTAGTAAGAGTTTGATCCATACCTCTAAACAGAGACCTGAAATTTTGTTGAAAATAGCTAATCAGATTCTTGACATTTCGAGCAAAATGTGATAAAATATAATAAGGTATAAATTCTCCAATTAAAGCCATATAGCTATGCAAAAGCACGATGGCTTTGTGGAGGTAGAAAGAGAAAAGTATGAGTAATGAAAAACACTATAGCGGTGGCCTGACAAGAGAGCAATTTCTGTTCTATGAAATAAGAACGATATCCTCCTTGTTATGCGAGGGAAACGACCGTAAAGAAATATATGATAAAGTTGCACAGGAAAACCTGTTTCAATATCCAACAGAACGTATGATACGTTCAATGACGAATATCTGCTTTAAGCGGATCGATTCACTTGACTCAGAAACACTGGTGGAATTTTTAGCTAATGCTTCAACAAGTGTCGCAAAGCAAATCAATCTTTATGCTATCATGCGTGAAAACGGTGTTGTATATGATTTTATGACTGATGTTATTGGAGAAAAGTTCAGAACACAGCAAATGGATTTCTCACATAAAGATATCAATTGCTTTTTTGACACTTTGCAGGAATACTATCCTGCTGCTTCAGATTGGTCTGAAAGCACCAGAACTAAGATTCGACAAGTAATTACAAGATTCCTTGTTGAATGCGAATATCTTGATAATGTGCGTTCACAGGCGCTCAAGCCTGTTTTTTTATACCCAGAGCTAGAAGAAGGAATTCGGCAGTTAGGTGATGAATCTGCTTTGTGTGCTTTTAACTGCTTCCACTGAGGTGAAATATGAGTAATATAAGAAATGATTTAGAATCAATAAAAGAACGCTTTTCAGATGAAGTGTTTCTTAGTAATAAGGGACTATCCAATGAAGTTGGCATCCATGTTTTATGCTATGATCCGCATGACGAGATGATCGTTCGTGATTTTATGGCAAACCTGATACAACAAACAGATTTGCCGTTCCGATTGATCGAATGTGATTTGTACAAAATCTTTTTGCAGATATGCGAGGATAAACGTATATTGAAAACGATCCCTGCGATGGAACAGAAAAAAGGATCTGAGGGTTTGCTAAAACAGCTTCAGAAAATTGCAACTCCAGAGGCTTTTGTTGAACGAATGCAGTATTCACCACATCAGCACGGAGATATCCTACTTATTTCAGGAGTGGGTAAAGTATACCCGTTTATGCGTTCGCACAATATATTGGACAATATACAGCACCTGTTTTCAGATATTCCAATTGTTATGCTATATCCCGGAAAGTTCAACGGACAGGAGCTTTCATTGTTTGATGAGTTCCATGATGGAAACTATTATCGGGCATTCAATATGCTATAAGGGGAAAAGAAAATGAAATTACAGACTATGTATAAAGCGGATATTAACCGCAATATCAATGGTGTTATAAAGGTCGCGCAGGATGATGAACGTTCTCTTGAGCAGGAACTCAGAGAATACATTATCACAAAGGAGCTTCGTCGTCATTTCAGTACTTTTCTGAAGCATTATGAAGCATCACTGGAACAACCGACAGATAAGATCGGAGTATGGATCTCCGGTTTCTTCGGAAGCGGTAAATCTCACTTTCTTAAGATGCTTTCTTATCTGTTTGAGAATCCTATTGTTGCCGGAAAGCACGCTGTGGATTACTTCGCAGATAAATTCGACGACCCGATGATGTTTGGAAGACTCGAAAGCTGTGTTAAAGTGCCTACCAGAGCAATTCTATTTAATATTGATTCCAAGAGCCCGCTCACTAAGGATAAGACAGCTATTCTGCGCGTATTCGCAAAGGTATTCTACGAGCATCTTGGCTTTTATGGGAACGATTTTAAGGTTGCGAAACTTGAACAGTTTATCGCAAAATCCGGCAAAACAGACGAATTCAGACAGGCTTTTGAAAATGTCAACGGCGGCACATGGGAAGAATCTCGTGATTCGTTTGCTTTCTTTGAGGACGATGTCGTAGAGGCAATGACAACCGCCCTTGGAATCAGTGAAACTGCCGCACGAAACTGGTTTAACGGCGAGGAAGAGATCGAACTTAGTATTGAACAGCTCGTTAAGGAGATCAAGGAATATATTGACAGTCAGGGCAAACAGTTCAGGCTAATGTTTATGATCGATGAAGTTGGTCAGTATATTGGTTCTGATTCAGATCTGATGCTCAATCTTCAGACGATCGTAGAAGAAATCGGTACCAAATGCGGCGGCAGAGTATGGGTAATGGTTACCAGTCAGGAAGCGATCGACAGCATCACAAAGATAAGCGGAAACGACTTCTCCAAGATTCAAGGAAGATTTAATACTCGCCTGAGCCTTTCTTCTTCCTCTGTAGACGAGGTTATTAAAAAGCGTATTCTTGCAAAGACAGTCGCTGCCGAAGACGTTCTCAAGCTGCAGTATGAGAAGAATCAGGCCGTACTGCGCAATCTCTTCTCTTTCAACGGCGCGGTGCTGGATCTGAAGGGCTATGCTGGTGAAGGTGAGTTTATAGATACATATCCCTTTGTGCCTTATCAGTTCCGACTGATGCAGAATGTCCTTGCACAAATCAGAAAACACGGCAACTCAGGAAAACATCTTTCCGGCGGTGAGCGTTCGATGCTGTCAGGATTCCAGGAGGCTGCACAGGCAATTCAGGATAAGGACGAGTATGCTCTGATTCCTTTCAGCTTATTCTATGATACGGTTCACACATTCCTTGAAAGCTCAATTCGTCGTGTTGTTGATCGCTGCCAGACTGCAGCAGATAATATGGATGGTATTGAGCCTTACGATGTCAGTGTATTAAAGCTGTTGTACCTTATTCGCTATGTTGACGATGTCAAAGCGAATCTTGATAATATCACAGTACTCATGACTGATGACATCCGTGCTGATAAGATCACCATGCGTCAGACGATTCAGCAGTCTCTTGACAGACTCGTTTCACAGAACTATGTTTCTCGTGCAGGTGATACCTATACATTCCTGACAGATGATGAGCAGGATATTGCAAGAGATATCCGTAATACACCGGTCAACAGTGCCGATGTTACTCTCGCTATTGGTGATGTTATTTTCAATAAGCTTTATGCAAGCAAGAAATTCCGCTATGGAAAATATGATTTCGCCTACGATCGCCAAATTGATGAAACTCCGATTGGTCAGCCAAGCGGAAATATCATGCTGCAGTTTATTACAGTAGCATCCGAAATCTACAGCACTGACGATAATGTGTTTCAGCACAAATCTGGAACGAATAATGCGGTAATAATTGTTTTATCTGATACTCTGCCGTATTTTGAAGAACTCGAATTTGCAATGAAGATCCGCAATTATGTCAAGGGTAAAAATGTGGCACAGCTTCCGGAGGCAATTCAGACAATTATTCGCAGCCGCACATCCGAGGCTTCGGCTCATGAGAAGGAGGCAGAAAAGCTTATCACTCAGGCTATTTCAGACAGCCGCATATATGTAGCTGGAGAACGTCTGAATTTGAGAATTTCTTCTGTAAAGGATAGAATTGAACAGGCTCTCTCGACACTGATTGAAAGTGTTTATACAAAGCTTGAATACATTCGTAAAAACTATGATAGTGATGCGGAGCTGCTTGAGATACTTTCAGGCGCAAATAAGCAGATGAGCTTTGGTGATATCGGAACACCAAATGCTGACGCTGTAAAGGAAATGAATGAATATCTGGTTCGTCAGAAAGAAAGAGCGCTGCCCACTTCTATGGGTGATATTCAGCGACGATTCTCGGCTATCCCATATGGCTGGCGTGAAATTGATATTGCTGCAGTAGCAGCGGAAATGATTGCCGACGGTAAGATCACGCTCAAATACGCAGGCAATGTAATTGCTGCATCTGATAAGAAACTGCCTGACTATCTGCGCCGCAAAAATGAAATTGATAAGGCGATCATCAGCTTCCGTGTAGCTCCGCCTGTTGCTCTCATCAAGAAATCTCGTGATTTCCTTGGTGAATACTACAACTGCGGTCTTGGTGCAATTCCGGATACTGAAAACGAGCTGATTACATACATTATCGACAAGTTCACGCAGCAGCGTGATAACCTGAACGATCTGCTTTCTAAGCAGTATGCGAATCATAACTATCCCGGAAAGGCAATTGTCGAGCAAGGTGTGAAACTCTGCAATGACCTGCTGATGCACAAAAATGACAGCATTGCGCTTCTGGAGCAGGCTGTCAAGATGCAGGATGACTTCCTTGATAACGCAGAGGACATCGCCGATGTTCTGACATTCTTCCGTGTTCAGCAGCAGATTTTTGATAAGGCACAGGAAAAACTTGACGCTGTTTCAGCCGAAAAGGAATACTTCAGTGCAGAACAGGCTGCATTAACGACTCTCTCCAAAATGAAAGAGATTTTAGAAAGTGCAAAACCTTATCGCCGTATTTCCGAACTTCCGGAGCTGACCCAGAGCATTCAGGAAGTGTATGACAGACTTCTGAACAATAAGCGTGAGGAAGTATATGCTGAGATCCATGCAGCGATGGGCGAAATTCATCAGACAGCGACAATTGAGCAAACCGATATAGTTCACAGAGCAGATGCTGAACTTGAAGATAAAAAGCACCGTGCAGAGCAGTCCGAGCAGCTCACAGTACTGGATGCAATGAAAATACAGATTGCAAACATCAGACAGAGATATCTGCAAAAGCTGGTTAAGGCCAAACCGAGCGTTGATACGGTCACCATGAACCGCAGCACGGTCTGCCATACGATGAAGCTGCAAAGCGAGGCCGACATTGATGCATACCTTGCAGAGATCAAGACAACACTCATGGAGAGACTGGAAGGGCACGATGTTCTGCACATAATCTGAGGTGAACTATGGATAAAACAGCTATAAAGAATTTCGCAATCGCTGCACGACTCACTCTGATTGATGCCGTCACGCAGCGTGCGTTTGAATATGAAGTAACAGAAAAAGGCAAAAACAATCCCGATCAGGCAGAGGTCAACGGAAAGGCACTGACACCGGCTGAACTCAGTCAGCGTCGGCAGCTCATTGACCGCATCCGTCAGAATGGTTTTGCGCAGACAATGGAAGAGGCTGCATACACATGGTTTAACCGCTTTATCGCCCTGCGCTTTATGGAAGTTAACGGCTATCTGCCGACGAGAATCCGTGTGTTTACTGATGAGAATAACGCTTTCAAGCCGGAGATCCTTGCCGAAGCATCACGGATCGAGCTGGACGGCATTGACCATGACTATATCCTTGATCTGCTCGATGCACAGCAGAATGACACGCTGTACAAGTATCTCCTGATTGCACAGTGCAATGCGCTTAATTGCGGTCTGCCGGAGATGTTTGAGGAGATCGGCGGCTGGACGGAGCTTCTGTTCCCGAACAATCTTCTCCGCAATGACAGCGTGATTGAACACATGGTGGAGGATATTCCAGAAGATGACTGGAAAGACCAGGTACAGATCATCGGTTGGCTGTATCAGTATTATAACACCGAGCCGAAAGACAAGGTGTTCGCTGACCTGAAAAAGAACATCAAAATCAGCGCAGAGGCTATCCCTGCGGCAACACAGCTCTTTACGCCTGACTGGATCGTGCGCTATATGGTCGAGAATTCCCTCGGTCGTCTTTGGACTGAGGGACATGGAAAGCCTGAGAATGCTGACTGGAAGTACTATCTCGACGAAGCCGAGCAGAAAGAATCCGTCAAGGCGGAACTTGAAAAGCTGCGTGCGGAGTACAAGAGCATTCAGCCGGAGCAGATCAAGGTCATCGACCCGTGTATGGGTTCGGGACATATTCTGGTTTACGCATTCGATGTGCTGATGGACATTTACACGTCCTGTGGCTGGTCTGAGCGCGATGCGGCGCTGTCTATCTTGCAGCATAATCTCTTTGGTCTGGATATTGACCGCCGTGCGTATCAGCTTGCGTATTTCGCTGTGATGATGAAGGCGCGTCAGTATAACCGCAGTATTATCAAGAACGGAGAAATACAGCCACAGCTTGCGAATTTTGCGGATGTCATGGGCGTGGATACAAGCCTGATTTCCGGTAAGATCGCTGAGTTTGCGGAGCAATTCATGTTTGCGGATACCTACGGATCTCTTATGGAGATCAAAGCGCCGGCAGGACTGGACGAGGCTGTTTCTGAATTCAATGTTTCTTTCGGTATCAGCAAAAAGCAGCTTGATATGATGCTGCGAATTTACAAGAATCTTTCGCAGAAATATGATGTTGTCGTGACGAATCCGCCGTATATGGGCGGTAGCAATATGAATGCAAAGTTATCAGATTACATAAAAGACAAGTTCGCTGATTACAAATCCGACCTATTTTCTGCGTTCGTTATCAAGTGTACACAGCTTGCAACACCTACGGGTTACACTGGATTTTTAACACCTTATGTGTGGATGTTTATTCAGTCCTATGAAAAACTGCGCAGCTACATATACAGTAGTAAAACTATTGAAACTCTCATTCAGTTTGAGTATTCGGCTTTTGAAGAAGCGACTGTGCCAATCTGTACTTTCGTTCTGAAAAACAGTCATGTAAATAAGAACGGCTGTTATTTCCGACTGACCGATTTCAGGGGTGGTATGGAAGTTCAGCGGCAGAAAACGCTTGAAGCTATTGCAGACCACAAGTGCGGATTTTACTATGAGAGCAACGCTGAAAACTTCTCCAAGATTCCGGGTATGCCGGTGGCTTATTGGGTGAGTGAGGCAACTTTTAATGCTTTTTCTAATTTTGAACAATTAAAAAAGTATATTGATGCTCGAATAGGTATGGTATCAGGTGATAATGACAGATTTTTGAGGTGTTGGTGTGAGGTGAATTTTGGAAAAATTGAGTTTAATGCTATGCCAAATAATGATCCAATGAGAAAAAAATGGTATCCCTTGCAAAAAGGTGGGGATGGTAGATTTTGGTATGGAAATCTCAATTATATTATCAACTGGGAAAATAACGGGGACAAACTAAAAAACGACAATTTTATGGAAACACGAGTTCGTTCTCATAATTATAATGGTGAACAGCAATTTAAAGAGGGTATAACATGGAATAGCATTACTTCATCTCGTTTTACTTGCAGATACTCACCTTATGGATTTACATTTGATGCTGCTGGACCGTTGTGTGAAATTAAAGATAAAAAATATCTCTATTATATTCTTGCTTTTTTATCATCAAAAACTACAAACTACTTTTTTGGATTGATTAACCCAACTATGAATTTCCCCTCAGGTTATTTAGAAATACTGCCAATTACTATAAAGAATAAGGAAAGCGTTGATAACTTGTCGAAAGAAAATATAACTCTAAGTAAAAATGATTGGGACAGCTTTGAAACGAGCTGGGATTTTGAACAGCATCCGCTTATTTAATAGGAGGTATGTTTTATGAATGATTTTGTAAAGATTGTGGAGTATAAGGACAATGATAATACTTCAAAAAGAATAACAGTTGAGTTTACTCAAAGCATGAAAAATGTGAAAGTCAATTTGAATAATGTTGAGATAACCGAAAAAGGCGAAAAGGAAATAGTTCCTCTTCGTAAGAAAGATAATCATACAGCTACAGATGTATATTCAGCAGGAAAGCATGATTTTCTGTTTGAATTTGGTAAAACTTTGTTCAATGATGGTGCAGAATTTTCTATTACTTTAAATACAATCAAGAGTAATGTGAGTGAAAAGTATTCATTCATTCTCAAAGATGATAAATGGGAATTGAAAGAGGATAATTAAAATGGGAACACTAATATCCGATAAATACAAGAAATGGGAATCCGAATGCGAAGCACGCTTCCAAAAGCTCAAAGCAAACGAAGAAGAGCTGAACCGTATTTTCATTGAAATCTACGGCTTACAGGACGAGCTGACACCCGAGGTCGAGGACAAGGACGTGACCGTGCGCCGCGCCGACCTCACCCGCGAGATCAAAAGCCTGATCTCCTATGCGATAGGCTGCATTTTCGGGCGTTATTCCGTGGATACAAAGGGGCTTTGCTATGCAGGCGGAGACTGGGATGACAGCAAATACAAAACGATCATCCCCGACAAGGACAATGTTCTGCCGATCTGCGACGATGACTACTTCGAAGACGATTTAACCGCCCGTGTCATTGATTTCGTGGCAAAGGTCTACGGAGAGGATACACTGGAGGAGAACCTTAGATTCATCGCAGATGCACTCGGCGGCAAGGGTACACCCCGTGAGGTGCTACGAAACTATCTGCTGACAGGCTTCTTTGCAGATCACTGCAAGATTTATCAGAAGCGTCCGATCTACTGGCTGTTCAGTTCCGGAAAAAAGCATGGTTTTAAGGCGCTGGTCTATATGCACCGCTGGCAGAAAACCACTGTTGCGACTGTCCGCACGGACTATGTGCATGAGTTACAGGAGCGTTATCGCACACAGCTTTCTCTCCTCGAAGATCAGATTCCGACGGCATCGGCGAGTGACCATGTCAAGCTGAAAAAGCGACAGGAGAAACTGACTGCACAGCTCACCGAAATCAACGCCTACGAGGAAAAGATCCATCACCTCGCAGATATGATGATAGATATTGACCTTGACGACGGCGTTAAGGTGAACTATGCGAAATTCGAGGATATACTGGAGAAAATCAAGTAATCTCTAAGGGGCATATCTATGAACAAAACAGCTATAAAAAATTTCGCAATCGCTGCACGACTCACTCTGATCGATGCCGTCACGCAGCGTGCGTTTGAATATGAAATAACTGAAAATGGCAAAAACGATCCCGATCAGACCGAGGTTAACGGAAAGGCGCTGACACCGACTGAACTCAGTCAGCGCCGCCAGCTCATTGCACGCATCCGACGAAACGGTTTTGCACAGACAATGGAAGAAGCGGCATACACATGGTTTAACCGCTTTATCGCTTTACGATTCATGGAGGTAAACGGCTATATTCCGGCAAGGATCCGTGTGTTTACGGATGAAAACAACGCATTCAAGCCTGAGATCCTCTCGGAGGCATCCCGTGTAGAGATCACTGCGACGGATCCAGAGGGCATTGAGAGAATATACACTGACCGAAACTATATCCTTGATCTGCTCGATGCACAGAAGAATGATACGCTGTACAAGTATCTCCTGATCGCACAGTGCAATGCTCTCAACTGCGGTCTGCCTGAAATGTTTGAGGAGATCAGCGGCTGGACGGAGCTTCTGTTCCCGAATAACCTGCTTCGCAATGACAGCGTTATCGCACATATGGTTGAGGACATCCCCGAAGATGACTGGAAAGACCAGGTACAGATCATCGGCTGGCTGTATCAGTATTACAACAGCGAGAAAAAAGACGCTGTTTTCGCAGCTATGAGCAACAAGGTCAAGGTGAGCAAGGAGAACATCGCCGCAGCAACACAGCTCTTTACACCTGACTGGATTGTGCGTTATATGGTCGAAAACTCCCTCGGCAGGCTGTGGGTGGACGGTCACGCTGACACCTCTGCCCGTTCCGAATGGAAATACTACCTCGATGAAGCAGAGCAGACACCCGAAGTACAGGCTCAGCTTGCAGAGATCCGTGCAGGACGCAAAGACCTCACGCCCGAACAGATACGCTTCATTGATCCTTGTATGGGCAGCGGTCATATCCTCGTTTATGCGTTTGATGTGCTGATGCAGATCTATCTCTCCTGCGGATATACGGAGCGTGATGCGGCACAGAACATCGTCCGCAACAACCTGTGGGGACTTGACCTCGACAAAAGAGCGTATCAGCTTGCGTATTTCGCTGTGATGATGAAAGCAAGGCAGCATGACCGCCGTTTCCTGACAAGAGGTATCCAGCCCAATCTGTCGCATTTTCAGGATCTCCCCACCCCCAACTACTCGCTTCTTGACGAGCCGATCAAGTCTTTCGTGGAGCAGTTTGAGAATGCCGACACCTACGGCTCTCTTATCACGGTGCAGGCTGACGATGGGATCGACAAGGCACTTGACGATTTTCAGGGCACGCTTGACCTCACCTTTGGTCACATGGAACACCTGATGCAGCTTTACAAGATACTCTCTCAGCGGTATGATGTGGTTTGCACGAATCCGCCATATATGGGTATGAGTAACGCAAATGCTACATTAAAGGATTTTGTTGAAAAGAACTACCCTGATAGCAAGTCTGATTTTTTTGCGGTTTTCATTGAACGATGTGGCGAACTTGCAAAAGAAAATGCCTATTATTCACTAATTACACAACAAGTCTGGATGTTTACACCAAGTTACGAGTCATTAAGACCGAAAATTGCTAAATATTCAACGGTCAACATGGCTCATTTGGGTGCAAGAGCTTTTGATGAGATTAGCGGCGAAGTAGTACAAACAACAGCATTTGTCAAAACAAAGCATCATATCTTTGACTACTTGAGTAAGTATGTTAGATTGATCGAAATCAATGGGGAAAACGATAAAAAAGCCGCATTCTTTGACGAAAAGAATCTTTATCTTGCAAAAGAAGATTCTTTTTCTGCTATTCCAGGCAATATTATAGGATACTGGCTTAATAAACCTGTTTTTGATTTATTTCAAGCTAATCAGGCTTTAGACAATTACTCAACATTAAAGGTTGGTATTTCTACTGCTAATAATAATAGATTTGTCCGATTTTGGCATGAAGTTTCCGTAAACAAAACAGCAATACCAGGAACAGAGAATCCTGATCTAATGCTTTCTACAAAGAAATGGTTTCCCTTTAATAATGGTGGCAAATCAAGAAAATGGTATGGAAACAATTTTGAAGTAATAAATTGGCAAAACGACGGGCAAGAAATAGTCGCCACAGGTCGTGCTTCAATACGAAATAAATCTTTCTACTTTAGAGAAGGAGCAACATGGACTGATATATCGACTGGTAAAATCGGTGTTCGATATTTTTCAAGACCATTTATGTTCTCAACCGTGGGTTTATGTATTTTCAGCAATGAGTATCTTAATTATTCAATGGCTTTGCTCAATTCAAATGTATGTGTAACGCTCTTGCAAGTTTTATGCCCAACCCTACATTTTAACATTGGTGATATTGCAAAGGTTCCCACTATTATTAGACATAAAGAGCAAATTGATTCGCTTGTTGATGAGAATATAAGAATCTGCCGTGAAGATTGGGACAGCTTTGAAACAAGCTGGGACTTTGAGCAGCATCCGCTTATATAAAGCAAAACAAAAAATGGAGAAAATCAAATGACAACAGAAAATATAGCGGCTTCACTTCGTGATCGATTTGCACAGCCGTTGAAGGATTGCTATCAGCGCAGGATCATATTCTGGTATGATTCTGAGCGGGAATTCGAGCCGATGCTCGATGAGCTTGATCTGCCGGATGTAAAGATCCTGCGACTTACGGGAGATAACTTCTTTGAAGCAAAGATGCTGCTTTCTGAGACAGACACGGAGAGTAATTATCTTGTTTATCATCCGATCTCTATGCCGCATGTGTATGATGATTGGCTCAGGGACATTGAGCTTTACAGCGAGGAATTCCGTGCTGATTTGGTTTCTATGCAGATGGACGAGCTGCGTATTCCGCAGACAGTTCCCTTCCGCAGAACAGTCAAGGCCTATCAGACGTTCTTTGGAAATAAGGAGCGTGTGGCAAAACTTGCTACACTGCAAACAAAATATGAAACGGCTGCACAGCTCCATATTGATATCATGGCAGTGCTGACCGGAGCAAAGGATAATTCGGCACAGGGTGTGATTCGGGCTATTCTATGCGAATCGCTTTATAGCGACGATAATGCTGCTCTGGAGCATATTCGCAAATTCGGTAATGAAAATGCGCTGAAGGATATGCTTGCAAAGTATACCGGATACCATGCAGATGAGATCGTTCTTTCTGATCTTTCCAAGCATATTATGATCACAGCGCTTTCAGGCGTTGTACAGCCACAGACTTTGTCTGGCCTGGAGAAGTACATATCTGCCGACCATCAGGCTTTCTGCTATAATGCTATAGATGAATGGGCGCATTCTGAGGATAATCGAAAGCTATTCGACCTTGCAAATGATGTCTCACAGGATCTTGGTCTTGTCGAAAGGCTTGAAAGACAAGGCGTGGAAACACTACTGGATGCTGATTGTCTGCCTTGTATCGGCGAGTGTATCATCTCGCATTATATGAACGAGATCAGTGAGAATGTTATCAAATACGCTGATATTCTGTCTGCTGTCGATAAGCGGCGGACTAGCAAATGGGCAAAGCATTTTGAGGTCTTCTATGACGGGCTGTATGCTTTCGCTCAGATGTACGCATTTTATCTGGAGCATATCAGAGGATTTCATTATGGAACTGCTGATATGCTTTGGAAAGCGTATTGCGACGAACTTTATCTGATGGATACTTATTACAGAAACTTCCATGTTGTTTTCCGCAAAAGCCTGAAATCTACGGCTTCTGAGTTAGATGATCTGTTTAAAAATGTTGCGGATGCAGCAGAGCGTATTTACAAGAACTGGTATTTGACGGAACTTAATAGCCAGTGGTGTACGCTGATTCGAGAAGGTATGGAAACAGAAGGTTGTGTAGCAACACTACCGCAGCAAAAGGACTTTTACACAAGAGAAGTTCTCCCCTTTGTCAAGAAAGATAACCGTGTCTTTGTTATTATCTCTGATGCTTTCAGATATGAAGTAGCGGCAGAACTCAGTAAGAAACTGATTCAGGAAACAGGTGGTACCGCCGAAATCAGTGCCATGCAGTCTGTTTTCCCCAGCTTGACAAAATATGGAATGGCTGCTTTGCTTCCGCATGAAGCGTTTACACTGACGGATGATTTGCAGGTAATATGTGACGGGCAATCCACAGACGGAACAGAAAGCAGAGACAAGATACTCAAAGCGGTAAATAGTGGCAACTGCGCCGTGGTATACGAAGATTTGCTTGCAATGAAACAGGCACAGCGGCGTGAACTAGTTTCCAAAGCTGAAGTCGTATACATCTACCATAACAAGATCGATGCTATCGGCGATAAGTCCATGACTGAAAATCAGGTTTTTGATGCCTGTGAGGATGCAGTAGACGAGCTTTTGAATCTTGTAAAGCTGATTGTTAATACAATGAACGGAACAAATATACTGATCACAGCAGATCACAGCTTCCTATATTCCTATCAACCTCTGGAAGAGAGCGACAAGGGCGATAAAACAGTTGTTGATGGTACAATTCTCAAGACAGATTGCCGCTGCATTGTTGCCGAGACAGGCGCGTCTTCTGAATACTTGATGCAAATTCCGATGAGCACATTCAGTTCTGATAAAACCGGATTCGCACCGCTTGATACTATCCGAATAAAAAAGCAGGGCGGAGGAATGAATTTTGTTCATGGCGGTATCGCTTTACAAGAGTGCTGTGTGCCGGTAATCACATTCAAGAACATAAAGGCAAGCTCAAAACGCTTTGTGGATACTAAGAAGGTACCATTGCAGCTTCTGAGCAGAACAAGAAAGATCGCAAACAACATCTTCTTCCTTGAATTCTATCAGCCGGAAGCAGTTGGCGGTAAGACCTTGCCTGCAACATATGAGATGTATATCTGTGACAGCCTGAGCAATGTTGTCAGCGATGTACAGACGATCATTGCTGATAAGACTACTGAAAGTGTACAGGAGCGAGTAACTCGACTGCGATTCACATTAAAAGGTCAGGAATTCAGCAGTACCGATCCTTACTATCTCAACATTGTCGATAAAGACAGCGGAGAAGTCAGGGAACATATTGAATTCAGCATAAAGATCGCATTTGCGAATGACTTTGGGTTTTAAGATATGAAGACTAAAAAATATAAATATAGACCTAAGGGCGGTGGCGTAGCCAGATGGACAACGCGGCAGTATCCGACTAAAAGAGAAGTCCAGGCTAGAAGAGACCGTGATACAGACAGAGCTATAAGAGGAATATTATCCTGCGGTTCGGTAGCACTGCGTCAATTGCTAAAATCAGGAAAAAAGCCACGAATAGCACGAGACTTTTCTTTTGAGCCGCGCCGGGAGATAGACTACGATGCTGCACAGAGAAATCTTGAATCAATAATGGATATTCCGCAAGAAAATCTTATTGGAGGAATCGGAATGGATATGCTTGATAGAAGAATAATAGACGCTTTTCCGGGAAAAGTCGTCCGTAAGGATCTAACTGCTCTCATGAAAAAGGGAGCGAATGTCCCAACGTATGTGCTGGAATATCTTCTCGGAATGTACTGTACGACAGACGATGAAGAAGCTATCCAGATTGGTATGGAAAAAATCAAAAAAATTCTCTCCGAGAACTATGTCCGTCCCGATCAGAGCGAATATGTTAAGTCCAAGATCAAAGAAAACGGACAGTATACGATCATTGATAAGATCACTGTTGAGCTCGATGAGCGTGAGGATAAGTATATCGCCCGTTTCACCAATCTCAAGATTTCTCCATTTGAGGTAGAATCAGATCTTGTGGTACATCATGAGAAACTCCTGATCGGAGGTATCTGGTGCATTATCCAGATCGAATATGTTGGTCTGGAGCCGGAAGAAGGACAGGAAGAAGAAATCGAAGAAGACATCTTCGGCGATCAGAAAAAGGCAAAGAAAAAGCTGAAGAAAAAGCGTTCTAAATACGAATCACCATTCAGTATTTCCGGTCTGAAGCCGATCCAGATGGCAAATCTTGACCTCGATGAAATCATGAATGCAAGAAGAAGCTTTACTGATGATGAATGGAAAACATTGTTGCTTCGTTCGGCAGGATATGAGCCAGATGAATTAACAGAGAAGCAGAAATGGCACTATCTACTTAGATTTGTGCCATTCATTCAAAAAAACTATAACCTTGTAGAACTCGGTCCTCGCGGCACTGGAAAATCTCATGTCTACAGTGAATTGTCACCGTATTCTATCCTTATGAGCAGCGGACATACCACAGTATCCAATCTGTTTTATAATATGGCATCCCGTCGTGTCGGCCTTGTAGGAAAGTGGGACTGTGTCGCTTTTGACGAAGTTGGCGGCATCACAGAGACCTCCGGTGATATGGTTCAGATCATGAAAAACTATATGGCCAACGGTTCTTTTGCTCGCGGCACTGATTCTATCAACTCAGATGCTTCTATTGCTTTTGAAGGCAATACCTTCAGAAGCATCTCGGATATGCTCCGTACATCAAATCTGTTTGAGCCGTTCCCTGATGGGTTTAATAATGACTCAGCATTCTTTGACCGTATCCATGCCTATCTTCCCGGCTGGGAAACACCGAAGCTGAGAGCGAGTCTGTTCACATCAAAGTATGGCATGATTTCAGACTGCTTCTCTGAATTCTGTCATGTAATGCGTAAATTCGACTTTACGAATTCCTTCGGAATGTATTTTGAATTGAATCGCAACTTCAATACACGTGATGATACGGCAGTCCGCAGAACCTTCTCAGGTCTTGCAAAGTTGATGTATCCTGACGAGCGAATCAGCAAGGAACAGGCAAGAGAATTGTTGGAATATGCGATTGAATGCCGCCGCAGAGTAAAGGAACAACTCCGCAAGATGAACCCCGCGGAATTCAGCGATGTTGCACTTGGTTACATAGATCTCGATACCGGTGTAGAAAAGATTATCGAAGTACCGGAGATTTCCGATGGCACTTTGATTCCGGCTGTATTCGAGCCTGCTGGCTATGTTTATGCGGTCGGTCGAAGTGTTGATAACAAGGTTGGTGTATACCGACTGGAGAATAAGCTCGTTGAAGGTAGCGGCAAACTTAGCTTCCGAAATGTGGAAGGTCTGTCCGGTGCGCCGAAGGCTGTGCGCGACAGCATTACAGCCGCATTTAATTACTTTGGAGAGCAATCAAAGAAACTGGTGTCTGGCAACTTTGAAACATTTGACTACAGCTTGTATTTCAATGACCTGCAGAACCGTGGCGTAAGCGAAGAAGTATCTGTTGCTGAAGTTGTAGGATTGTTCTCTGCGATAGCCTCCCGCCCTGTAATGCCGTCATTGATCATCTGTGGCAGAGTGGTTATGTCCGGTGGAATGATGCCGTTGACTACTGAGTTGGACGAGATTTTTGTGACCGCCGCAAATGCGGGAGCAAGGAAGATACTGCTTCCAGAAGACTGCCGTGAGAACTACGAAAAGCTGTCTGCTGAACTCAAAAGTGAGGTGCAGGCGCTGTTCTACAGCACACCGCTGGATGCTGCAAAGATCGCATTGGGAGTTGATTCATAATGCCTGAATTCAAATGTATCGGTTGTGGGAAGAGCGTTGAACACGAGAAACAATGCACCTGTCCGTACTGTGGTTATACGATGTATGAGCTGCCCTATGACAGGGCAGTTCTGCTAAGAAAAGAAATTATCAGATTTGTTATGACAGTCAGTGGGCAGACTGCTGACATAAAACTGCTGATCTGGGGTACAAAATCCGAGGACGATAAACGGTTCCCCGATTTCGGGAAAATACAAGCCTACGCCTGTACTGCTCAGAAAACAGAACTTTTCCTAAGTCGGGTGAGTGAAAGTATTGAAAAGATCAGGCAGCATATACATACCCCCTTTCAGAAGAAATACCGTGCTGAGACAAAGTTCCTGCAAGAATGGAGCGATGATGTCAAAGATCAGCTTGCCGATGCTGCTGCCGCACTTGCGATGGAATGCAATTTTCCTGAACTGTCACTTCCTGAAATGCAGCTTCATCACACTGAAACACCTGATAGAGAGCTTGTTGGTCTGGCGGATGTTATTTTAGACAAAGCCGAACAGCTGGCTGATAAGATACAGAAGTTCATAAAATTAAACAGCATTTATGGCAGGGCTTTCTCGAAAACAAAGGATCCTCCGAAAACCAGCGATCACTGGGCGCATGAATTTCAAAAGCGTTCTGAAAAGCTTGATAAGATCCTACAAAAGAAATATGTCGTGGATATTTTGGATGACGGAACGAAAGAGCTTCAGGAGATGCTACAAGCCCTATGGGATGCTATCTATACCCTTATGTCATCACCGGTACTGGCAGTTGCAGACAGCTATGATATTGGTGAAAACACCAGCCTTTCAAAAGAACAATTTACAGAAAAGCTCACAGAACTGATAACAGCACGCTTCTCTGAAATCCGCCGAGTCGTCAATGAAGAAGCTTTTCTTTCTGAATACGATGAGGATAAACTGTTTGAGCTATATAACTCCATGCTCGATCTTGACACAGACGGCTGTATGAAACTGCAAAAAGGCATTACCATGAAAACAGGTTCTAGTGAACAACAACTGAATGCTCTCATTGGCTTAGATTCAGTAAAAGAGAGCATCCGAAAGTTGAAGGCATTTGCTTTGGTTAATAAGGGAAACACTGAATTCAACCTGCATATGACCTTCTGCGGAAATCCCGGAACAGGCAAAACGGAGGTTGCACGCATTATTGCCGGAATTCTTCATGAAAACGGTCTTCTGCCAACAGCAAAGGTTGTCGAAACAGATCGCAGCGGACTTGTTGCCGCCTATGTGGGGCAGACTGCTCTGAAAACGATGGAGCGCATCGAAGAAGCAATGGGTGGTGTTCTTTTTATAGATGAGGCTTATGCGCTAACTAAAGGTGAAAGCAAGGGTGATTATGGAAACGAAGCCGTTGCTACACTCATCAAGGCGATGGAGGATTATCGCGGAAAGTTCTGTGTAATTCTTGCAGGATACAGAAATCCAATTCAGGAAATGATTGCTTCAAATCCAGGATTTCGTTCAAGGATACAGTTCCATATTGATTTTCCGAACTATGCACGAAATGAGCTTGGACAGATAGCAGCTCTCATGCTAAAAAACAAGGGCTATACTATTAGTGAAGAAGCACTTGAGAGGATTCTGGATATAACTGACATCAAACGGAAAGAGCCGGATTTTGCCAATGCCAGAGAGCTGAGAAACATTCTCGATCAGGTGATGATCTGTCAGAATCTTCGTTGTATGGACTCTGAAGATAAAAAGTTGGAGATTGTTGATGTCAATAAATACATAAAGGACTCTCATTTGAATCTTCCTACAAGCGGTGACGGTGTAGTCAAAAAAATCATGACCGCAGAGGATGAATTGGACGCATTGATCGGATTGTCTGCTGTAAAGCGTATGGTAAAGAAAATTAAGGCATATGCAAAGCGAAATAAAGACGATCCTGATTTCAATCTGCATATGTGCTTTTATGGCAATCCTGGCACAGGAAAAACAGAAGTTGCTCGTTTGATTTCAAGTATTCTGTATGACGCAGGAGTACTGCCAGAAGCCAAGCTGACAGAAACTGATGCCAATGGGTTGATTGGCAAATTCGTCGGAGAAACAGCACCGAAAACGCTTGCAAAGATCAACAATGCAATGGGCGGTGTGCTGTTTATTGATGAGGCATACAGCCTGACTGAAACAACTGGCAGTGATGGCCATTCTGCCGGATACGGCGATGAAGCTATTGCCGTTCTTCTGAAGGAAATGGAAGACCGCAGAGGACAATTCTGTGTCATTCTTGCTGGCTATCGTGAGAATATGGAATCTATGTTGAACAGCAATCCCGGCATGAAATCACGGATCCAATTTCAGCTTGACTTCCCGGATTACAGCCGTGAGGAGTTGGGAGAGATCGCTGCAGCATTTCTCAGCAGGAAGAAATATGATATTGCTGATGACGCATTACAGCTTGTGCTGGATGTGTCGGAGTATTATAGAAATCGACCAAATTTTGCAAATGCAAGAACGATCAGGAATATTCTGGATCAGGTCATTATGAATCAGAACCTGCGAACAGAGGACGCACCTGACAGCATGATCATCAGAAGCGATGTTCAGGACTATATTGATGATGAGAATATCAATTTATCGGAGACATCTGGCGGAAAGAGAAGAATTGGGTTTTAGGAGGGAATATTAATGAACACATGGGAAGAAGTGATGAACCTGCCGTATTACAGTGCTGAAACACTTGAAAAAATGACTGACGGTATGACAGATTATATGCAGACAGAACATCCTGATGACAAGAGCGTTTTCCACTTTTTTGTGGCTGCAGCTCATGCGAGTGATATATGTGAAACGATCAGAAGCAAAAGAAAGCCGGATTTTGATCTGTTGCCTTACGAAGATATTGAGGTAGATATCGCAAATGCGTTCAAATCCTGGAGATTACGGGGAATGTTTTTCTCGGAGGATGCACAGGGCAATGCAGCTCCGAATCCTGTCATGATGTTAGGAAATCTTACTGCCATACCGATAAGTTCAGATAAAATGAAGGAAGGTCAGTCACAGCTTGTAAAAAAGGCAAGCAGTTTTTTCCTGTTTTATTTCTGGAATCTGTTTCATCAGAAAATTGGAGACAAATATGAAATGTCGTTTTCTGTCAATTCGATCATGATTCCGATGCTTCATGACTTTGCATTTACGCAGCTTGGAATTAACATAAAAAATAAGGACGGTTCCGCTGTGCAGCATTATTTTGATGCGCTGAAATTCGGGGAAGATGTCTGCGATAAGAGTGAAGCAGATATATATTTCGCCATAAAAGATACGCTGAATGGCTTTGGTATTCCGGAACTCCATGTCCCAGCGTCTGAGAAATATGATGAAAGCCGTTTCAAGGTATACAAAGATGAACTTATCGGATATGTCCCTATCGGAGGCGAAACAAGAGTTTCTGTGCCGGAGGGTATCAAGAGTATAAAAAACGGCGTATTCAGGAAAATCGCTGGTATTACAACGATTGATCTTCCGGATAGTCTGGAAGAACTGAAACCCACTGCACTCTGCTATATGCCTGATCTTACAGAGGCGAATGTCTCACATAATTTGAAATATGTTGATGGATTTGCTTTTATTGATTCAAAAATTGTAAATGAATGCGATGATATTCTGATCATTGGCGGCTGGCTTGTCAAATGCGACTTAACGGATGAGGTCATAAGAATACCTGAAAATGTGGTCGGTATCTGCTACACCGCATTTGACGATACTGAAAAAACAGCGAAGGAGATCATTCTTCCGCCGGGGATCAAAACCATTTATGATGAAACGTTTGACGGTTTTATCCAGCTTGAAAAGATCAATCTGCCGGAAGGACTGCAAGAAATATACCCAAGAGCATTTAGTGACTGTGAAAGCCTGCAAGAGATCATCATGCCGGACACGATCACTGTACTTGACGAGGGAGCATTTCAGGGCTGCTGTGCATTGAAAAAAGTACGACTTAGCGATCATATCACTGAGATAAAAGAGTGTACTTTTGTTGATTGTGAAAGCCTTGAAGAATTGCATTTGCCGGCTGCTCTCAAATCCATCGGCGAAGACGGCATCAATGCCTTTGCGGGTTGCACATCTTTGAAAAAGATCATCTTTCCACAGCATCTGGAATATATCGGAGAGTGTGCTTTTCAGGATTGCGAAGAGCTGGAGGAGATCATACTTCCTGATTCTATCAAAACAATTGATAGTATGGCATTTGCAGGATGTGTAAAGCTGAAAGATGTTCGCTTGCCAGATCATGAGGTCGAAATTGCGGAAGACGCATTTCAAGACACACTTTATAGCAAAATGAGTGGATAAATATCAGACAGTAGGAGTATTAAAATGGTTTACGGAAAATCAATCGAACTGTTCCTTGTTAATGGATCGGCTGACAGCCTTGTAACTGCCGAACTCTCCAACTGGAATGGCAAAGCAATCAGGATCCCCAGAACAGAGATTGCTTCATGCAATAGGACGGACATCACACAGGCAGGAGTCTATTTCCTGTTTTGCAAACAGGATGATGATACTGAAGCTGTGTACATCGGTGAATCTGAAAACATAAAGGAAAGGCTGGTTCAACATATTCGGGACTTTAATGCCGATAAGGAAAAGTATTACTGGAATACTGCTGTTATCTTTATCGGCAGTGACTTGAACAAGTCGCTGATCCGTTATCTTGAGGATCGTTTTGTAACTATAGCCAAGCAATGTAAAAGATATACGGTATTGACTAAGAACACCTATTCTAAAACTGTCATTAAAGAATCACAGAAGGCGGCAATGGAAGAGTTCATTGATAACGTGAAAATTGTTATCAATGCGCTCGGATATAATGTTCTAGAACCAAAGGCGCAACCTGAAGCAGATGGTACAGAGAATATGTTGTTTATGAACTATGGCTCTGCAAAAGCAAAAGGGAAGAGAACAAGCGATGGCTTTGTTGTTTTGACCGGAAGTACTATAAACGCAACAACTACCAAAGCGTGTCCTGATAGCGCTATAAAGAACCGTACCAAGTATGAAAAATCTATTGACGAAAATTACAGGCTGACTGATGATCTGCTATTTTCCAGTCCTTCCGGTGCTGCTTCCTTTGTCGGAGGATCAGCGTTAAGTGGAAATGAGTTGTGGAAGGACAAAAACGGTACAAAGCTGAAAGACATTGATCCGGTATGAATTATCAATGGATCTCTTCCTAAGAACTACATGAGGTCGGGTGCTTTTAATAAGTCAAAGCGCACTGTATCTCCGAGAGACACTGGACTTATTCCCGAGGGCAGGAAAAATCCTCTCCACGATAATCTCATCATTTCTACATAAGAAAAAGTGCCGAATTGAATAAACTGGTTTCATTGAGAAGCGCAGCATAATACTGTGCTTCTCTTGCTTTTTCAGGGATATTGTGGTATACTAAAACTATAGAAAGTATGTAAAGGAGGCAGAGTATGGCGCAGGAACATGACTGGCAATACGACCTAGATGAATATATCCGTCAGGGTGAACCTGACCGCTCCGAGAAAAGCGCTGTGTGGCAGACTGCAATCGGTTTACAGGACGTTGACGGCCTCTGAACATCGGAATACTTGCTTGAAACTGCCAAGGAGCATATCGAGGGCAAAATTGACATTGCTACAGCTCAAAAGAGAATCTATAGTTACTATGAGCAGCGAGATGTTCGCATGACTGTGGAACGGGATACAAAAGAAGCGGACATTGTGGCTTCACGAATTGCCGAGTTGCTTGCGGAGAAGACTTTTCAGTTTTCTCCGGCAGAACTTCAGTCAGTTCACCGCCGTCTGTTCGCAGGTGTGTTCAGGACTGCGGGACAATTCAGGACTTATAACATCTCAAAAAAAAGAATGTGTGCTGAACGGCAAATCTGTGTTTTATGCAGCCTTTGACAGCATCCGAGATACGCTTGATTATGATTTTGGACAGGAGAAGGCGTTCTCTTATTCCGAATTGGATGCAGTTCAGGCAATCAAGCACATAGCAAAGTTTATTTCAGGCATCTGGCAGATTCATCCTTTCTGTGAGGGGAATACCCGAACAACTGCTGTGTTCATGATCAAGTATCTGCAAACCATCGGCTTCAACGTGAGCAATCAGGTTTTCGCTGAGAACTCGTGGTACTTCCGAAATGCACTCGTCAGAGCAAACTTCAATGATCTGCAAAACAATATACATTCTACAACTGTGTTTCTTGAGCAGTTCATGGAGAATCTTCTGACAGGCGCACAGCATGACCTGAAAAACAGATATATGCACGTTGACTACTCGGATGCTGCCCAAAGTGCCACTCAAAGTGCCAAAGCAGATGTTTCAAAGCGCCAAAAGTGCACTTTGGAAGAATTGGCAATTCTACAAGCAATTGCTCAGAATCCTGCTATCACTCAAAGGGAACTAGCAGCCACAACAGTTACTTCTGAACGAACGATAAAGCGGAGAACAGTAGACTTGCAAGAGAAAGGCATGCTGCGCCGTAGAAACGGCAAGCGGAACGGCCTATGGGAAATCCTTGTGGAAATATAGGTGAATCAGCGTGTTTGCGTTCCATACGATCGAATCGGACTTCTTTCCGAGAACGCAAAAACGCCTTTGACCTTTTTCCGAGAACATATATGCCGATGATTTTTCGGTTTTGACATCATTTCGGGGATTTCGAGGCACGTTGAGTGCGTGGTTTTGATGTCAAAGCAGAGATCCTGAAACGGCAAATTTGACAACTGATCTGCACACCTTGATTTTTGCAGGCCAGATCACGCTCTCGATCAAGGGTGCGTGAAACTGTTTTTTCCGATCTTTTAGTGTGTGGATCGAATGTTATAGCGAAAAACAGCGTAAGATCGCTGAAAACTGACTGATCAATAACGTTTAGTGATCAAAATATCAACACCTGATACAACATCAGATCTATTGAAAAAGAAGGTCATATAAATATGAAATGTAGAAATTGCGGCGCTGAGGTAGGACTGTTAGATAAAGTCTGCCCTTATTGCGGAAGCGATAATATCGAAAGTGCAGGCCATAGGACAAAACTTGATACTTATAAGAAAAAGAGCAAGGAAACCGTTGAGAGAGCCGATAGGAAATACAGCAGTAATAAGCCTTTGATTGCCGGGAGCATTATTCTGGTCTTTCTTATCATAGGCGTTATCGCCATGGCGATCGCTGAGGAAAAGACAGAGTTTATGGACCTTGATATTGCCCATTCTGAGACTCTCAAGAATGTGGAGAGTTTTAAGGAGACTCTGAATGGTTATCTGGAAGCCGGGGATTATATCTCTTTTCATGATTTTTTTGAAGGACATCATATTTATGAGACAGATCCGGAATATGAAGAATATAAGCTCCTTCTGACTCTTTCTTACGAGTACAGATCTGCCATGAACAGCATGGAACAGCTTATTTTGTTCGGTGATGGCTATACATCAGACAAGAGATCGGTCATAAGAATGTGCCGCCTTGATATCTCTTCTTTTTACACCAGATATGGTTATGCAGAAGATGATCTTGAAGGATATAAATACAGAGAATATGCGGAGGATATGAAATATAAACTGGATACCGCAATGAAGATCTACTTCGGACTTGATGATAAAGGTCTTGCGGAGTACCTTGCTTCATCTGAAAACAAACAGGCCTTATTTATCGAGGAGGTGGTCTTGGGTGAATAAGCTAAAAATAGCAGCTGAATGGGCTGTGTGCATCACTGATATCATTTTGGGGATCGTTTTTATTTCCCTGCTGATCTCCACACTTTCAAACATATCCAGATCTGAGGTCGTCCAAAAAGACGGCACAAGCGAATACATCCTGGATCATATTGAAAGAGAAGACTATGGAACTGCCGGTATAGAGTCCAGAAAAATGCGCCTTGGCGAAAAAATAGATGAGCCTATGCAGGAATTCTACATGGTCGGCTCTTATGCGGATCTCATGTTCTGGGAGAAGATCTATGCCGAAAGCGGCAGCGAGCTTACGGCAGAGGATCTCAGGAAGCAGTACGAAGAGATAAAGGATTCACTGCCCGAGTATAAAAATGTATTCGAAAAAATAGACGATACGCTTGAAAAGTAAGATCCAGGAGGGAAATACATTGGAAAAGATGAAGGGCAAGATCGTAAACTGCGAGACCTGCGGAGCCGAATTCGACGCATCTCTTGTAAGGTGCCCCTACTGCGGTACAGCATATGAGCCCGCAGCTGAAGATGAATATATGGATAAGCTCGAGGATGTAAGGGAAGACCTTTCAAAGCATACGAAAGATGCTGATAACGCAACAAAAAAACATTTAAGAAGATCCTTCTCACTGCTATCATTGTGATCGTTATTATTTCAGTAATGTGCATCATAGCTTTGATCGCCCCAAAATCGGGCAGTAAGCATGATACAGACGATCTAAACAGCAGAAAACAAGAGCTGATACAGGGAGAGTAAATAGATGAAATGTCCTAATTGCGGAAAACACATAGGAATAGAGGTACCAAAATGTCCCGCCTGCGGACATACCAATCCTCTTGCAAAAAAGCATAATGAAAATATCAAAAAATATGATAAGCGATTCAAAAAGACTCAGGATAATGTGCTTACATCCGCCCAAAAGACAGAGGGTGTTGGTATACGGGGCGGTATCTTTGCGATCCTTGTTGCTGTTATCGTAATACTTGCTTTTGTCTGGGGCTTTGTCATCGCTGCAAGCGAAGGAGAAACAGACGAAGACAGAGAAAGAGATGCTCTGAAAAATAAGACGAAATATTCCGCTCAGATGAGAGATCTTCTTGAAGACGGAGATTATATCACATTTGAATCTTTTTTACTTCAGCACAACATCCCATTAAATTCAGAGCCTTACAAGGAATTCCAGAGATTAGAATATGTGGCTAACAGGTATTATACCTGTGTTCAGCTTTGGGAGAAGATCATTTTACGCTCTGACGATCCTGATTACTGGGATTCATCCGAAACGGACATCTCAAACCTGTGTATGTATCTGGACTCCTTTATGGAAGTGTATGAATACAATGTTAAAGTCGAAAAAAATGAAGATATCGCAGCATACATGGAGGATATGAATTCGGATATAAGAGCAATGCTTAGACGATATTTGCAAATGACGGATGATGAAGTGGATGAGTTTCTTGGTTATTCGCAAGCCAAAAAAGCCGTGGCCATGGAGGAAATATTACTGAGGGAGGTACCCGAAGATGAATAGATCGTTAAAAGTGGTCTTCAATATACTGATAGCCGCCGCTGCTTTGGGCATTCTTCTTATGCTCTTTATGATAAAGGATGAGATCGTCAATAATGCAAAAAAAGAAGAAAAAAACGTCATGAGAAGCTTTGAATATGAAGTAAAGCACCGTGCATACGGGGAAGTTACAGACACTTATTTTGTATATGGAACAAAGTTTTTAGAGGTGCCAGAAGGCTTTGAAGAAACCAAACTTACCGCAGAATACGCTCATCTGTCATTTATGCTGGGTGTTTATGAAGAAAAAGGCGATGATAAAAAGGCTAAAGAGTGTCGTGACAGATTAGAAGAGATCAAAAGCCAAATGGATCAATACCGTTTTACCGCAGATGAGATAGATAAGATCATGGCTGCTTACAGCAGCAGTGGTGAAGACTAATTGGCGCTCGCTGACTGAGTAGTTTGGAGGTCACGAAAAAAGGTATAAGAAAAGTGCCGAAAATTCGGCACTTTTTTCTTTGTTCCACTGTATGGCCCCAGTATCCCTTCGTCAAGGGGCTTCTGCCTAAAATAGAGCTTTGCGGCAGCTGGAACTGCCTAACACAGCCTGTGATCATTTTTTGGAGAAAGTCACTCCCTCTCCCCTTCTCTTTTAAGCCTGAAATCCACTGAGCGCTTTAGGTACTCAAGGTACTCCTCGTCTCGGCACATGGCCTTTCCAATATCGTCGGAGAGCTTGGCTACAGGCCTGCCGTTGACATATTGCAGCTTGATAACGATGTTCAGCGCATTCTCCTCAGTGTCATTGGAGCAGAATGTTCCGATCCCGAAGGACACCTTGGACTTTTCGCAGAAATACTCATACAGCTTCTGGGCACGGTCGAAATCAAGGCTGTCACTGAAAAGCAGCAGCTTTGTCTTGGGGTCAACGCCGTACTTCTTGTAGTGAGCGATGATCTTCTCGCCCCACTCATATGGGTCGCCGCTGTCGTGACGAACACCGGTATAGTTGTTCACGTTGGAGCGGTTGAAATCCAGCAGGAACAAGTCGGTGGTGATCGTATCGGTCAGAGCTGTTCCGTTATCGCCGTCGTACTCATCATACCAGTCCTTCATGGCGTGGTGGTTGGTATAAGCCAGGGGTATGGAGTCGATGCCCTGGTACATCTGTACGAACTCATGAGCGTAGGTGCCGATGGGTGTCACATCGTACTTCATGGCAAGATACACGTTTGATGTTCCGACGCACTTGTCTGTTTCGGTCACAAGACGCCTTACCACCACGTCCTCCCACTCACGGGAGAGCCTTCTGCGGCAGCCAAACTCCGCAAAATGGAAGGTATATGTGCCGTCGTTGAGAGCCTTTATCTTAGCGTCAAGGCGCTCTTCAGCGGACTTTCTCAGCTTCTCATAGTCGAACTGCATTCGGAAGTAGACCTCGTTGACGATCTCCAGCAGATAGATCTCAAACTGCATTGCGGAGAAGAGCGGTCCGTCCACAACTATGCTCAGCTCACCGTCAGCATTCAGCTCCACGGTAACATAGTCTCGGATCGGCCTCCACAGGCGCAGGAACTCCACATAATCATCCTTGATGAAACGGATCGAACGGAGGTAATCCAGCTCCTCCTTTTTGAATGTCAGCGAGCACAGATGATCCACTTGGTCATTGATCTCCCGGACCATTTCCGGCGTGAAAACAATGCCCTTATTGCGGCACTTGAAATAATACTGTCCGCAAAGGTCGGTGTGCTTATGGAAGATGACCTGGTCCATGTTGAACTTGTAAAGGTCTGTGTCAAGGAGCGAGATAACGATGGGGTCTAGTTTCATTTCGTTCATCCTTTCAGATCGGTCGTCAAATGATGTGCGTTTGTCAATGGGATCTGATCCCTATACTGTAATAATACCACAGATCCATCTTTTTTTCAAGCCCTTTTGCAATTATTCCCCACAGACAAAAGCCCTGCCCGGCATTTTCGCCAGGCAGGGCAATTTGCTATTCAGTTTGAGTCAGAAAGATCACTTTCCGTTCTCATTCTTCATGTACTCCTCCATAGTTCCTGTACCGCCTGTCTGAGTGTAGGAGTAGTACTGGAGTACGAAGGAGGCGTCTGTAGCGTCGATCATTCCGTCATTGTCAACATCAGATGCTGCCATAAATCCGGGATCGAAGTCCTCAGCTTTAGAGCCTGTGTTAAGGGCTGCATAGAGTCCGAGGATATCAGATGCGTCGGTTGAATCCACCACATCGTCAAGGTTTACGTCGCCCAGCTTAGCGGTCTCCCAAGTAACTGTGGTCGAAGGCTTTGCTGTGGTAACAGGTGCAGATGTGGTCGTAACAACGGTGGTCTGAACAGTAGTCGTTCCGCCAGGGATCGTGGTGGTTACGGGCTTTGTTGTAGAAACTGCCGGCTTTGTAGTAGTTGCCACAGGTTTTGTTGCAGTCGATGATACAGCAGGCTTTGTGGTTACTGTTGATGTAGTTGTTACAGGCTTTGTTGCAGTCGATGTTACAGCAGGCTTTGTGGTTACTGTTGATGTAGTTGTTACAGGCTTTGCTGTAGTCGATGTTACAGCAGGCTTCGTGGTAACTGTTGATGTAGTTGTTACAGGCTTTGTTGCAGTCGATGTTACAGCAGGCTTTGTGGTAACTGTTGATGTAGTTGTTACAGGATTTGTTGCAGTCGATGTTACAGCAGGCTTTGTGGTAACTGTTGATGTAGTTGTTACAGGCTTTGTTGTAGTCGATGTTACAGCAGGCTTTGTGGTAACTGTTGATGTAGTTGTTACAGGCTTTGTTGTAGTGGTAGATGTGGTCGTAGCAGGCTTTGTTGTAGTGGTAGATGTGGTCGTAGCAGGTTTTGTAGTTGTGGTGGTCGTAGTTGTTGTAGTTGTGCTAGGTGTTGTAGTTGTTACTGGAGGCTGAGGCTGGTCTGAATCAACATCAACGAAGGTATAGCCAAAGTAATTTGACCATTCCTCTACTTGAGAATCCTTCTTACCTGTGATCGTACCGTTATAGATCGGATCGGATCCAATAATTGTTTCGCCGTCTTCTGCGTAGACGTTCTCAACACGATTGCTGATTGAAGAAGAACCATCAATACCGCAATCAGGATTCATGATAGTAACATTCTTCAGTGCTGAGCACTCCGCAAATGCTAAGTAGCCGATGCCCTGAACAGACTCAGGAAGCGTAACGCTTGTAAGTTTACTGTTTTCACTAAAGCATCTAGACGGGATATAGCGTACTCCATCCACGATCGTAACGTCACCGGAGATATTTGAAGGAACTAGAACGACAGCAATATACTCTCCATCATCACCCACTACATTTCTGTACAGGATATCGTCCTTAACAAAGAGACTCTTATTCTTATCAGACAGCGTTACCTTCTCAAGGGCAGGGAACGGCTTTCCGTAATAGTAGTCGTAGTAGTAATATCCAGGAAGTGACTCTACATTTGCGCCAACATGGAGCTCCTTAAGGTTATTGAATGTATTATTACTATTGACTTCCTTTACTGTATCCGGGATACTGAATGACTCAGCAGTTGCGTTCGCAGCATACAGGATGAGAGTTGTCTTATCCTTGTCATAAACGGCATTATTCTCACTAATAAGTCCTGCGTTATCCTTAGAAACAGCCACCTGCTTCAGCTCAGGGCAGTAGATATCAGCCATATAATAGAGAGTCTCAACGATCTCACCGTCATTATTGGTGTATCTGCTTGTGTAAGAGAAGTCAACATTCTTGCCAAGAGTCAGGCTCTCTAAGTTTTTGTTTCCCAGATAAATGATGCGCTCAACAGTATCAGGCACTGTATAGGACTTGTCAGCCTTTGCCTGAGGATAGCGTACAAGAGTCTTCTTATCCTTACTAAAGAGAACGCCGTCGACAGATGAATGATAGGGATTATCTGCGGGAACGCTGATCTTAGTAAGTGATTCCAGGCTGCTGTTGAAGTAGTAGGTTATGCTCTCACCGGTCTCATTGCCCTCCTCATCATGAGTAATGTAGGTGCTGCCAAAGAGAGTATCCTTACCAAGAGTCAGCTCCTCAAGATACTTGTTTTCGATGTATTGAGCAGACTTGACTGTATCCGGTATGGTAAATGTCTTGTCTGTCTTGCCGGTGGGATATTTGATGATAGATGTCATATCCTTGTTGTAGAGAACGCCGTCCTTTGATGTGTATTTCTGGTTGTCAGGATCAACAACATACTCCTTGATCTTAGAACCGCTGGAAGATACATCAAAGCTGGTGATCTCAGGGCCTACAACTACCTTTTCTATCGTGGGATCGTTCACATAGATCGAGCCTGAGCCGGACAATGTGCAAACTCCGTCCTCGATGATGTACTCGGCATTACCATTGCGTCCCTTGCGGTATTGATAGTTTCCGCTGAGTCATAGATCTCACACTCAGGATCGGTGATCACGATCTCTGTCAGATTATAATTGTTACTGAACAGGTCAGAAGATGAGCCAATGCTCTTGACTGTCTCAGGAAGTGTTAAGATCTTATCCGTTTTGTATTTGGGGTAAAGTATGATCGTCTCCAAAGCCTTGTCATAGAGGACACCGTCAATGGAAGCAAAGGTCTTGCTGTTTTCAGCAACATTGATCTCCTCAAGTGAAACACCGTAGAATACGTTGTTTGCCAGTGATGTCAGTGTGGAAGGAAGGTCGATCTTCTTAAGATTTGTGTACTCAAATGCCCAGCCGTCGATAGTCTTCAGGCCCTCGTTGAGCTTGATAGATGAAAGCGAGCTATTATAGAATGCCTCATACTCGATAGTCTCGACAGTAGAGGGAAGCTCGATCTCATCGATGCTATCACAGTCATAGAAAGCATAGCTTCCGATAGAGGTAACGCCCTCTTCGATAGTAACGGTCTTGATATTGTCATTGTTGCTGAAGGCGTTGTCGTCGATCTCGCCAGTACCTGAGATGACCAGGTGACCGTCAGCTGAGAGCTCATAGGTCAGGTCTACTCCGCAGCGTCCCTTCATGGTGGTCAAGCCTGTATCAAGATCATGGAAGTATCTTCTGTTGTCATAGGCAAAGGTCTCTGCTGTGCTGCCCTTATAGCCAGCGATAATGACGTCTGAGTCGATGTTACCATTGATGATGCAATCCTTATTCAGGATCATGAGCATTGTCAGGTTGTTATTAAGGAAAGCATCGGGCTCGATAGCTGTAATGCTCTCGTCCAGCTTGTACTCAGTACCTCCCTTGTTGCAGGGATAGCAAACGACCTTGGTCTTGTCCTTGCTCATGAGGACGCCGTTCTGAACGGTGAAGTTCTCATTGTTCTTATCAACGGTGAATGAGCTCAGCTGATTTGAATATCCGAATGCACTGGCATCAATTTTCTTCACTGAAGCAGGGATATTCATTGTGATCATGTGCATATAGTCGAAGGCATTTTTACCGATAGATGTTACGCCGTCAGCGATGTTCACCTCAACGATGCTGCTGTTTCCTCTGAACAGAGGCTCATCCCACATATCACCTGTACCGGTGATATTGAGGACGTTTCCTTCGATGCTGAACAGCAGGTCGTTACCGCACTTGCCCTCCTGCTTTACCTTTCCTGTCTCAATATCGCCGAACTTTCTGCCGTACTCAAATGCGTATTTTTCAGCTGTTGATCCGCCATAGCTGTAGATAGCGTATGCGGTGTCGAAGGTATTTGAGCTGAAAATAATATCACACTCAGGATTAAGTATCGTCACTACTCCGCTGCCGATAGAGTAATAGGGTTCACCAAATGCACATTCTCCGATAACCTTTACAGATGCAGGGATATCGATAGTATTGATGGTGTTTTCAGCAAAGGCATAATTGCCGATAGTCTCAATGCCGTCCTCTAAGGTCAGTCTGCGAATATTACAATAGTAGAACGCACGGTCGTCGATAGTCTTAACAGTACCGGGGATCGAGATAGAGGATAGGCCTTTACAATTATAGAAGGCATATGATCCAATATTCTCAAGACCGCTGGGCAGAGTGACAGAATTCAAGTTGGAGCACTGATAGAACGCATAGTCGCCGATGTCCTTTAATGTGGAGGGAAGAGCTACTGTTCTGAGTTTGGAGAAATTTTTGAAAGCATTCTCTCCGATAGCGGTAACACCTTCCTCGATGAAGATGTCAGTTACCTCAGAATTGCTTCTGAAGCTGGGATCATCGTACATCTCGCCGGAGCCTGTGATACTGAGGATGCCATTCTTGATAGAATAGGTCATATCGTCGCCGCACTGACCCTTCTGAATGACCTCGCCGGTATCCAGATCCAAGAATTTCAGGCCGTTATTGAAAGCGAACTCCTCAGTAGTCGAGCCCACATATCCGGCAATGATACCACTGTAGCGAGTGCTGGTGTAGACCTTCTCGGAGTCTTGGTATTCATAGTCGTAATACTGGCAAACCGTTACGCCTGACGGATCGATATTGCATTTCTTATTGAGAACTGTCAGCTTTGTCAGTCCGCTGCATCCGCCGAATGCTCCCATCTCAACATCGGTCACAGTCTTGGGAAGAGTTACCTCCTCAACAAGATCCGCACCTGTAAAGGCGAATGTTCCGATAGTTGTTACTGTTGCTGGAATCTGGAGCTTCTTGACATAGGGCATAACAAGCAGCAGCTTTGTTTTGTCTGCATCAAGGATCATTCCGTCCTCATAGACCAGAGCCTTGTTATCAGCAGAGATCTCAACATCCTTTAGATTTACGGAGTCTGTGAAGGCTGTAGGCTTGATATTCTCAACAGTGGACGGGATCTTTATCGACTTGAGAGAACTATAGCTGGAGAAGGCACTGTCGCCGATACCGGTGATGCCCTCTTCGATCACTACATCTGTTACCAAAGAAGTGTCTACGTTGTAGTTGCCGGTGAGTTCTCCTGTTCCGGAAATGGTCATTACGCCGTCTTCAACGATATACTTGCTGCCTGAGCCGAATGAGCCACGCATAATGGTCTTTCCAGTCTCGATATCTGTGAACTTTCTGGAATGAGCCTCAGCGTACTGATCGGCTGTAGAGCCAAGGTATCCAACGATAGCAGTAGATGAATTGATTATATCATCAGAATTGAAAACGCAGTCCTTGTTGAGGAATGTGACCTTGTTAAAATCAGAATATGAATAAAGAGCTTCATATTCGATAGTTAGAGTTTTCTTTGTCTCAGGGATCACAAGCTCTCTCAGAACGTCACAATATGCAAATGCTTGGCTGCCGATACTCTCAAGAGTTGAAGGCAGTGAGACACTCTTGAGCGAATCACAATCATAAAATCCATTAGAGCTGATAGACGTAACGCCCTCTTCAATGATGACCGCAGTGATCTGATCGTGGTTCTCAAAGGGTGAGGGACTGCTCATAGCGCCTGTTCCGGAGATAGTGAGTACGCCGTCAACTATGGTATAAGTCAGATCATCTCCGCACTTGCCCTTCTGAGTCACCTCGCCTGTTTCGATGTCGATGAACTTACGTCCGAAGCTCTCCGCATAGGTCTGGGCAGTTGAGCCTGCGCTGCCTACGATGCTAGCCTGGCTCGGGAAGGTATATGAGCTGCTATAGATCTCGCACTCAGGATCGGCGATGGTGATCTCCTTGATCTTGCTACAGCTGCTGAAGGCTGATGAGCCGATGCTCTTTACAGATGCAGGTATACTGATCTCAGTCAGACCGCTGCAGCTGTTAAAGGCAGAATATTCGATCGAGGTAACTCCTTCAGGGATCTCGATAGATGTGATACCGTAACAATCGTAGAACGCATATCTGCTGATAGTGGTAATTCCCTTAGGCAGATCGATCTTCTTCAGATTATAGCAGTAATAGAATGCTTCCTCGCCGATAGAAGTTACACTTTCAGGGATCTCGATGCTCTCAAGGTTATAGCAATAGTTGAAGGCATCCGCTCCGATAGATGTAACAGTATCCGGGATATTTACTCTGCCCAGCTTAGAGCAGTTTGAGAATGTATTATCCGGGATAGACTCAAGACCCTCAGGCAGCTGTACGCTATAGAGAGCGTCGCAGCCGTAGAACACTGAGATGCCCATCTCTTTAACGCTGTCAGGGATAATGATCGAGATCAGCGAATCGCAGTCATAGAATGCACTGTCGCCGATACTCTCAACAGTATCAGCTATCTGAACGCTGGTCACATTATCAAAATCCTGGAAGGCTCTGGCTGAGATAGAAGTTATGCCGGACTCGATGATGATCTTCTTGATATTGTTCTTGCCGTTAAAGGTAGATCCATCGCTCATGGGACCTGTTCCGCTGATAATAAGAGCATCATCCTCTACAGAGTAGGACGCTTCCTCTCCGCACTTTCCGCTCTGGGTGACAGCTCCGGTATCAATGTCCATGAAGCGTCTTCCGTAGTTATAAGCGTACTCCTTAGCTGTTGACTGGTCGTGACCAACGATAGTTGCGTTGTTGTTGATAGTTGACTCTGAGTCTGAAATAACACACTTAGGATCCATGAATGTGATCTTACAATCACCGGAAACGCCGTTAAGAGCATTGCTCTCGACCTCGTTCACGCTCTCGGGCAGTACCACATTTGTCAAATTAGGACAGTGGCTTAATGCCCCGGCACAGATCTTTGTTACTGTATCAGGTATATCGACCTGCTTAGCGATACCCGATACCATGAGCAGCTGGGTCTTATCCTTGTTGAAGAGGCAGCTGTTCTCAAAAACGTAATTCTCGTTTGCCTCGTCTATATCCATAGTCACCAGCTTCATAATGCTCAGTGCTCCGGGATCTGTGATAGCTGCTGTTGCAGGAAGTGTGATAGAAGTAACGTTGCTGAAATTAGACAAAGCGTTAGCATTGAGTTCAGTAACTCCATCCTCAACAACGATCTCCTTTACAGGATCATTGCTGATATAGATGCTATCCGGACGCATTGCGCCTGTTCCGGAGATAGTCATGGTCGAGCCGACAACAGTATACATCATATCATCGCCGCAGTAGCCGCCGATAGTGATCTCATTAGTTTCAACATTGTGGAACTTTCTGCCGTTTTTAAGTGCCATCTCCTGAGCTGTTGATCCGGCATAGCCGCCGATGTAAGCGGATGTGGAATAGAGTATATCTCCGGACGAAGGCAGTACACACTCGGGATCCATGATGTCAACGCCTGTCAGTGAATAGCTGTAGGAGAACGCACTTGAACCGATCTCCTTGACGCTGGCAGGAATAGCTACAACGCCGGTAAGACCTGTACTGTTGAATGCGCTGTTGCCAATAGAAGTAAGGCTGTCCGGGAAAGTGATCTCTTTCAGCTTACTGCAACTGTAAAATGCTTCGGCTCCAATAGTTTCCAGAGTGCTGGGAAGATTGATAGAGTTAAGAGCATAGCAGCTCTCGAAGCTGCTTGTTCCAATGGTCTTCAAGCCCTTTGGCAGCTTAACATTGTTAAGGGAGGTGCAGTAATAAAACGCACTTTCTCCGATAGATGTTACCGTAGAGGGGATAGTAACTGATGTAAGGGATGTGCAGTTGCTGAACGCATAGTCACCGATGCTTTCTACACCCTTCTCGATGACAGCTGATGTGATATCAGTATTGCCGGAGAAGCTGGGGTCTGAATACATTTCGCCGGTGCCTGTGATCGTGATCACTCCGTCAGCGACAGTGAAGGTCATGTCATCGCCGCACTTACCCTGCTGAATATATGTATCCTTATCTATATCATGGAACTTGCGGCCGTGCTTGTACGCATGAGCCTGTGCAGTAGAGTCTGTGTGTCCGGCAATAATAGTAGTATTGCTAACGATGCAGTTATCGCTGCCGCTTGCCAGATCACACTCTGCATTGGGAATTAGCACCTCATCAAGATCGTAACAGTACGCAAAAGCATTTGATCCGATGTATGTAACGCTGTCAGGGATCTGTACCTCAGTGAGCTTGCTAAAGCTGCTGAAAGCAGATGAGCCGATGGTCTCGACACCGTCCTCGATGATGACCTTCTCAACTTCATTGGAGCCGGGAAGAGTTGAGCTGGGGGTATATTCGCAGGGGCCGGAGCCTGAGAGTGTCAGAACGCCGTCCTGGATCTTGTAGGAATAAACGTCATAGCTGCCCATAAGGTATCTTTCGCCGGTCTCAAGATCATTGAAAAACATCCCATATTTCTTGGCATAGTCCTGGGCTGTTGAGCCTGAATAGCCGAAAATCTCAGCTCCGTAGAATGTGGAATTAGTGCCTAAGATCTCAACGTCCTTTGAGGTGATGATGACCTTTTTCAGATTATCGCTACTGTAGCTATAGAATGCCGAGTCGCCTATGCTCTTTACAGACTCGGGGATAGTGAGCTCGTCTGGGAAAAGGCAGCCATAGAAAGCGCTTTCGCCAATAGTTTCCAGTCCCTCGGGCAGACCGGCGAGCTTCATATTATAGCAATAACTGAACGCACCGTTCCCTATCTCCTTTAGGCTTGTGGGGAGTGTTATCTCAGTCAATGCGCTGCATGAATTAAATACATAATTGCCAATCGTTGTCAGCTTCTTAGAGAACTTGACTGTTTCAAGTGATGTGCAGTTATAGAAGGCATAATCGCCGATAGAGGTAACAGTCGAAGGCAATTCGATCGATGTGATGCCGGTATTTCTGAACTCGTATGCTCCGATGCTGACTAATCCAGCAGGCAGAGTTACCTCCTCGATATTATCGCAGCTGAAGAACAGATAAGCACCGCCGCCTGTGATACCCTTCTCGATCACAACTGAGGTGATGTCGTTTCTTCCGTAGAAGGGTGAGGTGTCGTAGCTATAATCAGGAAGATCACCCTTACCGGAAATGATCACCTGGCCGTCCTTGATCTCGAAGGAAGCTTTCTCGCCAAGGTCTCCGCCGGTAGTTGCCTCGCCTGTTTCGATGTCGATGAAGGTGCGGCCATTCTTTCTTGCGTAGGCCTGAGCTGTTGAGCCGGCATAGCCCTCAACGGAGACTGAGCCGGGGATAGTATTTGAAGAATCTGTAATCTCACAGTCCTTGTTAAGTATTGTCACCTTGCTCAGCTTATCGCAGGATTGGAACGCATCAGCTTCGATAGATGTTACGGTCTCAGGAATAGTGATCTCTTCGATGCCGTCGCAGTTATAGAAAGCGCCTTCTGAAATGCTTGTGATCTCTCCGTCGAAAACTACACTTGTGAAGCTGCTTTTGCCTGAGAAAGAAGGATCATCGTACATTTTTCCGGAGCCCGTGATCGTAAGTACGCCGTCATCAGATACCTCATAGGTAAGATCATCGCCGCACTTTCCACGGATACAGCTCTCGCCTGTCTCGATGTCGATGAACTTAACGCCATGCTCAAAGCAATACTCATAGGCAGTAGAATCCATATATCCTTCGATCGGGGTAGTAAGATCTGTTAAATTGCCCTTGAAAACACATTTCTTATTGGGGATAGTGATTTTTTCCAATCCAGAGCAGCCATAGAAAGCATTACTTCCAATAGTCGCAACACTCTCGGGAAGAGTTACCTCTGTCAATGAGGTGTAACCGAAAGCCTCACTGCCGATCTCAGTAACTCCCTCGGGAATATCTATACTGGTGAGATTGCCACAGTAGCTGAAAGTACTTTCTCCCACTGAAGTCAGTCCAGCAGAGAGCTTGACCTCCGTCAGGCCGTAACAGTATGCAAATGCGTAATCGCCTAAAGAAGTTACACTGTCAGGCATAGTCACTGAGGTAAGGGAATTGCAGCTTCCAAAGGCACTGCTGCCGATAGATGTAACACCGTCCGGGATCGTTACAGACGTCAGATTAGGGCAGCCCAGGAAGGCACCTTCTCCGATAGTTTCAAGTGTGCTAGGCAGAGATACTGACTCAAATCCGCCGCTCTGGAATACTTCATCGCCTATAGAGGTTATTCCATCTTCCACAACTAGAGCGGAACAGGAGCTTTTATCCATCACAGACGCATAGTCAGGGATCTCACCTGTGCCGGATACCGTCATTACACCGTCTTCATCGACAGAATAGGTAATGGTCTCAGTCAGCTGGCCGTAGAGCGACTCCTCGCCTGTCTCAATATCTCGGAAGGTCTTGTAGTTTTGTCTTGCAAACGCCTCTGCTAATGATCCTGCTGGTGCGATAATGATCGCATTTGATAAGGCAGTGCGATTACTAATGGCAGTTTCAGCACTCTTTATAGTGATAGTTTCAAGACTTGTACAGCCTGTAAAAGCATAACTGCCTATCTCTACAACGCTCTCAGGGATAGTTACATTTGTAAGGCTGGTGCAGTTGTAGAAAGCATCATAACCGATAGCTGTAAGTGTTGACGGAAGTGAGATACTTGACAAGTTCTCGCAGTAGTAAAACGCTTCGTCGCCAATTTCGGTGATACCCTCTTCGATCACCACTGATTTGATGTCGGAAGAATACTCAAAGGCGTACGAACTGATAGTTCCGGTGCCGGAGATAGTCAGGACACCGTCCTCAAATTTGTACGTTGCGTCCGATCCGCAGGTACCCGAATCTGCCGTTGCCTTAACAGCAGACTCACTGACAGCAGCGGTGATGTCGTCAGCTGATACCGAAGCCTCTACCGCAACGACCGGCTTGATACCGCCGGTTTGCAGCGAGCCAGTGGTGATCAGGATAGCCATGACCATAGCTGCCACTCGTCTAAATGACATAAAAAAGCCCCCTTAATATTTATTTCATGACGGAAATTCGTAGTTTTATGCAAAACGCCTAAAAAGCACTTTATCGCACTAAACTACATTATACATTATATACCATTTTTATCCTGATTGCAAGAGAATTCTGCAATTATTCATATCAAATTTTGACTTTCTATGCAAAAAAACCTACCCGAATGGGTAGGTATGCGCTAATAATTATATTTTATGCAATAATTTCCGCCTTTCGATCAGTGCAGGATCACAAAAAAGAGCGTGCATGATCTGCACGCTCTTCCGCTTCTATTTATACTGCCTTGTACTGAGGGCTCTGATCGAATTGAGCACCAGCAGCATGGCTGTGCCTGAGTCAGCAAAGACTGCCAGCCACATATTCGGGTGGCCAAGAAGTCCCAGCACAAGCACCGCCAGCTTTATGCCAAGGGCAAAAATGATGTTCTCGTAGGAGATCCGAAGGGTCTTGTCAGCAATGCGCTTTGCCCTAGCTACTGACTCCGGCTCAGGATTCATAAACACCACGTCTGAGGCCTCCAAAGCCAAATCTGCGCCGGTCTGCATCGCTCCGCCAACGTCAGCTCCCGCAAGCACAGGTGCGTCATTTATGCCGTCACCAACGAACATCACCGGTCCGTATTTTTCACGGAGGACGCCGATCTGTGCCAGCTTTTCATCAGGCATGAGTTCCGCCCGGATCTCGTCGATACCCAGCTGAGAGCCTACTGCCTGGGCGTTTGCAGTCTTGTCGCCGGTGAACATGGCTGTCCGGCAGCCCTTTGCCTTCAGCGCAGAAACTGCCTTCTGGGAGGTCTTCTTCACCGTGTCAGAGACCACGATCCTGCCCAGCGCCAGGCCGTCTGCTGCAACGTAGACCACGCTTCCGGAAAGACCGCTCTCCTCCGCCGGGATCTGAACTCCACAGCTTCCCATAAGGCGCTCGTTTCCGCAGAGGATCCGCTTTCCGTCCAGCATTGCAGAGATGCCTCGTCCAGCCAGCTCCTCCGAGCTTTCGGGCTGAGAAAGTGCGATACCCTTGCTGCGGCAGTGCTCTGCGATACGCTCTGCCACCGGGTGTGTGGAGATCTGCTCGCAGCTTCCGCAGATCCTAAGCAGCTCCTCCTGAGCAACTCCGCCATAGGTCTTGATGTCGGTTATCATGAATGTGCCGTCTGTGAGGGTTCCTGTCTTGTCGAATGCGATCGCCTTGACCTTGCCAAGAGCCTCGATCGAGTCGCCGCCCTTGAACAGGATCCCCAGCTTTGAAGCTGCGCCAATTCCAGAAAAATAGGCAAGCGGAACACTGAGCACCAGTGCGCAGGGACAGCTGATAACAAGGAAAGTCAGCGCAGAGTAGATCCACTTGCTCCAGTCTCCCGTCACTAGAGATCCCACAACCGCCGTGAGCACTGCCACCGCGATCACGATCGGAGTGTAGACCTTTGAGAAGCGTGTGATGAAGCGGTCGATCTTCGGCTTTTCCGCAGATGCGTCCTCCACAGCACGGGCGATCTTGGAGATCATGGAGTCCTCCGCAGCCGCAGTCACCCTCAGCCGAAAGGTGTCAGAAAGGCTGATGCAGCCCGAAAGCACGCTGTCTCCCGTATAGGCCACCATGGGGACCGGCTCGCCGTTAACAGCGGAGGTGTCGATCTTCACGCCGTGGTCAGCTGCCTCCACAATGCCGTCTGCGGCAATACGCTCGCCGGCCTTGATCTGGAGAATGTCGCCTACACGGATCTGGTCTGAGCTTATCCGGACGAACTGGCCATCCCGCAGAACATCAGCCTCGTCCACACGGAGCCCAGCCACATCTGTGATTGCCTTTCGGCTTTTGGCAACAGCGTGATCCTCGAAGATCTCACCTATCTTGAAGAAAAGCACCACTCCCACGGCCTCGGCGTACTCACCAAGAGCAAAGGCGCCAAGAGTCGCCACGGTCATCAGGGTGTTCTCGTCGAAGAAATTCTTCACACGGATATTCTTTAAGGTTGCGGCCAGGACTCCCCTGCCCAGCACCAGATAGGCCGCCGCATAGAGTACGATCGCCAGAGGCATGATATGGGCGGCCTTATGGACGATCAGCGCCGCCGCAAACAGCAGCACTCCCACAGCCACCTCTGCAAGCTCCTTTTTCATTTCAGTTCCGTGCTCATGGTGAGCCTCTTTTTCCTGAGTTTTGGGAGCTGTTATGGTAACTCCCGGCTCGATCTGACCGGCGATAGAGTTCATTTTTTCCAGCAGCTCCTCGGTGATCTTGCCGTGAATGATAAGCTGTCTCATGGGGAAATTCAGCTCCGCCGCCTCAACGCCCTCCAGCTGGCCGATCGCCTCAGCGATCTTTCCGCCGCAATGTGCGCAGCCCAGGTCGTTCACCGTCAGCTTCACGCCTCCGTGGTGCTCATGGCCGCAGCACTCCCCTTCATGATGATGGTGGTGCTCATGCTCACAGCACTCGCCCTCATGGTCATGATGATGCTCGTGGTGCTGCTCCTGAGAAGCAACGATTTCTACATCCGGCTCGATATTCCGGGCCAGCTCGTTCATCTTCGCAAGGAGCTCGTCACTATGCTTTCCCTTGACCTTCAGCCGCTTCATGGGGAAGTTCAGCACTGCATTCTCCACTTCCTCCAGCTTGTTTATAGCCTCTTCGATCTTGCCGCCGCAGTGTGCGCAGCCAAGACCCAGTATATCATAATATCTCTCCATACAGATCATCCTTTCATATGAATATCTGTTCATATGTTAATATATCATATTTCTCCCCTCTTGTCAATAGTTTTCCGGAAATTCTTGAAAAAAAGATCCTAAAGTGCTATAATTAAGGAAGTTTACGGCAATTCTGGCAGAGATCTCTGTTAGCTGTCTGCAACATCAAGGAGCAAGATCTGGGCGGAAATCAGCTTTATTAGTTATACCTAACCGTTTTTGAAAAAATTTTTCAGCTTTTTTCGTCTTTTTTGCCCTTTCAATTCACTTATATGTGAGAGCTCTTAACAGTGGGACTTATCTCTCCCCTGTTTTATCGGTTTGCAGACCCTATCCCATGCCAGAAAGGAGTGACTGCCATGCTTGCCGACTCGAAACTATTCGCCGGAGGTGAAGGTGCTGTAATGCGAAGTATCAATAATGACGAACTGTCCGCCGAGACTGTCGGGACGGTCAACCGCCTCATTATGAGCTGCGGTACCTCCAAGGAAAGTCTCAGCACACTTTACGGTATGTTCAAACAGAGCATCTTCGCACTTGCGTTCAGTATCACATCGGACTATCACCTGTCCGAGGACTGCGTTACCGAGACACTTGTAAGACTATCGCAGATCACCGATTTTGACCCCAAAAAGGGCGACGGCAAGGGATTCATCCTAACTATCGCCCGCAACGTTGCACTCGAGCTTCGCAGACGCTATAAACGAGAATGCACCGATTTCTTCATTCAAAGCTACGGCGAGGCAGACAAAACTGTCGAGGACAGTATCTTCATAAATCAGCTGCTAAAGCACCTAAACGACAAGCAAAGACAGGTGGTCGTCATGAAGTGCTGCAGCGACCTTACCTTCAGGGAGATTGCCAAGATCATGAAAAGCCCTGAATCTACCGTAAAATCAAGGTACAAAAAGGCGATCGCTATTCTACAGGAAAAGGCAGGTGTAAGCAGTGAAGGATAATGGTTTCAACGATCAGGAATTCCAGGAATTGCTGAAGAAAAAGATGAATGAGCTTTCTGACTCTGTTGACTGCTTCGATAAGATCTCCGCAAGAGCCTTTCCTAAGGATCAGCTGGATTTTTCCGCCGGCGAGTTCACTGTAAGCGACCTTGAAAACGTTACCGGAAGGAAAAGAAGGCTGCCGGCTCTCAAATGGGCAGCTATCGGTGCGGCAGCTGCGGTCTGCTTAGCGATCATCCCCAAAACAGACCTGACAGACAGGCTTTTCGCCAATCTCGGCAGCAGCTCGGGCAAGCATAAATTCCAAGCCCTTGCCGCTGAGATCGCACAGCTATCTGAGAGGGACGACTTTGTCTCATACGATGTCACCCTTGCCATGTATTCCGCCTATGACGTGCTGGTAACTCCCGGCATAAGCTGTCCCTTCGAGGAGAGCGGCGAGGAAAACTCAATGGTAAGGATCTTCGTCAGAACTATCGGCGGTATCCCCACAAATCAGCTCTACGCCGTGGAATACGAGGGTACCTACGCTGAGGAGAACATCATCGCTGCGGCAGAGTCAAACGCTAGCATTTCACAGGAAGAGGCTGCTAAAACAGAAGGCAGCAAGCCGGTCTTCACCTACGATGATCTCCTCCTTACGGAGACTGTCCGGGATCATTTCACAGCCGACGGAAAGGGCAATCTCCTTGACGCCGGTCAGGTGGGCTGCTCGGTGGCTTCATTTAGACAAAACAGCTTCTTCAAGGACGAAAACGGTATTCGACCGGTAACTCACACAGTCCTTTACGGACAAAGAGAAAACTCCACAGACAACAGCTTTTTCTACGACATACGGGCAGAGTTCCTTGATGAGAGCAAAAGTGTCTCTCAGGAGGACACCTGGCTCAACGTGCTCTACTACAACGGCCGCTCTGCTAAGCCGGACAGATCCTCCTCGCATTTCAGCTATGAGGCGATGTTCGATACCTCTGACAGCTCGGAAGGCTGCTGGGCATACTTTACTCCATTCTCAGCCGACAGCGGAAGAGTCTCTGTCAAGTCGAGCGGCGAAAAAATAGGCCTGGACTCCATTACCTACGGGATAAGCTCCGGCCTGGAAAAGAGTCTGCCTACTCCTCTGACGGACAGCAGTTCGCTCTCAATGCGCATTTTCGTCGACCCGTATGTTTTCACAAGTGCTGACGACTCTATCAAGGTAATGTCCGCCCTTATGAGCTCCCCTGCTGACTTCTACATCAGCGATATGACCGCAAGTGAGGATATTCAGCAGAGATTTGAAGAATTTAACGCTCAAAGCGCTCTGGAGGCTCAAAATGCCGCTATACAGGCTGAGATAGATCGTCAGAGAGCTGCCGAAAACGAAAAGGCACACTTAGAAAAACTGAGGGCTAATGAGGCTCTCATCGATCAGGTCCTTGCAGCTAAGGAGGCAGAGCTGTACCAGCTCGGCTGAATTTCGCAATGACCACAAAAAGGCATGAATATGAAAGTGGATCACACATACCCCTCTAACATTTTCCCGCAGAGCTGAGCTCGCTGGGCTCCCGGGGATCAGAGTTCATCAGGCAAAAGAAAGTTCCATTCGCCCGTCCGGCGCCTCCGGGCGGGCTCTTTTTGTTATTTGATAAACTTTTTGCGCAGGCCTTGATTTTAACTCTCCCCTGTGGTATAATTGATTGGTAGTATGCAGTGGTATCGAAGTGGTCATAACGGACATGACTCGAAACATAGTCGTTTCTGAGTTTTCCGCACTTTGATTTATCCCTGTTCTGCGTGGTTTCAGCGGTGTTCGCAGTTGTGTTTGCAATTGGCTTTCTCGCAGTTTTCTCGCAGTTTTATAGTTAAATTAAATACGCAGTGGTATCGAAGTGGTCATAACGGACATGACTCGAAATCATGATGCCCCTTGAGGGACGTGGGTTCGAATCCCACCCACTGCGCCAGCGCGGAGCCCGCGCAGCCAACTTCGCGTCTCAGTTTTTCTGGGACGCGATTTTCATTCCGCGCATTATACTAATTACGATTTCAAATATACTGTTTATGTTAGACCTCCGGACATAACGTCCGGAGGCTTTTATTTTACTCCGAGAGTGCTTTAGCTATCGCCTCCGCACTCAGCTTCTTGCTTTCGCTGTCCACATGGCTGTACACGTTGCTCGTTGTACCTATGTCGCTGTGACCAAGCCATTCCTGTATCAACTTCATCTGTACTCCGTTTGCAAGGAGCAAGCTGGCACAACTGTGCCGCAGGTCATGGAATCGTATCTTCCGCAGACCGTTCTTGCGGAGCACTATCGGGAAATGGTCCGACACATAGTTGGGACGTATCAGCTCTCCCACAGCGTCTAGAGCATCGAAAAATGAAAGAAAAGCGAACCTCCGGAAACGGTACAGCCTGAAAATGGACAAAGAAGCTGTGCCGTTCCCTCAGCTCAAAGTAAACCTTCGTGTAGGAAGGAGGATAAGAGAGCTTGT
>Ga0116189_1000139_pt1 | contig 77111 bp, 72 predicted proteins | sample AD_JPNTR3_MetaG_FD_89895 | JGI IMG/M metagenome (GOLD analysis project Ga0116189, IMG submission 89895) | Active sludge microbial communities of municipal wastewater-treating anaerobic digesters from Japan - AD_JPNTR3_MetaG | ecosystem: Engineered > Bioreactor > Anaerobic > Digestate | place... | reverse complement strand
TTCGCGTCAACCTCTTTCAACTTGTCATTCGCGAAGATTATCCCCTTTACCCTTACCTTTCGAGTAGTTTCATTTTTGATGCATCGTTACCCTTTTCAAGTAGATTTTTTGTGATGCATATCGAAAACTTGACTTGAAAGGGCCTAAATATATATAATCATCCTATTTGAGAGCAATGTCGATTTACTGAATCAGGTGAATTGAAAGATTTTCCGGTCAAAAAACGTGGCACCAAAAGGGGTGGTTTCTATGGCAGAAAAAAAGAGTTTCAACTGGATCTCGCTACTGGTCGGAATCGTTTTGATCGTGGGTAGTGTTTTTGCGTTCATGAACCCGGTCGCCACTTTCCTGACTCTGGCTATCATGCTCGGCATCGTCGCAGTTGTCCGTGGTCTCATGCTGATAATAGCCTTTTTCAGGGTTAACGACAGAACGACCATCAAGGTGTGGTTTTTTCTCATAGTCGGCATCTTGCTCACGATCCTCGGTATAATCTTTCTTTTCAGACCGGCCTTCGCCGCGGTTGTCTTCGCAATAATGGTTGCCGTCTGGTTCATAGTCGATGCTGTCAACAACCTGATCAACATCGATCGCATAAAACCTGCCGGAAAGGGTATTTATTTTCTCAGCATCGTCCTCAACCTTTTACTGCTGGTAGGCGGTATCATAATAGCCCTGCACCCCTGGATAGTGGGAATCTCCATACCTATAATAATCGGCATCGCACTTATGGCATCAGGTATCCAGCATCTGGTACTGGCTTTCTTCGGACCACGCGATCTTGTCTGAAAGAAGAATCAACGAACCTCGCCGTTTTCTTTAAAGAATCCGGGTACGGAAAGCCCGTACCCGGATTCTTGTTTTGGGTGGAAAGCCAGAGCGATGGCTAGTTCTTCGATGCGTCCTGTTTAAAGTCGAAGCCACCTTCTATCAATTCGATGCAGACCTCTACGATCCTAGAATCGAAGGCGGTACCGGATTTGTCACGAATCTCTTCTAATGCCGTCTCCATTTTGTGGGCCGGCCTGTACGGTCTGTGAGAGGTCATCGCTTCAACTACGTCCGCAACGGCGATAATTCTGGCCTCGACGCATATTTCATTTCCCTTGAGCTTACCGGGATAGCCAGAGCCGTCGAGTCTTTCGTGATGTTGGTGAATTATTTCCGCGACTGGCCAGGGAAGGCGAGTGTTCCTTAGTATGTTGTAACCAATTGTGCTGTGCTGCTGAATCAGGCTGAACTCTTTGTCGTTCAACTTGCCCGGTTTGGAGAGGATTTCGGCGGGTATGGCTATCTTTCCTATATCGTGTAGTAGTCCGGCGACTTTAACGGCCTCAATGCTGGTGCCGTTCAGGCCGATTTTCTCGGCTATCTTGGAGGATAGCCTGCTCACATTGCGATGATGGTATTCGATGTAAGGATCTCTCGCCGTTAGTATATCGGAAACCACGGTTATTATGGAGTAAAAGGCCTCTCTGATCCTTTCGGCTGCCTCATGTCTTTCGGTGACATCACGGGCTATGCCTTCGAAAGCGGTCAGCCTCCCGTTGTCGTCGAAGATGCGGACATTCTGTTGCTCGATCCAGACGATCTTTCCGTCCTTCCTCACCCATCTCATAGTCAATGTTTCACTCTGTTGGGAGTTAGCGCTAGAATTCGTAAGATTCAAGAGCCTTTCTCTATCTTCGGGATGCACGATTCTGGTTATCAGATCGGGATCTTTGTAGAAATTATCTGGTGAATAGCCTGTGATGCGTACCGATGCAGGACTGACATAGCTGAATCCTTCTTCTGGATAGAGCTCATACCTGTAAATTAAATCGTTAGCCTTTTCGGCCAGCAGCCTGAACTTCCTCTCGCTCTCGATCAAAGCCTTTTCGGCTTTCTCTTTGGCAATTTTGATCTCTTTTTTCTCCAACGCCTCAACGACCGCGTATGGCAGTCTTGCCATGTGCTCTTTTATCACATAATCGATCGCTCCGGCCTTCATGCATTCGGCAGCGGTATCTTCGTTCATTGAACCTGTCAAGATGATAACCGGAAGCTCTGGGGCGTTTTTGAGTACCAGCTCGATCACCCTCATTCCGTCAAAGCCTGGCATAAGGTAGTCCGAGATAACGAGGTCGGGTGAGAACCCCCTCAGTTTTTCAATGAAATCACGTTCCGTGTCTACTACGGCGACTTCAATTTCTGGAAACACTCTGGCGATCTCCCATTTGGCCAGATCGACGTCCGTCGATAGATCTTCTGCGAAAAGGATTTTTATCTTGCCTTTTTTAATCATCTTCAAACTCACCTCGATGGAAGCCTGTTAAGCACCAGCCAGTAATCGTTCATCTGTCTCAATGACTGAATGAAGTTCTCAAAATTAACAGGCTTCACGATATAACTGTTCGCCCCGAGTTTGTAAGATTCTTCGATATCTTCCTCCTGGGTGGAAGAGGTAAGAATAACGACCGGTATCATGCTTGTCCTCGGATCTTTCTTGATTTCCCTGAGGACTTCTATACCGCTGACTTTCGGAAGTTTCAAGTCCAGTAAGATCACCTTGGGAGAGCAAATGACGCTACGATCTCTATACTTGCCCCGGGCAAATATGAAATCGAGCGCCTCCTCTCCGTCTTCGGCGACCACTATATTGTTTGCCAGTTTGTTCTTTTTGAGGGCTCTCAGTGTGAGTTCGATATCCTCGGGGTTGTCTTCCACCAGAAGTATCTCGACTACGCTATCGTTCATCGCTTTCACCTCTCGGGGATGGAGAAATAGAAAGTCGCTCCTTGACCCTCTTCGCTTTCGGCCCTTACGGTACCTCCATGCCTGTGAATTATCCTCTGAACTATCGAAAGGCCAACACCAGTTCCTTCAAACTCCTTGGAGCTGTGAAGCCTCTGAAAGACTTCGAAGACTTTGTTCTCGTATTTCTGGTTGAACCCTACACCGTTGTCCTTCACGTAGTATGTGTTGATTCCATTCTCAGAATAGCCACCGACTTCTATGGTTATAACCTCCCTGGGAGCTGAGAACTTCAAGGCGTTTGAAAGCAGATTTATCCATACCTGTTTCATCATGACGCTGTCTCCATAGACCTCCGGAAGGTTCTGCAGCGTGAATCTAACTTTCTCGCGAATTTGGACAGTCGCCACTTCATTGAATATCGAATTTACCATCGCGACCATGTCTATCTTCGACTTCACAAGTTCGGCCCTGTTCAACCTGGACAGGGCCAATAGGTCTAGAATCAACTGGTCCATCTTCTTTATATTGCGCTTTATTACATCCAGTAGCCTCAACCCTTCACCGTCGAGCACGTTCACGTAATCTTCCTCGATTATTCTAGAATACCCATCCACTGCCCGCAAAGGTGCTCGCAAGTCATGGGAAACCGAGTAGGCAAAAGCCTCGAGTTCTTTGTTGACCGCCTCCAATTGCGCTGTCCTTTCGGCAACCCTTGCCTCGAGCTCGACATTCAGTTGCTCTACTTTTTCCTGGTAGGCACGCATGTCGGTGATATCGTGGACGACCTGCAACTTCGATATGCTTCCGTCGTCGTTGAAAACCGGTATGTCGATCAGGTCGTAAATGCGGCCGCTTCTTTCGGACCTGCGTTCCCAGCGGATCGGTTGGCCGGAATGAATTTGATCGTTTTTGCACCATGGGCATGGAGCGTCGAATTCTTGAAAGAATTCATAGCACTTCTTACCCTCTATTGGGCCGTATTTTTCTATGAGAACAGGATTCACGTACTCGATGTCGTAGTTCTCGCTAACCATATAGATGCCTTCAGGTATATAGTCCAGTATCTGACGGAGTTTTTTTCTTTCGATCTCGAATTTTCTCTCGGCGTTCTTCTGTTCGGTGATATCCCTGGCGAAGACCGATACCCCTTCGCCTAACGGATAGATGTTTATCTCTAGTATCGAGGTCTTTCCTCTGCCTCTGTATTCGAAGAGCGAAGATTCCGGTTTTCCATTCTGGAGTACTCTTCGGTAGGAGGCCATGGCTTTTTCGGTGGTTTCATCTTCGGGGAAGATATCCGCCACTTGCTTTCCTATAACATCTATGGACTTGAGTCCGGTCATAACCTCGCAGGCGCTGTTCCAGTATATGTATCTCAGCTCTTTATCGAGAGCATAAAGCATGTCCGTCACGCTTCCGGTAACCTTCGCAAGGAGTTCCTTGGTCTCGAGCTGCTGTCTTTCCAGGGCCTTTTTTTGAGTAATATCGAAGGCGTATATTCTGGCTATACTGGCTCCGGGAATAGGGTTCAGAGATATAAAGAAGATCTTTTCTCCTATGGTCTTTTCATAATTGAAGGAAGAAGGTTCTTCCGACTTCCAAAAACCCGGCGGAAGCTCCTCCGGCAGAAATATACCCGGATTTTTCAATCCACTCGAATTCAAAAATGATGTAGCCGCAGCGTTCTGGTAGGTTATTTTTCCGTCGATATCGATGTCGAGAATAGGGTTCAGGTTCCTTTCGACCTCCGTAGAAGGGCGGAAGTCACGCTCCGTCCGGTCAAGACTTGATCTTTCGTGACTCATAAGAAACCCCCTGATTGTCAGATGGGATTGATTTCTGCAACTGACAAAAACATTATAACATGGTACATATTTCCGAAATCACGCTCGAAATACACTTCCAGGTTTTCAAACTTTCGCATTTATGAAAAAAGACGTCCTGCACAGTTTCCGTCTGCTGAGTTTGTTATCTCCAAGTATCTCCCTCATATCCTCGACTGAAAAGTTACATCGACATCTGGTAGATGTTCCTCAGATCCTCGGTTTTCAGGTTTCCTGGAGTTACGCTTACAAGCCCTCCCATCGTTCTCATGGCGTCTTCAGCCAGGATTGAAAGCATGGAGCTCTCCACTCCCAGTTCGCCGAGGGAAATATCGAGACCGACATTCTTCTGAAGTCTCCTGAGCAAGACTACGGCCATCTTTGAAAGCTCTTCCACGCCGATGACACTCTCGGGAGCTCCCATCACCCTCGCGACTTCTGCCAGTCTCTCCGCGATATATGGACGGATGTATTCGAGCAGCGAGGGGCCGGTCGCGCAGAGCCCGGCGCCGTGCGTTACGTTGTAGTGGCCGCTAATGGGGTGTTCCAGCGAGTGATTGGCCACACAACCCGAAAGTGTTTCGCATATGCCGGCCGCCGTGCTCGCCCACGCGAGGGCTACTCTTGCGTCCAGGTCGTTCGGGTTTTCATATGCTAGAGGCAGATAATAGTTTATAAGCGACATCGATTCCAGAGCCAGAAGATCGGAGGCCGGTTGATGATTCAAATTGATATAAGATTCTATTGAATGGTAGAAGGCATCCATACCCGTCGCTGCCGTTTGTTCGGAAGGAAGCGACAGCATCAGTTCAGGATCGACTATCGAAACGGCCGGAAAGATCTCGTCGAAACCCACGCCGATCTTCTCGTTGGTCTCCGGGTTGGTGACCACCGCGAAGGGGTCGGCCTCGGTCCCCGTTCCGTGGGTCGTGGGGATCGCTATTACGGGCAAGGCCGCTTTCGGCTTTCTGCCTCCACCGACACCGGTGTAATCCCAGCACTTTCCTCCGTCCTTCGCCACGAGGGCAATCAACTTGGAGGAATCGATCGGACTACCGCCGCCCAATCCTATTATGAAATCGCAGCTATCTTCGACGGCTAACAAAGCCCCTCTGTCGATACTGGTAGAGAGAGGGTTGGGTACTATCTCGTCGAACACAACCGAGGAGATCCCTTCCTCTTTCAACAGTCCTATCACTTTATCCAGAAGACCGGTTTTCTTCGTACTGTGCCTTCCCGTAACTATGAGAGCTTTCTTGCCCAGTCTCCTGGAATACTGTCCTACCCTGCCGATAGTTCCGCAGCCGAAGATTATTCTTGTTGGAAGAAAATAATCGAACGCTTCTATGCTCTTCATACCTTTTGACCTCCAGACTGATTGAAATACTGCGTAAATGATACCACGGGTCTGGCCGCTATCGCCTGGAAAGTCATCTCTTTGCTGCCATTTGTGAAGGGCGCGTGTATCACACAGTTCAAGATTTCTATTATCCCTGTGCTGAGACCTGTCACGCATTATTTCCTTGACGGTACCTCCGCTGCTTGTTCAGCGGTTTTGTGAGTGCTTCGTTTATCTCTTTTTAGGCTCTTAAACATTCCTGCCCTTTATATTTTACAATCGTTCCTGAAAACTTCCGGATGCAAGATTTTCAAAGCCCTCTGGCCTCGCAGTCTATAAACGAAGAATTGGACTTGTCTTGCATCCTAAGTCTCTCTTATTCTCACAAACAGTGCCGGAAGGTTCTTTCGTTCTTACCTCAAACAATTGAAGAAAACAGTCTGTCCAACGAAGACAAAACGACCGTTGCAATCTCTCCGGTAGTGTAGTAATATTCTATTTACTCCTATTTATCGCAGGAATACTCTCCTGCAGTTTTTTTATGCCTTTTTTCAGTCGATCCAGTCTCTAATCTCCAACCCGGTAAATCAACCCCGAAGGAGGTGTTGCGTTTGTCTGGTCTGGCCATCGCCATGACTTCTTTCAACAGGAGCCGGGCATATCTTTTGAACCATCTGGTTAATAACCTCGGCAGTTTCATCTTCGGCTACATCTACGTGAGTATATGGAAGGCAGCGTTGGGGGATTCTCCGGAAACGCCGTCGATGGTGACCTATATCATGGTGAATCAATCGATTCTCTGGGTCACGATGTTTCTTTCGCGCGGAGCCTATCTTCCGCAGAAGATAAGAGAAGGGACTATCGTTTTCGATCTTCTGAGGCCTTATGGATTGCTTTTTTGCAGTTTCTTCGAAGTAGCCGGTCACGGTCTATACAGTTTGATTTTCAGGGCGACTCCGATATTCCTTCTGGGCTATCTTCTGCTCGGCGTATCTCCTCCGGAGATAGGGAGTTTGCTTCCCTTCATGCTGACTCTCTTCAACGGTTTTTTGATATCGTTCCTCTTCAACTATTTCGTTGGACTGTGGTCGATCAAATTTCTCAGCCCAACCGCGGCACAGGGACTTCTATACATGACCATGAACCTGCTGGGAGGCGCCTTTCTTCCGGCCGAATACTACCCGGGATTTCTCCGTTTCCTGATGCCGCTCCTGCCGTTTGCCTGTGCCAACTACTACCCTTCGAGCGTTTATCTGGGCACGGTGAGCCTGGTCAGGGCCCTGGTTTTGCAGTGCTTCTGGATAGTCGTGCTTTTTCTTCTGGCGCTGTACATGACGGAAAAACTCACGAGATCGATCCAGGTTCAGGGGGGCTGAGATGAGGAGCGTAATCGCACTTTTCATGGCCAGTCTCAAGGCGCAGTACGAGTACAGGCTGAACTTCTGGCTGGATACGCTGATCAACGGGGTCAACCTTTTCAGTGACTTTCTGCTGATGGCCTTCTTGATGTTAAGTTTCAAGGAGATCGGTGGTTGGAGTCTCGGAGAGATCGCGGTTATATATTCGATCGTCGAGATGGGATGGGGGATCTTCAGGCTTTTCGGCGAGGGACTCCACAGGTTCGAAGAGCTCATGGTGACCGGGAGATTCGACCTTCTCCTCATAAGGCCCATGAACACGGTTAAGCAGCTGCTACTCGAGAGGATAGACTTCAGACGGCTTGGAGTCGTGATAGAGGCCCTGGCCGTTGCCGTTTTCGGTTTTACGGCCAGTCGCATCGATTTTGGAGATATGTGGCTCGCTTATATTGTTCTGGTCTTCTTTTCGACTGTCATGACATTCGAGATAAATATAATTCTGGCCGCCATTGCTTTCTGGACAGTCAGGAACTCCGACATAATAGTTCTGGCATTCTATTCGACGAGAACGGCGGCTATGTACCCGGCGCACATCTACGGGCCGGTCCTGAAGAATGTCCTGACCTTCATCGTACCTCTGGCGACCGTGGCCTACTTTCCTGTGGGATATCTTACCGGAAGGATAACTAGTATCATAGCCCTAATCTCACCGGTTTTAGGGGTGACCGCCCTGCTGCCGGTGACTGTCTTGATATGGAAGCTCGGTCTAAAACACTACGCAAGCACGGGAACGTGATAACCGAAAGGAGTCTTATGAAAATAGTCGACGTGGAGAATCTTCAAAAGAATTACACAGTTTATCAGAGAAAGGGTCTGCTGAGAGAGAAGCGCATAATAAGGGCGCTGCAGAACATCTCCTTCACCGTGAACCGCGGAGAGTTTCTTGGCTATATAGGCCCCAACGGCGCCGGTAAATCTACGACCATCAAAATACTGACGGGAATCATGACCCCCGACGGTGGCTCGGCCATCGTAGACGGTATGGTTCCTTACCGAGAGAGGAAGCGTTACGTCAGAAAGATAGGAGTCGTCTTCGGCCAGAAAACGCAGCTCTGGTGGGACCTCCCCGTAAGAGATACCTACACGCTTCTCAAGGCGATCTACGGAGTTCCCGAGTCGCGGTTCAAAGAACAGATCAATTATCTTTCAGACCACCTTGAGCTTGAGGAGATAATGGACAGGCCTGTCAGACAGCTAAGCCTAGGCCAGAGGATGAGGGCCGAACTGGCGGCCGCTCTAGTTCACGATCCCGAACTCCTATTCCTGGACGAGCCGACGATAGGACTGGACATCGTTTCAAAGCACAGAGTCCTCCAGTTCCTCAGGGAGCTTCATTCGAGAGGCAAGACCATCTTCCTGACGACACACGATCTGAAAGACATCGAGGCGCTCTGCCAGGAGATCCTGATCATCAACCACGGCAGTCTGGTCTATAAGGGTACTCTCGAGGGACTGAAAGTCATGGTGAAGCTTCCAAGGGTTTTGAGAATCCAGTTGAGGGAAGGCGCCTTTTCGCTGGACGGGAGAGGTGCCGAATTCATCGAGAGATACGCGGCCAGGTACGACCCTAAGATTGGAATTATAGACGTGGAGCTTTCGGGCGCCTTCAGGCCGGCGAACGTGGCGCGCGAATTTATGCAGGTGATGGAGATAGAAGACTTCAGGATAACCGATCCCTCGATCGAAGATGTGGTCAGGATCATTTACAGAAAGTGATCTAGCGCCTTTTGCCGGAGATGAGGAAAACTTGGGCGAAGCTCTATCAAACGGCTGCCGACCTGGATGAAAGCAGACCTATCAGATCGTCGTACAGTATCTTGGTGCTGCCCTTACCCATCATAACGCTCTTGTCTATCTTCTTGATCGAGTGTATGACGGTAGGATGTTGTTTTCCTGTCTCGCGGGCTATCTCCACGACCTGCTTGCCAAAATGCTGTTTGAGTATGTACATCACGAGCTGCCTGGCGAGAACTATCTCTTTGTTCCGGCTATTTCCCTTTATATCCTCTCTGGATATCTTCATTACGCGTTCGATCGCGTCGTAGATCTGGTCGATCGGTTTCTGGCTGGGAGGAATGCCCGGCGAACTTACAAAGGATTGTAAGATCCTGCTGGCCAATGATATATCGATCCTGGCGTTATAAACGCTGCTGTGAACTATTAGCTTGATTATGGCCCCTCTCAGTCTTCTGAGGTTCCCATCGATGTTGCTTGCCAGTATCATCGCGACATCGTCGGGAAGGCTCACCGATTCACGCTGTGCAAGCTTTTTTGCGATATGGAACCTTGTCTCGGCCTCCGGCTGCTGTATGGTCATCAACATACCCATCTGGAACCTGGATATAAGCCTGCTGTGAAAGTTGTCCAGCTCCTCGGGATTTCTATCGGAACATATTATGAGTTGTTTACCGGCGTCGTGAAGCTCGTTGAAGGAATGGAAAAATTCGGTCTGGACGCCCTTTTTTCCAATTAGAAACTGGATGTCGTCTATGAGAAGAACGTCCGACCTCTTCCGATAATGATCCCTGAACTTCTGGATGTTGTTCTCTTTTATCGACTGGATCATATCGTTCATGAACTGCTCACTGGTGATATAGAGAACCTTCTTGTCGGGGAAATTCGTCATCGTCTCCTGTGCGATGGCCTGAAGAAGGTGGGTCTTTCCGAGTCCTACACCTCCGTACACAAAGAAGGGATTGTACTTCCCGGGATTGCGTGCGACGTCACGCGCCACTTCGTATAGCGCCCTGTTTTCTTCGCCGACCACGAAGTTTTCGAAAGTGTATTCGGAATTGAGATTGGAAATCATCAGTGGTTTTCTCTTCAGAAGAGAGCCGGCCTGTTGATGAACCGCAGTCTCTTCTTTCGAAAGCTCTCCGTCCTTGAAGACTATCTCGAAAGGTAGCTCCTTCCCGGTGGCTTCGTGAATGGACCTGTTTATGACTCCACCGTACTTGGTTTGAAGCCAGTCTTTTATAAAGAGATTCGCGACGGAAAAGACAACCCTGTCATCCTCTACAGATTTCAATTCAAAAGTGGAGAACCAGTTGTCCCAGGTCTTTTTGGCAACCTTCTTTTTGAGGACGTTTATAATTTGGCTAGACACAACTACCTCCACGGATCAGTTACTGTAACCCCGAAGCAAACCGCACAATCGAAAAAAGAACCCCAAATGATCTCGCTGAAGTAATTACTACTATACCAGAATCGAACCCTAGAAAAAATAGACAAATTTTGTGTGCCACTATAGAAAGGGGCAGACAAAAAGTCCGCCCCTAGATGTGACAGTTAAGAATATGCGACTATTCTACTGTTATTGCCTGAACTGGACAGGAATCGGCTGCGTCCTGCGCACAGGCAGCTTCGGTTTCGGGAAGAATTGCCTCGGCCTTACCGTCGTCGGCCATCTTGAAAACATCTGGGCAAATCCCTTCACACACACCGCAACCAATGCATGTATCTTTGTCAACGTAAACCTTCACTTCTTACACCTCCGCCTAAAATATCGATGTAAATTATAACATGTTACGGCAAACATCTACGATGATTTTCGCCATTTCGAGGCCGACTCTCTTCTGTCCTTCCGAAGTGCTGGCTCCGATATGAGGCGTGCAAATTACGTTACCGAGACCGATCAATTTTCTGCGCAATTCGTCCGACGGCGGTTCAACCTCGAAAACATCCAGCGCGGCACCTGAGATCTTCTCGGATATCAAACCGTTGTAAAGAGCCTGTTCGTCTATCGTGCCGCCACGGCTTGCATTAATAATGATAACGCCGTCTTTCATCAGAGAGATCTCTTTTTCACCAATTATATGTTTCGTTTCCGGAGTCAGAGGGATGTGCAGGGACACTACATCGGCCTTCGGAAGAAGCTTCTCGATGGAATCGACCAGAGTGACTTCGAGATCGGTGGAATTGACATAAGGATCGTAGGCGACGACCTTCATGCCGAAAGCCAGAGCTATCTTGGCTACAGTTCTTCCGATGGCGCCGAAACCGATTATTCCCATAGTCTTGCCAAAGATTTCATTTCCCTTGAGATCTTTCTTCTCCCACTTTCCATCCTTTATACCGTAAACACCCCTGGGAATCTGACGGACTAGTCCCAGCAGCAGTCCAAAGGTCAGTTCGGCCACCGATATGGCGTTGGCGCCAGGCGTGTTCTTAACCATGATTCCTCTGGCTTCGGCCGCTTCGGCATCGACATTGTCAAGACCGACGCCGGCCCTGGCTATTAGCTTGAGCTTCTTACCGGCCTCAATTATTTCGGCCGTCACTTTAGTGGCGCTTCTCACGACCAGGATTTCGACCTCGGGCATAATCTTCAGCAGGGCGTTCTTATCCAGCGCTTCGGCCGTGATATCGAATAGGCCGCTGTCGGCCAGGATCTTCATCGCTGTTTTGTCCAGAGGATCGTTGGCGTGCAGTCTAAGCATTATACGCCCTCCTTCTCGAAGATCTCCATCGCAACTCGGGCGCCGATTCCGTATTCGACGTGGCGGCCGAGTTTTCTCAGAACCTTCTCGAGTGCTGTAAGTGCGATTACTACATCGTAATCGGACATGTAACCGAGATGGGCAATTCTGAAGATGTTACCCTTCATGGTTCCCTGACCGCCGGCGATGGTTACGCCGTACTCGTCACGCATAATCGAGACGATCTTGCCGCCAGGCACCCCTTCGGGCACCTTGACCGAAGTGAGGACGTTGCCCGGTCTCTTCGAGAAGAGCTCCAGTCCCATGGCTTTGATGGCTTCCCTGGTGGCCTTTCCCATAACGGCATGGCGCGCCCAGACGTTTTCCATACCTTCCTTCAGGAGCATTTCAACGGCCAGCCTCTGCTGGTAAATCAGGTTGACAGCCGGTGTCCATGGAAGCGGATCTTTGAGGTATTTTTTCAGATTGAAATAGAAACTCGTTGTCTTCGTATTCTGAGCCTTTTCGATAGCCGCTTTGCTTACGGAGATGAAAGCCAGACCTGGAGGAAGCATGAAGCCTTTCTGCGAACCGGTAACCACGATGTCTAGTCCCCACTTGTCGGTTTCGCAGGGTTCGGCCACCAGACCGCTTATGCCATCGACCGCGATCAGCTTTCCGGCCGCTTTGACCACCTTGCTGATACCTTCGATATCCATAACCGTGCCTGTCGAAGTTTCACTCAAAGTTGTGAAGACCGCAACCGCGTCGGGATTTTCTTTTAGCGCCTTCTCAACCATTTCCGGAGTGTAGAAGTCTCCGTACTCACCGCTGACAAGCGCTACCTCCGCACCGACAGCCTTGGCTATCTCCTGCCATCTTTCACCGAACTTTCCAACGGTACAAACGATAACCTTTTCGCCTGGATTGACGATGTTGGTTAACGCCATTTCCATAGCGCCAGTCCCGGAGGAGGCAAGTATAAAGAGCTCGTTCTCGGTTCTGAAGACCTCTTTCGTACCCTTGACGGCCTCCGCGAAAATCCTGTCGAATTGCGGAGTTCTGTGGTGAATCGTGTCTTTTGCGCCCTCGAGAAGAATATCGATAGGGACAGGGGTCGGCCCGGGAGCCATCAGGTAATTTTTCCTAATCATTTTTGCCAATTCAGGCACCTCCATTCGATAATAAAGTACATTCTGTATCAGATGGAACATCGTGAAAAAATAAATCGCGTCTGAGATCAGACGGAAAGAGCGACCTTTTTTATACTACTAGTGTAGAATAATTAGCCAACCTTAACAACACCCGGAAATCCCCAACAAGTATAATGATCGCTCGTTGGGACAAAACATCTACGGGAAGCTCTTTGTAACTCTTTCCAATAACTTCATATGAACCCGGGAGAGACGCTGAACATTGTTCCGGCTTTCTGGCATACTGAAGAGAGAGTTTTCAAGTCTCAAAAATCGAACGGCGATGTTATCATCTTGCGATCGATACTATAAAGGGAGTGATTGTTTTGAAACGCATGGTTCTTATCCTTTTTCTCTTCTTCTCACTCACGCTGATGCTTGCGGTATCTACCTCGGTGGAGAAAGTCTGGGGGAGTTACGGAACAAAGAACGGTCAGTTCAGCGAGCCCCAGGGTATAGCGACCGACAGCAGGGGAAATGTCTATGTGGCAGATACGCTTAACCACAGAGTTCAGGTCTTCGATTCGAACGGGAAGTATAAATCTTCTTTCGGCAAATTCGGAGAGAAGAGCGGAGAGTTCAGATTCCCGCATGATATCGTAGTCGATTCAAAAGGCAACATTTACGTGGCCGACTCTCAGAACGGGAGGGTTCAAAAGTTCAACGACAAATACAAGTTTGTGAAGGCGTGGGGCAACAAGGGAGCCGGCGAAGGACAGTTCGATGGCGCGATGTTCATGGCGATAGATTCCTCAGACAGAATATATGTGGGGGACGCCTTCAACCAGAGGGTTCAGATCTTCGACAGTGAGGGTGTTCTTCTGAGAACCGTCGGTGGAAAGGTTACCATGATGGAGTCCATGGATGACGGTAAGCTCGCCACGGTTTCCGGACTCGCCGTGGATGCATCTGGCAACCTCTATATCTGTGACGATCTCAACAGGAGGATACAGAAGTTCGACCCGCAGGGCAACTTCCTCCTCAAGTGGACCAGGGGTATCAGCGGAAACTTTGAACTGCCCGGTCAGATAGCTATCGATGACTCGGGAAATGTCTTCTTCCTGGAGAAGCGACAGAACAGGGTCTATATGCTCGACCCATCGGGCAACTGTATCTATGAATGGGGAGGCGAAGGCACGGCAAACGGCCAGTTCAAGAGTCCCTTCGGAATCGAGATCGATAAAAGCGGATTTCTTTACGTTCTTGAGCTCAACGGGAACAGGGTTCAGAAGTTCAAGATAAACTATTAGGCGGTCGGATGACTGTCATGAATAGCTTTTGTCTGGAAGGCCGCTCAGTGTATCATTTAATGACAGCCCAAAAAACGGCTGAAAGGAGGTTGTTCGTATGAAAAAGCTTTTAATTTCGATCCTCTTCGTTTCCCTCATCTTTGTAGCCTCTTTCTCTCAAAGATTGCTACCGAAAGACACCACCAAGTTTATAGACATAGTAACGGGAGGTACTTTCAACAGTTTCCCCGACAGACTTATCGGCGAAGCTTTCGAGGAGTATTTCGAGAGTCCGAGGTGGCGTTATTACAAAGACATTGAAGAAGATGTGGTGGAGTTCACCGGTACTTTCACAGACGAGACAGGTCAGCCGGCAACCGTTACGATGCGTTTTACCGTGAAGGAGGCCGATGAGACCTTCATTCTCGGGTTCTGGGCAATCAATGGCGAGCCGCAGGACAATAGTCTTCAGTACGCATTCCTTGAGAAGATATTCATTCCCGACGAGAAAGAAAGGGCCATATCCGTGGTTAAAGACGGCTATTTCTACGATTTCCCCGGCAAGATCATAGGAGAGTACTTCGATGATTTCTTCGACGACACCAGCTGGGATTTCTTCGTCTCTGGCGACGGACTCAACGTGGTTGAATTCATCGGTCACCACTATCCCGAAGGCAACTTTGAGGAGGTCGTGATGCAATTCATAGTCGACCTCAACGAAAGAACCTTCGACATCGCCTATGTTGGAGTGAACGACGAGACCAAAGACGATGCCTACATAGATACAATGCTGGGCAACATACTCGGCTCTCCTGTGACACTGGTCAAGAATAGCTACTACGATATATACTACAATACGATGACGCTGGGGGAAGCCTTCGATTGGTTCTTTACCGATCCATACTGGAGTTACTTCGTTTCCACGGATGATCTGACCATAGTGGATTTCTCCGGTTCCTTCGATCTCGGCGGCGTGCCGGCACAGGTCTATATACAGTTCGAAGTTTACGATGACGGTTATTACGATCTTTATTACTGGGAGATTGATGGCTCGTACGAGAGCATAAACGCTTTTTATCTTCTGCTCGAGATGATTTACTATTGATGATTCTAGATTGAAAGAGGCCCCGGCGGGGGCCTCTTTTTTCGAAGATAGCCTTCTTTCAGACCAGATACCTGTCCAGGAACTCCAGCATGGCTTTGGCCGCTGTGATACGGTTGACCTTGCGGGTGAAGCCGTGCCCCTCATCGTCGAAGACGATGTACCCGGTCGGGACACCGTTCTCGCGGGCCTTTTGAACTATTTCGTCTGACTCCACCTTCAAAACGCGCGGATCGTTCACGCCCTGCAATACCAGCAGGGGTCTTTCTATCTTCGAGGCATGGAAGAGGGGCGATATGCTTCTCAAATACTCCTCCTCGCTGAATGGATCGCCGATCTTCCTGTACAGTAGATCCCTTATTGCCCGCCACCATGGGGGAATCTCCTTGAGGGTCCTCACCCAGTTGGAAACTCCGAAGATATCGACACCGACTTTGAAGACCTTGGGTCTGAAGGCCAGCGCAGCCAGAACCATATACCCTCCATAGCTACCGCCGATTATGCCTATTCTATCGCCGTCGATCTCCTCCATCGTGGCCAGATGTCGCGCAGCGGCAACACAATCGTCGAGATCGGCCTCTCCGTGTTTATGATCGGCTGCCTTGAAGAAGCTCTTCCCGTAACCGGAGCTTCCCCTGTTGTTCACGGCGTAAACGGCGTAACCATGATTCACGAGAAACTGGAGCTCGGGATTGTAGCGCGGGTAGGACTGACCTCCCGGTCCGCCGTGAACCCAGATGAGCGCCGGCACCTTTTTTTTCTGGCGATGCGTCGGCCGGCATATAAAACACACCGGGCACGATCGTTCCGTCATATGAGGAGAAGCGCAGAATCGTCGGAGTCACTAAATCGTCACTCTCAACTTCCGCATTGGCCGAGTTTGTAAGCGTTTTAACTTCCCCGTCGCCGATCGAAAGAACGTGAATGTCCGTCGGTGTGACGGCAGAGTCCGCGAGCGCGAAGACTCTTTTCGAGTTCCTGTCGAAGACTTGCTGGTAGATCATGCCGCCCGGCGAAAACCTTACGTTCGTCACCTCATCGCTTGCCAGATCGAGTATCTGCAGTTCGAAAAAGGAATCTCTGTTCACCACCAGGGCTGCGTACCGGCCATCTTGCGATCTTTCGACATCGAAGATATCCCAATCCAGAGTCAGGACTTCCCTACTATGAAGCGAATCGAGTTTCATCGCCCTGAGAGCCATGAACTCGCCTATTTCATCGGTGAGGTAGTAGAGCTCGGTGGAGTCTTTTGAGAAGAAGACCGGAAGGAATTTGACATCGCCGGTGTGCAGTGATACGCATCTGGTATCACCTGTCGATCTATCATAAATGAACATCTCCGAATCGTTTGCCGTGTTCTGTCTGGAAAGTCCGACGTATCTTCCGTCGTCGGAAACCGGTCCTAGATCCATGGCCTCTTTATTTTCGAAGATCAGTTCACTTTCGAGGCTGGTCCGATCGAGTCTGTACAGATCGAAACGCGTTTTATCCAGCCTGTTCGAGAAGTAATACACGTGTCCGCCACTGAACTGGTGGAAACCCGATTTCGTACCTTCGACAGGTGTGAGATCTACGACCTCTCCGCCCCGATTAAGATAAAGGTGGTGCAGTTCGTTGCCGCCCCTGTCCATCATGAACAAAAAACTGCCGTCATCGAAAACGTGTTTGACGAGGGCGTTCTCATCGTATTCGGTCAATCTTGACTTTTCACCATTCACAAGATCGACCTGATAGACATCGTAATGACCGCGATCGTCCGAGGAGTACATCAATTTGCTCGAGTCCTTGGAAACGGCGAAGGAAGCTATCGTCGAAGCCTTGATCAGTTCTTCAATCGAGTATCTCTTCAATGACATAGGCATATCCTCCTGTCTTTTGGTTAGAAGAATTATACACTTAAACCGTCCTCGATCGACCTTTACGTGCGGTTGTTACAAACGGAAGCGCCTGCTTATTTCCGTGAGACTTTCTATGTCGTGAAGTTTCATAAAATCCGCGATTTTTCCCATTATCTGCCCTGGAAGAGAGGGATCCACCATGTTCATCGTTCCTATGGAGACGGCCCTCGCCCCTGCCATCAGAAACTCTATGGCATCCTCGCCGGAAGCGATGCCGCCCATTCCGATCACAGGTATATTTACACTTCTGGAAATCTCGAAGACCATCTTCAGCGCAATCGGTTTGACGGCCGGTCCGGACATGCCGCCCGACAGTGCGCCTATGGCCGACCTGAATCTGTGTATATCCAGCACCATTGCGGGAACGGTATTGATGAGAGAGATGGCAGCCGCACCGGCCCGTTCGGCAACGACGGCGAAAGACTCGTCTATGGCTTGAAAGGGACTCAACTTGGCTATAAGTGGAAAGCGACTGCACGAGCCACACGCCTCAACTACTTCCCCTATCCTTTTAGGGACGCTTCCGAAGGCCAGCCCCTCGCTATCGACGTTGGGACAGGAGAGGTTCAACTCCAGTCCGAGCGGTCCTTCCAGAGTGTTCAGTTTCTCTGCTATAGTCGCGAATTCATCCACGGAGTTGCCGCTTATGCTTACGATGACCGGAAACCCTATCTCGCCGTATTCATCGTTATAGCAATCGACGAAGCGATCAACTCCATGATTCTCGAGCCCGATCGAGTTTATCAGATAGGAAGGGCCTTCGTAGACTCTCGGTTGAGAATTTCCGGTCTTGGAGTTGAGTGTTATCGTTTTGGTGACAACGGCCCCGATAGGCTGCTCACACAGCAAATCCATATAGGGTTTCGCGACTCCGAAGGTCCCGGAGGAAATCATGATTGGACTCTTCAATCTCCCCATGGAGCCGAGTTCAACGCTATAATCATAAATCATTCCAGTCAACCTCTCTCATTGTGAAGACCGGGCCGTCGTAACAGACCCTTTTTCCACCTCTGTCCGTATTTATAGTACATCCATAACACACACCCAGTCCACAGGCCATCCTTGCCTCGAGTGAAACTTCAGTTGCTCTCGAAGAGAGAAGGGGGACAAGGGCCTTGAGCATGACCGTGGGTCCGCAGCAGTAGTAACGCCCGTAACGATCGAGTTCTATCTCGGCCAGTCTGTCCTTCACATTGCCCCTGACCGGATAATCTCCGGAATCCACAGTAATCGTCAGATGCCCGGCTGTTCGTGAGAAATCTTCGACGATAGTTTGGGGAATCTCCTCTCTTTTTTTGAAGCCGAAGATCGCGTCGCATTCTCCTCCAGCTTCCACGATCGCCTTCGACAAAAGTCTCAGTGATGCGACGCCGCATCCTCCGCCGATCAAGAGCGACCGGCTTCCTTTATCGATCGAAAAGCCCTTCCCCAAAGGTCCGATTATGTTGATCCGCTCGCCCTCTCTCAGCCCGCTCAGCCAGCGCGTTCCTTTTCCGACAGATTTAACGAAGAGAGAGAGACTCTTCGCATTCTTATCGTAAACAGAGAAAGGTCGCCTCAGCAACATTCCCCCGTTCGAGCATGAGACCTCCACGAATTGCCCGGGAAGGGTGGAATTTGCTATCTTCTCCGAGTAGAAAGTTATGAGGTTTCCGTCGATGCTTACCATTTTATTCGAAATTACAGCACAATTTTCCGATACTGTCATCGTAACTCCCCGAATGGATAGATCACTTCTCCGGAAGCGATCGTGTACTTTATTCTTCCCTTCAATCTACTGCCCATAAAAGGCGTGTTCTTGCCTTTCGAGTACATCGCGGACTCCTCGACGCACCACTCCTCGTCCGGATCGAAGAGGACTATATCGGCCCGTTTTCCGGTCTCGAAACAGACCGGCTCTATTCCCAGAAGTAGTGACGGCGAAAGCGAGAGAAACTCCACCAGTCTCTCCAGATCGATTATCGCTTTTCTCACCAGACTGTTGTAACAGAGCGAGAAGAGCAGTTCGATTCCCGAAAAGCCCCTGGCCGGTTTATCCAACTTCTTGTCTTCAATGCTGTGGGGGGCGTGATCCGAGGCGATTATGCTTATAAGCCGCGTCGAAAGCGCCCAGATTATTGCCTGTCGGTCCTCTTCATTTCTGAGAGGAGGATATACTTCGTACATACCCATTTCTAGCCCTTTCTCAACTTCGCAAAAATAATGGGGGCAGGTCTCCACGGTAAACTTTATGTTCTTGTGCCTGCACTTTTCCAGGTATCTCACAGATTCAGCCAGACTGACGTGCTGAATATGGAGGTTTCCACCGATTCTTTCGTTGAGGAAGATGTCCCTGCATATCATCATCGCTTCGGCGTTGTGAATCTTCTCATCCATTCCGGGTGCTTCGGGGTGTTCGCCGACCACCACGCCGGTCTCTCTGGAAAACTTAAGTATCTCGACCATGTCCGAAACTCTATCAACCGGCAGGCCGTCGTTGGTGAAGAACCTAGCGCCACTTCCGAGCAGTTCTTTCCAGTCGCTTCTCTCGCCGTCTAGATCACGGTTTATGGCGCACGATTGGATTATCCTGATCTTCGAATTCCTCTGAAAGGCACGGACATTTTCGAGATTTTCTGGACTGTCGGGACAGGGCTTTACATTAGGCATGGCGCAGAGTGCCGTCACGCCACCGGCTGCGGCTGCCCTTGTCGCTGTTTCAACGGTCTCTTTGTATTCATACCCGGGCTGCCTGAGATGGACATGGGCATCGACCATTCCAGGTATGGCGGTCAAACCTGCGCCATAGATCACGGGCACGCCAGAAAGGTTGATCTCGCTATCAATTTTTCTTATCCTACCGTCTTCTATGAGAATATCGTAGGGTGTGATACTGGATCTCCTCCAGTCGACCATCCTCACACTTTTAATCAGGAGCACACAAAACCCCCTTCGTTATAAAGAACTCAACCAGAGATGCGCAGGCGTCTATATCCATGCTTTCGTCCGGCGAGTGGCTCACCCCTGAAGGATTGGGCAAAAGCAAGAGATTGGAAGGGTAAGTCCCGGCCGTCCCGGCAATATCGTGCCAGGCCATACTGTTCATAACGGTCGGGTCCAATCCAGACTCCGAAAGCTGTTTGAAGCAATTCGCCGAAAACTCTCCATCCATGACCGCCGGGTCGTACTGCGAAACTACCGACCAGTCGAAGGCGATCGAGTATCTCTCCGACTCGCCCCGGCAGATGCCGACCAGCTCTTGCACATAAAGCTCCAGCAAATCGGCTGAGAAACCGCGAATATCCACCATAAGCTCCGTCTCGCCGGGAATCATGTTTATGACGTTTGGCTTGTTCTCCACTCTCGTAACCGTGCCAACTGCGCCCGAAACCAGGTGTTTCTCCATGATCTCCCTGACTGCCTTTATCGCCGAGGCCGCCGCAAGCAGAGAATCCCTCCTCGCCGATAAATCGGCAAGGCTCGAGTGGCCCGTCTCGCCCTTGAAGTTCAACCTAAGCCTCCTCTGTCCGGCTATTCTTTCGACTAGTCCTAACCTGGAACCCTTCCGGTAGAGGTAGGCCGATTGGTCGATGTGAACCTCAAGAAACCTAGAGATTCCGGTTATTTCAGGCTTTTCGGCAAGAGAGAGCTTCGAGTAACGTTTAATATCTATCAGTTCTTCAAGAGATCTTTCATCGCCAATGAGGGCGGTATAGTCTTCAGGCACGCAACGACCGAAGAAGTACTTCGATCCGATGGAGGCCTGTCCAAAGAGCGAGGACTCCTCGCAGTTGAAGGCGATCATCTCCACCCTGTCGCGTGTGCGATCTTCGAGCATCTCCAGGAGAATCAACCCGAAGACCAGACCGGCTACGCCGTCGTACTTTCCTCCCCCTGGCACCGAGTCGTAGTGAGAGATTATATAAGTCTTGCCGGTCTGAACGACATTTTCGGAGGAACTCGCGACATTTCCCAATTCATCGACATATACTCTCTTGCCCAGAGAGCGCAGTCTTTCAATAATGTATTCGATTGCCCTATCGTTTTCATCGGAGAAGGGCAGGCGGGTGACCCCAGGTCCAGGGAGAGAAAAGCGCGCAAAAGCCCCGATTTCTCGAACAATCTTTTCCCTGATCGAGTAGAACATAGAACCTCCACTCACGCTCATTTCGCAGACGACTCGTGCCACGAGAGAAGCCTGTCCTGAAGTTTCTTCATTCCGACGTCGAGAAAGAAGCTCAAAAGGCTGATCACGAGGATAACCGTCATCAGGAGAGTAATATCGTACATCTCGTTTCCAAGTATCAGAAGAAAGCCTAAACCGGCCCTCGAACCCATCATTTCGCCGATGACGGCGGCCGTTATTGAAAGAACCAGGCCGACCCTAAGTCCGGTCATAAGATAGGGAAGGGAGTTCATCAGTTCCAGCTTCAGCATGACCTGCCACGGTCTGGCCTTGAGCACCCTCATCAGATGGTAGTAGTTCTTTTCGGTAGACCTGACGCCCAGTATCATATTGATCATAACGGGAAAGAGCGTTACGAGGGCAATGAGAACAACTTTCGAGAGTATCCCCAGGCCGAACCAAAGCACGAAAAGAGGTGCCAGAGAAATCTTGGGTGCCGTCTGAAAGATGAGTATATAAGGGGAGAGTGCCCTTTCCAGAAGTTCGACTTTGGCAAGAATATAACCCATGATTATGCCCAATCCGGCGCCCGCGGAGAAACCTATAACGATTTCTTCGAGAGTGGCCAGGAAGTTCTTCTGGAGAACGGAGTTCCTGACGAGTTCTATGAATTTGAAGAGTATATCTTCCGGAGGGGGAAGGATGTGCGTGGGCGTCTTCAGAAGGGTCACCATGACTTTCCAGATCACCACAAAGGCGACAAGTACTAGAAAACTCATCGATCTGGTCTTGAGATTCTTCATAATTCCTCCCCCACTCCGAAAGAGAACAATCAGAGACTTGCGACGACGAAATCGGAGGCCTTGACGTCTGTGGTTATTATCTGATATTCCTTCATGATATCTATTGAGTTCTGCCACCTCTGCACGTTTCCGTAACCGAAACCGAAAGCCTCCGTGTCTTCGCTCCGCCAGAGATATCCGGCGTAGATATCGCTCAGTATGGCAGCCATGTACTCCTCGCGGCCGGCATAGGTCGGCGTGTACTTCTCTATCGTCGTGTAGGTTGCCTTGAGCATGTTTTCAGTGTCAGAAAGGTAAGTCATGATTTTGTTGAGCGCCCTGGTGAATCTCACAGCCAGGTCCCTTTTCTCCTTGAGAAGCTTGTCGCCTGTCACCAGAACGTTTCCGAAGGACGGAAGGAACTCGTCGGATCTGAACTCTTCGACCTCGATACCCTGGTACCTGAGCTCGAAGGTTCTAAGCATGGAGAAGCAGATCGCATCGACCCTCTTGTTGACGAGTGCCGGAACGATTGCCTCGGTGCCGATTATTTCGAGCTGAATATCGTTGAGCGTCATACCGTTCTTCTTGAGCAACACCTGGAGCTGCACATAGTTGGAGCTACCGTAACTGGTTATGGCAACCTTCTTTCCCTTAAGGTCTGTCGGCGTCTGTATGCCGCTCTCCTTGAGGAAAATTGTGGAACCCAGGCCGTGCTGGTAGGTCGTGTGGATAACGTTAACCGGAATACCCTGCGATCTTGCGACTATTACGGGTTCTCCGTTCGGAAAACCGAACTCCACATTTCCGACAGCAACGTTCCTTATGATATCGGAAGCGTTACCGAAGAAATACTCGACTTCCAGACCCTCTTCTTTGAAGTAGCCGAGCTCGATGCCCATGTAGATCGGAATGTAATACGGAACGGCCGAACCTTCGATTTGAATCGTAACCTTTTCCGCGAACGCGAAAAGGCTTATGAACAAAGCCAATAGAATAACAGCTGCCTTTTTCAAAACCAATCCCTCCTCTTCTTGAGTTTCAAAGCTCTGCTTTCAGAGCTATCTTTATTGCATCGATCTGTGCACTCTTGTAATCGCTCAACCACATATTGCTGACCCTGTTCCCGTGTACGGCAAGGATGTTGGCCGCCCTCATGCCCATCAGACTGGCGAGCGTGAATATCGTTTCGCTCTCCATGTCGAAGTTGATCACGCCGGCCGCTCTCATTTTTTCCAGAAGATCACTCTCTCCGAGACCCTCGATGACCGGAAGAAATCTGCCCTGACCCGCGTAGTATGAATCGACCGTGGCGCCAATGCCGACGCAGGCTTTCTTTCCAGCCTTCAAAACGCTTTCGTGAAGGGCGACCAGCATGAAGGGATCGGCAACGGCCGGGTACTCGGGTCTCACGTACATCCTCGAACTCCCCCCGAGTCTGACGACACCGGAATTCAGTACCATGCTGCCACACTCTATCTCTTCCCTCAGGGCGCCACACCCACCGACTCGTACGACTTTTTCTACTCCCAGCTCTTTCAACTCGACCATGACTATCTCCGACGAACCCCCGCCAATACCGGTTGAACAAACTCCAAAACGTCTTCCCGAATAGCTTCCGATAGCTATCGAGAACTCTCTGTTCTCGTTGAGCAACTCGAATTCGTCCGACAGTTCCTGGAACAGCTTCAATCTCGCCGGGTCGCCGGGCAGGAAAAACAACTCCGGTACTTTCAGGTCGGTCCTTACTTTAAGATGGGGCAGAAGTCCGTCGTCAAGGGGATTGTCGGCTATCGGTTTCAACTTCTTGTCATCCATCACGTTCCCTCCGTGAAGGCCAGTTTCGATTCGTGCCAGAAAAGCAACTTCTTCTCTACGAATTCTATGCTCCAGTAAAGAATCAGGCCGAGAAAGGTGGTGGCCAGTATAGAAGCCATGAGTAAATTCGCATCGTACAGTGAACTTCCGTAAACCAGAAGGTAACCGAGTCCCCGGTCGCCAGCCATCCATTCCGAGACGATCGCGCCGATTACCGATTGAACCATGGCGATCTTGAGTCCGGCCATTATAAGCGGCGTGGCCATAGGAAGCTCAAGTTTCAAGACTCGTTGTCTCTCGGTAGCCTTGAGAACTGTCATAAGGTTACTGTAATCCTCGGGGATCGAGCGGAGACCCAGAATGGTGTTCACCATGACCGGGAAGAAAGCCGAAAGGATTATAAGAAGCAGCTTCGAGGGCATCCCGAGACCGAACCATATTACGAAGAGCGGAATCAAAGAGACTTTGGGGGTGGCCTGTATGACCATGACATAAGGAGAGATTATCTCTTCGAAGGTTCTGGACCGGGCCGAGAAGTAACCGGCCAAAAAACCCATTGTGGAACCTATCGAGAAACCCAGTATAATGGTGTACAGGGTTACCCATCCCTCCCGGATGAAGGTACCATTGGCGATCAGGGCAACGAACCTCTGGCCGACCGCCTCCGGTGGCGGCAGAATGAAGGGTGGCACATCGTTCAGAACTATATAACCCTTCCAGATGCCAAGAAAGAGGAAGAGAAAGAGAATAGAGAGAACGGTTATTAATACCCTCTTATTCATCAAGCATCACGCCCGCCTTTATTTGAGCATCTCCCTGAGCTCTCTTACATAAACGTAGAACTCTGGAGAGAGTTTGGTATCCTCGTTGCGCGGCCTGGGAAGGGTGACTTTCATATCCTTCAACACTCTGCCAGGCTTCGTACCCATGACGATTATCCTGTCAGAAAGGTAAACGGCCTCACTGATACTGTGGGTGACGAAGATGACGGTCTTTCTGGTCGATTCCCAGATCTCCAGAAGAACGTTGTTCAGGTTGTCCCTGGTTATAGCGTCGAGCGCCCCAAAGGGTTCGTCCATGAGAAGGATCGGTGGATTGTAGGAGAGCGCCCTGACTATCGATACCCGTTGCTTCATTCCTCCAGAAAGCTGCCTGGGATAAGACTCTTCGAACCCGACCAGTTTGGCCAGCGCAAAGAGTTCTCTAACGTGTTTTTCGTCCGACTTCTCTCTCTTTCCCATTATCTCGAAGGGAAAGAGTGCGTTGTCAAGTGCGGTGCGCCAGGGTAGAAGAACGGAGTCCTGAAAGACGAAACCGAAAGGCGGGACCTTATCGTTACCCTGTTCGGTTATCTCCACGCTTCCCGAAGTGGCCGGCAGCAACCCCGATATAATCTTCAAAAGCGTTGACTTCCCACACCCGGATGGCCCCAAAAGAGAGACGAACTCGCCCCTTCCGACCTCGAAAGAGACCTCCTCCAGAGCTATGAACTCTTTCCTGTCCTTTTTGTCACCGCTTACAAAGGTTCTACCGACGTTCTTTACCCTGACGACTGTTTCACTCATATAAACCTCTAATACATGAATTTGCTGACTTTGTTCGCAGCTTCCTTCATACGTTCAACAACCTGCCTGTTGCGCTCCTCATCACCGAATCTCTCACCCGGGGCGATCGCGGTAATGCTGGCGAAGGCAAAACCGTTGTGTCTCAACACAGGAACGGCCAGTGCCCTCAATCCCGGTTCATACTCCTCGTCACAGAAAGCGAATCCATCCCTTCGGACCTTCGCGAGCCTATCTCTGAACTTCTCGATCGGACACTGGCTTACCTGTGAATCTTTATTACCGCTGGAAATGCACATGAGTCTCTCGGCTTTACTGGATTCGATATGGGCGACTATCGCCAATCCGGCCGCGGTACAGTGGACGGGGAGGTAAACCCCCGATCTGGCCCTGAAGCTGAAGACTCTATTGCTTTCGACCGTTAGCAAAGACGCGACCCCATTTTCCATCAGTTCGCTGAGAAAGACGGTCTCGTTTATCTCGTCCTTCAGTTCCGTCAAAATCACTTTCAGTAAATCAAGATTCATCTTCCTGGAAATCTCGTGAACCAGTGGTACGATCCTGGGGCTGAGCCTGTATTTACGGCTCTCCAAGTTCTTCACCAGAGCCTCACACTCCACGAGATCGTTGAGAATCCTGTGTGTCGACGACATAGGCAAGCCTGCTTTTTCCGAAACTTCAATTACCGAAACACCCTCGATATCGGAATAGGCGACTATACCGATGATATTAAAGACTTTCTCGAGATACTTCATATTCCTCCTCACAGAATATCTATTCTGTCATACAGAATCATTATATACTACTTTTTCTCTCTATCAATTTGCCTCTGAAGGTTGTCACGGTCGACTATGGGCAGACAAAACCAATTAAAACGAAATTTCTAAGTTTTTCGCAACTTTAAATAATGGTATAATTATTAAGGGTTTCGCAGGCATTATGTAATACACCTCGTAAGAGATAGAGCGGTTGATCACGTGAATCTAAAAAATTCAAGGAGGTTTTCCCGGGATGAAGAGATTTTTCGTTGTAATCGGCATCGTCTGTATGGTCCTGTCAACGGCTCTGGCAGTTGAATCTTTCACTGTTTACACCACTCTAGAAGAGCTGGCGGCGAAGCAGCTTTTCGACCGGTACGAGGAGGTTACCGGAATAAGGGTCGATTGGGTGAGGCTTTCCGGAGGTGAGGCCGAAGCCAGAATGGAGGCCGAGAAGATGAACCCACAGGCCTCTATATGGGTCGGTGGAGTCGGACTCAACCATATAAGCGCAAAACTCAAGGGACTCACGACACCGTATTTTTCAAGGGCGGCCGTCAACACTCCCGATCAGTACAAAGACCCGGAAGGTTACTGGATAGGGCTATATCTGGGGCCTCTCGCATTCGTCACGAATGTCGATAGGGCTAAGGAGCTTGGTATAGAGCCTCCCAAGGGTTGGTTCGACATTCTGGACTCCAAATACACCAACCTCGTGAGGGTGGCAAATCCAAACACCTCCGGAACGGCTTACAACCTGATCACTTGCATGATATCGCTCTTTGGTGGTAACGAAGATCTCGCCTTCCTTTACCTGAAGAAGCTCGACAGGAGTATCGATATGTACACGCGTTCCGGCTCGGCCGGCGGCAAGAGTGTTGCCATCGGCGAGATCCCGGTGGCGATCGGCTACGCCCATGACATGGTGAAGCTCAAGGCCGAAGGGGCTAACGTTATTATTACCGTTCCTGAGGAGGGTACGGGTTTCGAAATCGCTTCCATGTCGCTTATCAAGAACGGGCCCGACCCGGTGAACGCCAAGAAGCTGTATGACTGGATATTGACTGAAGAGGCTCAGGGTATAATAGCCAGCTGGTATGTCATCCCCGTCTCGAAGATAGCACCCAAGCACCCGCTATCTTTCAGCATGGACGAGATAAAGACCGTTCACCAGGATTACGTTTGGGACGCCGAGAACAAAGAGAGGCTTCTCGACCGCTGGACCAGAGAGATCGGAGCCGGTCTCTGAGTTAACCGGGGGCGGGATCAAACTCCCGCCCCTTCCGGTTATACTGAAACCATGTGTTACTCTGGGATGTGATCGCCTTGTATTCATGGAAAAAGCTTCTTAATTTTCTCGTGTTGAGCGTTGCCGTTTTCGTTGCTCTTTTCTGGATTTTCGATACCCTGAAGCAATCCTTCTACAAAATAACCAGGGATAATCAGAAGCGGCTGGTCACGGTTCTATCCGGCGCGGCACCCAGAGAGGCCGGGCTTGCCGAAAGCTGGATAGTCGCCGCGAACAAAGAATTCACCGACGCCGACATCATATACGTTGATGGCATACCCGGCTGGAGCGAACTGACCGTACTCGCACCGGATCCGGAATTGAAGAGCTTCTTCGATGAATACAGCGGCTCGGCCGATTTCAAAAAGGGGTTTGAGAGCGTCTATTATCTGGAAAACTATTATTCGGACCTGGAGTACTCTTTCGACAGACAACGCGTTTCTCTGGTCTTCTCACCGTTGATCGACGAGACAGGCTACGATATAACCGGTTTTCTGGTCTTCCTACTGTCGGCCGAAGGTGGAAAGAACTACGCAAGGCTTCTGGATATCTTTATGATCGGCGCTTTCGCCGTCTTCGTGATCATCTACTTCATTTCGAAGTTCTTCCGTGACCCGGCGATGGGTTACATAATTCTGGGGCTCTTCATAATGGTCGGCATCTTCGTGGCTTATCCGCTCTTCGAAGCCGTAAGGCTGACCTTCCTGATGGACGGGAGCTTCTCGATGAACACCTGGGTTTCGATCCTGACTTCAAGACAATACCTGAGTGCACTCTGGGGAAGCGTGAAGCTGGGCATGCTTACGGCCACCTTCTCCACTTTGATAGGATTCATCTTCGCCTTCGTGATAAACAGGACCGCGATAAAGGGGAAACGCTTCCTCGGCACGATGGGACTTCTGCCGGTCATCTCTCCACCCTTCTCGCTGTCGCTGTCGCTGATCCTCCTTTTCGGTAGCAACGGGCTGATAACCAAACAGATACTAGGATTGAAAGATTTCACCATTTACGGTCTGGGAGGTCTTACGGCCGTCCAGACGATCGGAATGTTTCCTATCGCCTTCCTAACGATGTCAGGCGTTCTTCAGGCCATAGATTCCACACTTGAGGAGGCTTCGCTAGACCTCAACGGCAGCAGGTGGAAGACCTTCTCCCGGATAACCTTCCCACTTGCGATTCCCGGGGTGCTCAGTTCGTGGCTTCTCGTCTTCACCAATTCGCTGGCGGATTTCGCCAATCCCCTTCTTCTGGCCGGCTCTTACAGGGTTCTTTCCGTAGAGGCTTATATCGAGGTGACCGGCCGCAACAGGTTGGGCCATGGCGCCGCCCTGTCTATTCTATTGCTTCTGCCTTCGGTCACGGCCTTTCTGGTGCAGAGATACTGGGTGAGCAGAAAGTCCTATGTCACCGTTACAGGAAAGCCCTCGGCGCGTCTCAGCGATCTGGTATCACGCCCGGTCAAATACTTGCTGGTGGCCTTCATCTCGCTTTTCATAGTCTTCATTCTCGGTCTTTATGGAACGATCGTCGCGGGTTGTTTCGTGGCCAACTGGGGTATAGATTACTCCTTCACGCTAAAAAACATCACCGAGGCTCTCCAGAGGGGGCGCGACGCCATATTAGATACTTTCACGCTTTCGGCGATAGCCACTCCCATCGCCGGATTGATAGCCATGATGGTGGCGCTGGTGATCGTGAGGAAGAAATTCGCAGGCAAGAGAGTTCTCGAAGGGCTGATTCTCGCACCCTTCGCCATACCGGGAACGCTTATCGGTATAGCTTACATACTGGCCTTCGACGAACCGCCACTCATACTTATCGGAACGGGGGCCATCATCGTTATAAATTACATAATCAGGGAGCTGCCGGTGGGAGTCGAGGGCGGCGTCGCCACGCTTCGTCAGATCGATCCTGCGATAGAGGAAGCGGCGCAGGATCTGGGCGCAGATTCCACAACGGTCTTCAGAACGATAGTGTTGCCTCTCATAAGGCCGGCCTTCATATCGGGTATGTCCTACACTTTCGTAAGATCCATGACGGCTGTGAGCGCCATAATATTCCTGATCTCGGCTCAGTGGTACCACATGACCGTGTTGATATACAATTTCTCCGAATCCATAAGGTTCGGTCTGGCCAGCGTGCTTTCGACGGTTCTCATCATAATTGTCTTCGCCACTTTTGGCCTTATGAGACTTTTGGTGCGAAAGAACGAATACCTTGAAAAGAGCGTCAATCTTAATTGATCCTGATTTGCGGGGTGGTTTGATGTCAAAGGCTTCCGTTTCGGTGAGAATAGAAAACGTAACTAAGATCTTCAAAGACCTCAGGGGAAAGGCCGATGTCGTAGCCGTGAACGACGCAAACTTTGAAATCGAGCCGGGGGAACTCGTCACTCTCCTCGGGCCTTCCGGGTGCGGTAAGACCACCACGCTGAGAATGATAGGAGGATTCGAGCTTCCCACAAAGGGCAGGATCTTTCTGGGAAACGAAGATATCACCTTTCTCCCTCCAAACAAGAGAGACACGGCGACCGTTTTCCAGAGCTACGGGCTCTTCCCGCACATGAACGTCTTCGACAATGTAGCCTACGGTCTGAAGCTGAGAAAGGTCCCTTCGAAACAGATTAAGGAAAAGGTAATGAATACATTAGGACTCGTCGGCCTGAGAGATCTCGCCCAGCGACCGCCTTCCAAGCTTTCGGGCGGTCAACAGCAAAGGGTGGCGCTGGCCAGGAGCCTGATAGTCGAGCCCTCAGTCCTTCTACTGGACGAGCCGCTCTCCAATCTCGATGCGCTCCTCAGGGAGCAGATGAGGGTGGAAATAAAACGTATTCAGAAATCCCTGGGGATCACCACGATCTACGTCACACATGACAGGGTCGAGGCGATGAGTCTTTCCGACAGGATTATAGTGATGAAAAACGGCTTCATAAGACAGATCGGCTCGCCAGACAGGATCTACGAAGACCCCGACTCCAAGTTCGTGGCCGGTTTTGTGGGCAAAGTGGCCTTCCTGCCGGTCGAGATAATGTCTGTCGACGGAAGGTGCAGCGTGAGATTCGAAGATAAGGTTTTCGAAGTAGGCAAGTTCTCTCCGGAGTTGAAACCGGGCGATAAAGGCGTGATAATGGCCAGGCCGGAATCGCTCAAACTTCTCGAACCAGGCGCAGGCATGATCGAAGGCAGAGTCAACACGAACATATATCTCGGCGGCAGCCTTGAATCCTTCGTATCGACCGACCGCGGCGAGATTCTTGTCCAAATAGACAACCCGGCCGAGAAAAAAGTTTTCGCTGAAGGCGAGGGAGTCTCGATAGGCATCATTCCCAATTTGGTCAAGGCACTGCCCGACAGGGACGATTGACGGTACTTCTAGAACACGAGAGTGTTCGAAAGTTAGCTTCGCACACGAGAAGGCGAGAATCCTCTTAAGAGCCGCGGTGCGTTGCAGGTAAGAGCGAGATGCCGGATCCGGAGTCTGGCATGATGGGAAGGAGGAAAGACCGCGAAAATGGGGACTGACGGGCTCCTGACGTCTGTCCCGTTTTTCGCGAAGACCGGGATCCTGACTTGGAGCACGTCAGGATGACCCGAAGGGAGAGCCTGCCCTGATGAGCCTGTCCTGAAACGCTCCCCCTCGTGTCATCCCGTGTCATCCCGTGGAGCCTGTCCTGAAATGATCCTATTCAGGAATCCTAAACGGGACCTCGTTCTTTACATACGGGATCTCGTTCTTCCCGCTCTTTCGAAGGAGCGGAGATGCCGGATCGGGGTCCGGCATGACGGGAAGGGGCTGTCATTCCGCAACGCCCCCGCACTGTCATCCCGTTGTGCTCTTAAACGGGATCTCGTTCTCCCGCTTTTTCGAAGGAGCGGAGATGCCGGATCAGTGTCCGGCATGACGGGAATGGACTGTCATCCCGTAATGCCCCTATACGGGATCTCGCTCTTTAGTGCCCCCATCCTGTCATCCCGGGCTCCGACCCGGGATCCACTCCTTAGAAAACCGTGATTCTGAGTCAAGCTCAGAATGACGGGAAGGAAGAAGGGCTGTCATCCCGTAGTGCTCTTATACGGGATCTCGCTCTTCCCGCTCTTTCGAAGGAGCGGAGATGCCGGATCAGGTCCGGCATGACGGAAAGGAGGAAAGACCGCGAAAATGGGGACTGACGGGCTCCTGACGTCTGTCCCCGTTTTTCGCGAAGACCGGGCATGACGTGAGGGAGGAAGACCGGGATCCTGACTTGGAGCGCGTCAGGATGACGCGAGGGGAGAGCCTGCCCTGATGAGTCTGTCCTGAAATGCTCCTATTCAGGACTCCTATTCAGGGTCATCCCGTAGTGCTCTTATACGGGATCTCGCTCTTCCCGCTCTTTCGAAGGACGGAGATGCCGGATCGGGGTCCGGCATGACGGGAAGGAGGAAGAACGTGATTCTGAGTCATGCTCAGAATGACGGGAAGAGACTGTCATCCCGTAGTGCTCCTATACGGGATCTCGTTCTTCTCGTCCGTCTCTAAACAGAGGTAAGAGGAGGAGAGGTCAGAGGTAAGAAGATCAAAATCCCGCTCTTCTCGCCTCACACCTCTACCCTCTCACCTCTGGTTTCGCTCTTCCAAGGACGGTTCTTCTCGCTCTTCAGACTTCCACTACCTTTCCCTCTCTGAAGCTTCTGTATGCAGCCATTACGACTTTGAGCGACTGCAAACCATCGTTTCCTTCGGTGAAAGGCTCCTTGCCCTCCTTAAGGACTTTCAGGAACTCCTCTATCATTAACGAATCGAGATTGTCGCCGTAATTTTCCCATCGATTGCCCTTTTCGTTGGAATAGACCTCGATCTTTGAGTTGAAGACATCCAGAAAGAGCGTTCCCCTAGTTCCGACTATGTGAAGCGTTACATCTCCCCAATAGGGATGTGCCTTCGGTCTAGACCAGCTGCAATCGAGCGTCATGTACTGTCCTGTCGAGAGCTTGAACATCTCCAGTCCGCAGTCTTCGACCGGTATATCGTGTATAAGAGTGCCGTAAGTGGCGTAAACCTCCGTGAATTCACAATTCAGAAGCCATCTCACTATATCCACCACGTGCACTGTGTGGTCCATAACGGCGCCGCCACCGCCCAGAACGGGGTCTGTGAACCAGCCACCCGGCATTCTCCCGTGGTTGGTTCCCACCAGACTCACCACCTCGCCCAGCAGGCCGCCGGTGATGATCTCCCTGGCCTTTCTCACGGAAGCGCTGTACCTAACCGGAAAGGCCATTTGAAGCTTCACATTGTTCCTGTGGCAGATCTCGATCATCGCCTCCGCGTCTTCCACGCTTGTCGCGATAGGCTTTTCACAGAGAACGTGTTTTCCGGCTTTGGCAGCGATTTCGACGAACTTCCTGTGGGTCGAGTTCTCGCTCGTCACTATCACGCCATCGCTGCCGGCAACGAGTTCTTCGGGGTGTTCGCAAGGCTTGACACCAAGCTCTTTACAGGCCGTACTCATCCTGGATCTGTCCTCGTCGAAAAGCCCCGTTATCTCGATATCGTTCATTCTCTTCAAGGCTCTCACATAGCTGTAACCGTGCATATGCGCAATACCGAGGATCGCGATTTTCATCATCTCAAAACACCTCCGAAAGCTCGACCGGTCTGTGCAGCTTTGCCGACAGGTTGGCAGCCAGCGCGACTCTCAACGATTCTACGGCTTCTTGCCCGTTAACCGGGACTTCCCTGTCTTCATCTATCGAAAGTATGAAAGATTTCAATTCTTCAGCGTACGGATCGTAATAGGCGGTATTCTCCTGCGAGTATTTCGGCTTTCCGTCGATCGAGGTTTGCAGACGAAGCGTCGTCTCTCTCTCGTAGCTGTTGGTTATCATTCCCTTTGTACCAACGAATTCGTAGAAGGTTCCGAAGTTGACAGGCATCCCGGCCGGCTCGGCCCAGCTGCCTTCGACATGCGCCAGAGCGCCGGACTCGAACCTAAGAATCGCCATGCCATGATCGAAAGAGTCTTTCTTCCTTTCCGAGCTCAGCGCTACGGACCTCGCTTCGACGGTCTTGACAGGCCCCAGTAGTTTTCTGAGAAAATCGAAGTCGTGTATGGAGAGATCTACGAAGACGCCTCCGCTCTTGTCAATATCGGCAAACCAGTTGTCAATACCGTGAGAGGGAAAGGAACCTCCCCTGTAAAGTCTTGCCATCACTATTTCTCCGATGTCTCCGGCAAACGCGAGCTCCCTCACTCTTATATATTGCGGAAAGAAACGTACGACGTGGCCCACCATGAACTTCCTGCCGCTCTTTTTTGCCGCCCCGTCCATTGCCCTGGCCTCTTCTATCTTGAGCGCTACGGGCTTTTCGCAGAAGACGTGCTTGCCGGCCTCTAGCGCCCTGACGGCAAGCTCGCCGTGCGTGAATGTCGGCGTGCAGATATCCACTATGTCTATGACGCCGTTTTCCAGAACTTCCTCAAAGCTGGCGACGTTTGCTCCGTATTTTTCGGAGATTGCCTTCGCCCTGCTTTCGACTGGATCGACTATCCAGAGGGAACTGATCTCACCCATGGCCCGGTAGGCCCTCGCGTGGACGTTCCCCATCATTCCAGCTCCAAGTATCGCTATCGAGTGCATCTCGCTCCTCCTTTTCTCTTTTCCGGTTTGAATATATCGGCTTCGTTCAATCGAGTGCAGTTCAACACTCTGGTTATGAATTCTCTCTTCATAAGCTGTTCCGGCCCGTGCGAATCGGTTCCGTAAGAGAACCTAACGCCCTTTCGTTGGAGGAGATCGATCACCTCCAACCGTGGCGACGAGGACATCTCGTGTATCTCCACGGCCACACCGCTCTTTACAAGAGCCGGAGCTATCGAGGCGTACCAATCGAGCGTGAGATACTTCGCCGCGTAGTAACGCTCGATCTCGCGGCGTTCATCGAAGGTTCCGCCGTTTGCTCCAAGAGGTGCCGTGGGAAGATAACCCTCGACATGGCCCAGAACCTGAAAGCCTCCCTTTTCTATTCCGCGCTCTATGTAAGTCCTGTACTCTCTCCAGTAGTCGGATTCGCTTTTATGTCTTCCGTTTACCCTGTGTACGCTGGCGATCAAGAAATCGAAAGGTGGCGCCCCAGTCGGAAGCATCAAACCGTCCGGTCCCAGCCCCGTCTCGCCACCAAGAAAGACTTCTATGCCAGAATTTTCCGCTTCCTTTTTGAACCTGTTGAAGAGGTCCATATAATGGGCTTCCGACACGGCCACAGAATGGGGCAACCCCGTTTCGAAGTGATCGGTTATCCCGCATTTCGACAGGCCGGCACGTTTTAGCGCAGTCAGAAGCTCTTCGAAGGACATCGAACCATCGGAAAAGACCGTATGAATGTGAAAGTCAAAATCAACGCCCATCATCACAGCTCCAGATGTTTTCACCATCGAATTTCCTTTCGCTTTCTATCGAGAGAATCCTCAGTGTCGTCGGTACGATATCGGCCAGTCTTGCCGCCGGTATTCTACGGCTTTTCAACATACTACCCTGGAAAGCGATCACGGTTCCCTCCTCGCCCTCGGTTCCATGATAGCCGAATCCCCCCATTTTCACCAGTGCCCTGGCTGTGGTAACCCCTTTGTTCAGCGTGCAGGCTATATCTCCGTAGCGGCCGTTGCCCAGGCTTTCCATCTCTTCTTTCGAATAGACGCGCCAGAGTTCTCTCTCGTTTCTCAAACGATCGGTTATCTCTACGCGAAGGTTCCTGGCTCTTTCGCTCAGAAGAAAGATCGGCACGGTTGGGTATCTAAGCATCGCAATGTCGAGGTTCGAGAACGATTCGCCCTCACCAATGAAAGCTGCCTTCAGATTCATGGAGGCGAAAAACTCCTCTATCGAAAAATCGCTTGCCCTGTCGGCGTAACTCATTGAATGGTCTGACGAGATCACCAGGAGAAACTCCCTTCCCTTCCAGACCTCCAAAAGCCTGCCAATCGCCCAGTCTATCTTCTCGACCTCGGCCAGTGTCCTTTCATGGAAAGGACCGAACCTGTGACCGGCTGCATCAACGGCCTGAAAAATCGTGAAAACGGCGTCAAACTCTTCCATGCAACCGGCGATGAGGTCCGTCATTCCCGTCGTATTGGCCCCGTCGGTCTGGGTGTAAGAAATGCCTGCCCGTCCTTCGAGCATGAAATGCTGCACCGAGGCCACGCTGTAACCATTCTCGACGAGTATATCGCCAATAGTCGCCACTTTCAGATCGCGTAACTTTCCCCTCACCCTGCCTGCCCCTATATCCAGTCTGGTGTTACACTCGATTCCATGGCGGTCGGGAAGGCAGCCGGTGAGTATGGTGCTCATCATCGGCGTCGTGAGCGTGGGAAAATGGGAAGTCGCCTTCTGAACAGATAAACCTTCCTCCATTATCCGTTTTATCACCGGAGCTTTCGCCCTGGCGAGAATTTCCGGACCGAGCGCATCGACTGTTATGAAAAGCAATCGCGGTTTCATCTTCCCATCTCCAGCAAAGCCACAACCGGCAGGTGATCGGAGGCCAGCGAGGGTACGGTGTAGGCGTTGACCGGAAGAAATTCTCGACTTGCCAGGATATAGTCGATCTGCGGGCCGGGGTTGTTCGCAGGTATAGTATGCAGGTCGATACCCAGATAATGATTCACCGATCTCAGTTCCTCTATCACTTCTTTCATGCGGTTCTCAAGATCGAAATACTCTACGTTGAAGTCTCCCGCAACGATCGCCGGTAAACCGCTTTCTCGCACTATTGAGTAGATCTCGCCCAGCTCGGTCTCGATCTCCTTTATACCGGCCAGACCGAGATGTGTACCCACCACCAGAACCCGCACTCCTTCTATCTCGATTGTCGCGATGGCCGCTCCGCGCTTTGCGGCATTGAGCCATTTCGGCTGGGGCAAGGTTACGCTCCTGGCTTGGACTATCTCAAACCTGGCGAGTACGGCGTTACCGTAATAACTCGTCCCTTCGGTTGGCCCGAAGAAGAGATTCATACCGAGCGCTTCGGCGATCTCCCCGGCCTGGTGTATCCCGGCCGTTCTCGGATTGCCTTGATCGACCTCGTTGAGTATCAGAATGTCGGGCTCTTCGGAACGGACGACATCTATTATCCTCTGCAGATCGACAACGTCGTCGACCCCCCTCGCGTGGCGAATGTTGTAGGTCATAACCTTAATCGTCAGGGCCATGGATATCATCCCCATCAAAAGGAAGAGACAGACAAGGGCCTTTTTCATCTCACTTCACCCCCAAGAATCTCCAGAAGTATTCTATTGACATCACTAAGATGGAGGAAATCGGAGAAGCTTTCGCTACCTTCTCCGTAAGATAGGATCGGTATGTAAGAGGCCGTGTGGTCTCCGCTGCACCAGGCGATCTCGAGGTCGATCGCCCTCTCGTCGCCCATGATTATGCTCAGGCCGCCAGTCTCATGATCGGCCAGTATCAGGAAGAGAGTCTTCGAGTTATCGAAGCTGTCCAGCAGCAACCGAACGGTCTTCTGGAAGGCCAGCAACTCGGCCTTAACCGCCGCATCGTCGTTTATGTGCGAAGCGTCGTCTATCCTGGCCGCTTCTACTACCAGAAAGAGTTTCGGTCCGGCGATCAATTCAAGGCTCTTCCTGACGATCTCCGGCAGAGACATCTCGTTGGGAAGCAAAGCGTTTTCAAAGCTGTTATCACCCATCGAGAGAAAGGCCATGCTCCCCTTCTTCTCGCCGATCGGTTCGAAGAGTTTCTCGAACTGCAGGCCATATATGGTGTAACCACTGGCGGCCAATCTCTCGAGTGTTCCGTTCTTTTTGGGCTTTCCGGTGAAGGGATTCAGACCGAGTTTTTCAAGTCCGCCAGCGACGAAGAGATCGATATCGCTGTTCACTAGATCCTCGGTTATCTGAAGATCGTCGGTTCTGAAGGCGTGCGCGTAAAAAGCGGCAGGCGTGCCGTCATAATATCTGGCGTTGGTTATCATCGCGACCTTCCAGCCCCTCTCTTTCAGCACCGTTGCCACCGACTGCACGGGGTTGCCCGATGGATCGAGCCCGGCGGCGTTGTTGACCGTTCTGACTCCGGAGAAAAGGGCGGTGGCCGCGGCGGCCGAGTCGGTTATCAGGGCATCTACAGGCGAATTTAGACCGAGGGAGACCCTGAAGAGTCTCGTCGCCGGATTCTCCCCGTAGAGCAGTTCCGAGAGGAAGAGATGGTTGAAGCCCATACCGTCGCCGACGACAAGAACCACGTTATCCGGCGCGGCGAAAGACAGCGAGACGATCGACAGCAGTAAAGCAAACAGCAAAACTCTCATCGACAGAATTCTCTCCTTTCTTAACCTTTGAGACCAGTCATGGTTATACCCTGAATGAACTGCCTCTGCAGGAAGAGGTACAACACTATTATCGGAATAATGGCCATGGCGGCAGCCGTTATCTGCAAGTGTATCAGGTCTCCATACCTCTGTGTGAAGAATTGAACGCCCAGCTGCACGGTCCTGTGCCTGTCGTCGTTAACTACTAGCAAAGGCCAAAGGAAGGCGTTCCAGGTCGACATGAAGGAGAAAACGGCCAGCGCCGATAGCGGCGCCTTCAGATTTGGCAGGATGATCCGTACGTAGGTACCGAACTCGGAAGATCCATCTATTCGTGCGGCGTCGAGTAGATCGTCGGGTATGTTGACGATGAATTGCCTCATCAGGAAAGTACCGAAGATACTCACCGAACCGGTTATTATCAGTGCAAAGTAAGAATCGACCAGTCCTAGATCGTAGACCATTATATAAAGCGGAATGATGGTTACCGGGAAGGGTATCATCATCGCCCCCAGTATGACCTTGAAGATAATCTCCCGGCCTTTGAAACGGTACTTGGCGAAGGCGTAACCGGCCAGACTCGAAGAGAAGAGGTTCAGAACGACCGAGGAGAAGGTTACCAGGAGACTGTTGAGATAGTACCTTACGAAGGGGACGGTCTTGAATACTTCTATGTAATTGTTCAAAGTGAGCTTCTTCGGCAGGAACTTCGGCGGAAACTCGAATAGCTCTCTCTGATCCTTGAAAGTCGAGAGAAGCATCCAGACGAAGGGCATCAGCATTATGAAGGCGAAGATGATCAAAAGAGCATACGCCAGCGTGTAAAGAACGACCTTTGAAGTTCTTCTGGAAGCCATCTCATTCCTCCTTTAGAAGCCGTGTTACTCTCATCTGTATAAGGGAGATCGTAAGTATGATCGCGAAGAGGATTAGCGACATCGTACTGGCATAGCCCATTTGAAGCCTGCTGAAACCGTATTCCCAGATGTAATAAACGGCCGTTTTCGTTTCGGCGTTGCCGCCGGTCATCATATAAATCTCCGAGAAAACCTGTATCGCACCGATCGTGGAGGTTATGAACACGAAGACGAGCGACGGCTTCATCAGCGGGATCAGTATATACCTCAGTCTCTGCCAGCCGTTCGCGCCGTCGATCTGCGAGGCTTCAACCGTGGTTCTGGGTATATCGTTGAGCCCTGCCAGAAAGATGATGATATCATAACCCACTCCCCGCCAGACGGCGACGGCAGCGACGGCCCAGATGGCAGTTTTGGGATCGCCGAGCCAGTTGACCGGCGGTATGCCGAATACGCTTAGCACATAGTTCGCCACGCCGTAGTAGGGGTTGTATATCCAGTTCCAGATGACGCTCACCGCCACGACGGAAGTGACGGTCGGTAGGAAGTAAACGACCCTGAAAAAGCCCTTGAACTTCGGGATGGCGTATATCAGAAAGGCGAAGAAGAAAGCTATCAGTATCTTGGCTGGAATAACGCCCAGCGCGTATTTGAAACTGATCCAGATCGATCTCCAAAAGTACTCGTCGGAGAAGGCCTTTTCAAAGTTGGCCAGACCCACGAAGGGTTTGTTCGCGATCAGTATGTTCCATTTTCTGAAACTTATGAAAAGCGCGAAGAGGGCTGGAAAGAACGTCAGGAAACCTATTCCCGCCAGCATGGGCATAAGAAAAAGGTACGGTGCCCTCTTACGGTCTCTGAAAAGCGTTATCGTGGCTACAATTATCAGCAAAGCGCCAACGGCGAGGAGATACCAGCCCACCCAGGTCACTTTGAAGAAATCGATAAAGAACTTGGACTTCAGGGCCGGTTTCCACTGTTCCTTGGAAAAGATGCAGGTGAGATCGATAATCAACAGGACCAGTGAAAGAGCGAGAGTCAGAAAAATCTTTCCAAACGTGAAGGCCACAATACAGGCCAGAGCGAGCGGAATTATAATGAACGGCAAACGTACCCCTGCCAGAGAGAAGTCCCAGGCCATCAGGCTTTCTTTACCGCTCGCGAAGGGCAGAAAGAGCGATAACGCTATCAACAGTATTCCCGTGAAAAAAACCACTTTATGTTTACCCGGCACCATACCTTCTACCTCCAATCAAGGGCCTTTTCAGGCCCTTGAGTCAGAACTGACTGAAAGTCTCTTCTAGATAAATGTTTATCTCCTTTATAGCCTTCTCCAGTGCGGCTTTCGGATCCATGTTGTTGTTTATGATTTCATTGTAGGCTATCTCCCGCAATTCCGAAGCCGGATCGGCCCAACCCCTGGAGAAGGTCGGTACGGCGTACTTGAGAGACTCGAAGATCGGTACGTACAGATCGTTTGAAAGCAGCTCGGGATCTTCGAGAACCTTCTTAAGCGATGGGAGTTCGCCGGTCTTCAGCATCCATTTCTTCTGTGCGTCGGCCGAGGTAATATATGTCAGCCACTTCGCGGCAGCCTCACTGTCGTCGGCATCGCTCATTATAACGAGCGCCCAGTTTGTTATAACGTTGGCTCTCGAACCGGTCACCGGGTGAGCCGGCGCGAGCGCCGTCTTGAAGACCAGATCCTTGCTTCCCGTGCTCAGGAACGAACCGACCATGGCGCCGTGACCGAAGACCATGGCCTGTTTGATCTGCTTGAAACCGGTCCATCTGCTTCCGAACTCGGGAACATAGACCTTCTCGACCTTCACCGCATCGGTGATGAACTTCAAAGCTTCGAGCTGGGCCTCTTCGAAAACTATCTTTTCGCCGCTTTCATCCCAGAAAGTGGCTCCGGCTTGGCGCATGAAGGTCTCGACAACCGGATGATAGCCTGCTATTCCCCAGCCAGATTGCACCATCTTGCCGTCCTGCCAGATCGTGGTCTTTCGCGCGTATTCAATCAGCTCGTTCCAATCCTGCGGTGGTCTGTTCGGATCGAGTCCGGCCGCTTCGAAAAGGACGGGATTGTAGAAGAGAACAATAGTCTGGACATCGGTGGGAACACCATAGACCTCTCCCTCTATTACCAGCTTTTCGACCGCGGCCGGTATGTAGTCGTTGATGATACTTTCAGGAGTGACGACACTTTCGGGGAAAGGCTGAATCAAACCGTAGTTGTAAAACTCAGTCATAGCGTTCGAAGGGATCTGGGCGACGTCTGGGCCGCTCCCGGCCGCAAGGGCGGCGAGCAACTTGGTCTTGTACTCCCCCTCTGGAATGGCCTGCAGCTCGATCTCGATATCGGGGTTGGCTGCCATGAATTCTTCGACCATCTCCAGTATAAGCTCAACACGGGCCGGGGAGTAATGCATCCAGTGGGTGATCGTCGTCTTCGCGATGATCGGAAAGACTAGAAGCACCACCATGAAAAGTATCGACAGAACTCTCTTCATAATTCACACCTCCTGTTTTTCAAGCAAAGCGGAAAGAGCCACTGCCAGCGGTACCAGCATCAGCCTTTCCGTAGATACCGTTACAGTTTCGAACCTCAGATTCTTTCTCTTTATCGCCGTGGTGAAGATGTACTCTCTCAGGTAATCGAAAGTTCTGGAATTGTATACCGGGTTCTGGTTGTTCAACACGACCGTTTCTACACCGAGAAAATCGACCACGTTGGCTATCGCCGCACCGAGAAGGTCCAGCAACTGCTCGAAGACCTCGGCGAACTTTCTGTCGGAGGATACGGCGTACTCCTGGCTCAGAACTCCCAGCAGCGCCCTCTCGGGTTGTTTCAGATGGGACTCGTTCAGGTGAAAGGAAAATCTGTCCATGAGGCTCTCTCTAGCGAAATAAGCCGACAGGCAACCTCTCTTCCCGCACCAGCAGAGTGGTCCGTGGGGGTCGAGCTGGAGATGTCCTAGCTCCCCGGCACTCCCGTGAGGCCCTCTGAAAACCTTACCGTCGATCACAAGCGAAGATCCGAAGCCTTTGTCTATATAGAGGATGTCGGTCTCCCGAACCCTGCCGAAGAGGATCTCCGAGTAAATGAGGGAGTTGGCGTCGTTTTCTACCGTAACCGGACAGTCTAGCGCGAGTTTCTCTCCGAGAAAGACCCTTCCCCCGCCTGTGTAAAAGGCGTTCGTTACCGAGCCCGTCGCCCTTTCCACGATTCCCGGGGTGACGATGCTGAAAGAGACGAGCCTGTCCAGCTCTACTCCTCTCTCTACAAGCCTCTCAGGCAAAGCTGCCAACCCTTCTTCCACGTCGGTTCTTCCGTGCCCGATACTGAAGAAGTCTTTGATCCTTCCTGAAAGATCGCCCAGGGAAACGTCGAAACAGTTGGAGCGGATGTTCACCCCGCCGACCGATCTGGAATTTCTATCGAGAGTCAGCGGCGTAGAAGGACGTCCTCTGGTCTTTCTCGACTCGACGCCCTGCTCGGTGAGCAGTCTCTTTTCCATCAGCTGATTGACGACCCTCGAGATTGTAGCCTTGCTCAGTTTTGTGAGCGCAGTGATTCTGGCGCGGGAAAGACCGTCCTGGCGCCAAAGGCAGGCCAGGACCGTCCTCTCGGTATCGTTCAACTGGAGCAAATCACTCTTCTCCCAGATCGGTGATGTAGATATCGTATCCGCCCATTCCGGTATTTCTGTCGGCCGATGTGAAGACCAGAGTCTTGCCGTCGATCCAGACGCTTCTTTCGTTGTAGATCGAATTGACGTCTTTCTCGACGTGGATCACAAGAGAGAGCGAAGGATCGTAATAATAGATGTCATAACTGCCGTACGCGTCGCCTCTGGCGCCGTCTACCCAGATCCTGCCTAGCGGATCGACGAAGACCGACCACTCGTCGCCGTCGGTCGAGACCTCTCTGACCAGAACTGGCAGACTCCACTTTCCATCAACCTTCTCAGATCTCCAGACATCTCTCTTACCAACTATTTCGGCATCGCCAAACTTGCCTTTGGTTGTCAGATAAGCCACCGTCTCATCACCGTTGACCCATATATCCCATTCCTGGGTTTCGGTGCTCAGCTCGGGTATCATCACCGGATTCTTCCAGAGACCTTCTACAGGATCGAAAACCGCCCTGAAAAAGTCGTAATCTCTTTCGGTACCGGTGTACCGGGCAAAGTACATGATAAGAGTTCCATCTCTCTCGACAATGCATGGGCTTATTTCGTTCGCCGCGGTGTTGATTTCCCCCGGCACCGGTTCTCTTGGTCCCCATGAACCGTCGGCCAACCTCTCGGCGCGGTAAATGTCGTAGTTGCCGGCCACGAAGTACAGCGTATCCCCATGAAGCCATGGCATGCGCTCTATGCCTTCGGTATTCACGGGCAGATTTTCAACCTCGAAAGCCAGAAGGGGAACGGCTACCGCCATAACCAGAACGATCAGTATCGCCTTACGCATAAAAACCACCTCTCTCACATCGATTTTGAAGCTTTCGGTAACTCTTGCGAGATCTTCAAGATTCCCTCTCTATCGAGAATCACCAGCCTGTAACTAAGTGCGGAACCTTCGAGACTCTTTCTTGTTGTAACTGCAAGTATCTCATCGTGGTAGTCTATCGCATCGGAGTGCCTGTGGCCGAAAAGGGCAAGCATCAAATTTCCGCTTTCCAAAACCTCGACCAGCTCCTGCCGGTTCGGTTCCTTTTCGAAGAAACTCCACCTCGTGTCGAAAGGGTTATGGTGCGCGAAGAGTACCGTCTTGCGGTCATTATCGATCTCTCCCCTCAACCAGTCCATCTGTTCCTCCGAGACCATGCCGCTGACCAGTCCGTAATCGGAGTCTCCCGTGTCCATGAAAATATAGCGCCATCCACCCCACTCGAAGCTGAAGTAGAGCTCACCGAAGAACTCCGTCCACATTTCCTTTCCGACGACCTTTCCGGCCCTCTGACTGTCGTGGTTCCCGGGAATCACAAAGACCGGACATTCGGCATGCTCGATAAGTGTGCTCCTGAGAAAGGCGTAGTCATCTGGATAATACTGGGCCGCGTCGGAAACGTCTCCGGTTATGACTATCATCGTTGGCTCTTCCATCTGTGCGCTCTCTAGCAACTTTATGAACCCCTCGCGGTTCTCCGGTTTATTCGCTAAGCCCAGATGAATGTCTGTGAGCTGGACGATCCGAACCGTCCGGGAGCTATCGCCCAGAAAGACGCTCTTGGGCTCTATCCAGGAGTGGTAACCGGAGGAGCTCCGCGCTATGATCCTCAGATCGTAGAGACCGGGGACCGCGTTGCCTGTAATGATCGCATCGTTTCCGTAGCACATCACGGGTATCGTGCGGCCGTTACCTTGAAGGTAGGCCTTCACCGGCACGAATCCATCCTTCAGACTTATCTCGAATCTAACCTCATCTAGATCCACCATGGCCGGCGATGTCAGCCTCGGCCTGCGGAGAAAATTCGCGACTTCTTCAAAAGGCCCGATCTTTTCTTCCACAATCTCGACGAGGGCCATTTCCCAGCCGGTTTCAGACCGCTTCGCAACGCCGAGCTTATCTTCTATCCAGAAGGGATTCTTCGACTCTGTAACCTCCGCAAAGAGAGGCCTCACCTCACCGGAGACCGTGTCTAGCAAGAAGACTTCACCTTTACCGCGATAGTCGGCTACGAATGCTATCAAGTTAGAATCGTCATTGACTGCCGGAGAGGTTTCGTCGAAGGGGGTGGCCAGCAGTTTTCTCCGTGAAGCGCCGAGAGGGCTGTCCAGTTTCGAAAGTTCGACGAGATCCCAGCTTTCGCCCAGGTACTGGAAAACCAGTTCTCTACCGTCCGATGAAAAGTCGGCCGACTTAGCGTTGACTTCGATCACACTCTCACTACCAGAGGCTATCTCAAGCTCGACCAGTTCCCAGTGGCCGTTGGCCTGTCTTGAAAAGACCACCTTCTTTCCGTCGGGAGAAAGCACAGGCTCGATCTCGTCACTGGGCGAAGAGAGCAGTTTTTGCAGCTTCTTCGATTCAAGATCGAGATGGTAGATCTCCCAGCTGGAGTTCAGATCGTCTGGCGATATTCTGCAGGCGAAGACCAGCCCCTTTCCTTTAATGTCTGGATACTCCGCCTCACCCGGCAGGGCGAGCTTTACCAGCTCTCCGTCGATGTATTCGTAGATCGCAGGGCCGCTGCCGGCTCTCGTTCCTCCGACGGAGTACGCCGACAGGAACAACCTTCCGTCCGACGAGCTGGCGAAGATCCTGTCGGCGGCGCTCTCAAGTATCCGATCGTTCCCGGCTTCGCTCTCCACCTCTTGCGAATCTTCTACGGCTAGAAGAGCTTTATCGGCGACCGTCGAGAGAAAGATCATCCGGTTCCGCTGGATCTCGCTTATGTCGCTTTTTTCGGTCGGTCTCACATAGTAGTTACCTTCCTTGTCGAGCACCAGAACACCCTTCACTGAGGCGTAATCGCCGTTCTCCAGTCCTGAGATATCTATCTGCGCGTAAGAATAGAATTTAACTTTGATTTCGCCCTTCGAATCTTCGTACTCCGAATCGCTCGAGCCGTCTATCACGAAGCCCCTGGCTATGGTCTCGTTGTCGTACTGGCTAACTTTTCCGAAGAACATTACCGGTCTGGCCTCGTATGCCGCCAGGGCCGTTCTGGGAGTATCGGTGAAGAGGATCTTCGGCGTCGGCAGATCGGCACCCTCCGAGAGGACTACGATGTCCTCCGGACCGGATGGAAGGATCACCAGACTGCCTATATCAGTGGAATAGCCAACAATCGATAGCGTACCCGTCACTCTGACCAGGTCTCCCTTCCTTACGAAAGGTTCTGTGAAACCGGCCCCGTAAACGAAGACCCCGGCCGAAGCGTCGGCTATCGTGAAGTAGTTCGCCTTATCGTGCCACTCGCCCGTCGAGACAAGTGCAACGCCTTCGACTGTCACTGTCTGGCCTTCGAGAACGTACTTACCGTCCATCGACGAGCGAAGATCGCCAAGTGTTGCAGTTATCTCTTCCCTTACCTCCACTGCCACGGGCGATTGGATCGCCTCGCCCTCCAGATCGACGGTGTACAGATCGTAGCTTCCGGCACCGCCTTTTCTGTCGCTCGAGGAGAGTATCAGTGTCTTTCCGTCGGTCCAGACGCTCCTGTCGTTGTACATTGTGTTTATATCTTCGCCGGGATGGACGATTTTCTTGGAATTCGGGTCGTAGTAGTATATATCGTGACCTCCGATAACCTCCTCCCTCGATCCGTCGATCCAGATCTTCCCATCGGGCGCGACGAAGACCGACCACTCGTCACCGGTTGTATTGAGGACAGCCACATTGAGAGGAGTCGTCCACTTGCCTTCGACCTTCTCGGACATCCATATATCTCTTCCGCCTACCGGAGCTGCGCCGCCGTGCGAGCCTTTCGTCGTTATATAGGCCAGAGTCTCGCCCTCGTTGACCCAAATTTTCCACTCCTGCGTGTCGGTGTTCAGTTCTTTAATCGAGGTCACATTTGTCCATTCTCCGCTATTTTTGTCCAGAACAGCCCTGAAGAAATCGTAGTCGGTGGCGTCGCTGTAACGGGCGAAATACATGACCAGATCATCACCGCTCCGTACCACGCAAGGGCTGATCTCGTTGGCCAGAGTGTTGACCTCGCCTTCCACCTGTTTGATTTCACCCCAGCTGCCGCCTTCTTTCAGGGCAATCTGATAAATATCGTAGTTGTTTCCGACAAAATAGAGAACATCTTCGAAGAGCCATGGCATTCTCTCGATGCTGCTCGTGCAGAAGGGCAATAGTTTCGCTTCGAAAGCAAATCCTGATAGAACGATCAAAATCGCTCCCACAACGAGCAAAAACCTCTTCCAGTTCATATAAAAACCTCCATACCACACCAAAATGTGAGCCGACAGGATAGCAACTAGACTTTACAACTAACCTCACGTACAAACCAAACCGTAGTAGTCGCTGAATTTCGATCAGACTAAAATACAGGCCATCTTGCGCGGAAATAACACCCTTTTTCTCAACGGTAGCCGTCCGGTATTTAGTTTCACCTCGAGACTAATAAACCACAACAACTCTTACTTGGAAGAGCGTAAAGCGGTAAATCGTTCCGACGCTGCGCGGGAAGAGCCGTCCTTCGGAAGAGCGGTTTTTCGTTGCGGAGCTAGGAGCTTTGTTCTTCGTTCGCAAGAGCAAAAAGCCGTCCTTGGAAGAGCAGTTTCTCGTTCCGACGCTGTGCGTTCAGGTTCCTCGTTCCTGGTTCAAGACAGAGGAAAGAACGTGATCCTGACTAGGAGCATTTCAGGATGACCTGAAGGGACCATCATCCCGTTAACCGCCCGTGGAGCCTGTCCTGAAATGATCCTATTCAGGGTCATCCCGTAATACCCCACTAATGTCATCCCGTTGTGCTCTTAAACGGGATCTCGCTCTTTTGCTCTTTTGAAGGACCGGAGATGCCGGATCAGTGTCCGGCATGACGGGAAGGGAAGAAAGACCGCGAAAATGGGAACTGACGGGCTCCTGGCGTCTGTCCCCGTTTTTCGCGAAGACCGGGATCCTGACTGGGAGCATGCCAGGATGACCCGAAGGGAGGAAAGAGCGTGATTCTGAGTCAAGCTCAGAATGACGTCAAGTGAGTCCGGCATGACGGGAAGGGAAGAAAGACCGCGAAAATGGTGACTGACGGGCTCCTGACGTCTGTACCCGTTTTTTGCGAAGACCAGGATACTGACTGGGAGCACGTCAGGATGACCCGAAAGGAGGAAAGAGCGTGATTCTGAGTCAAGCTCAGAATGACGGAAAGGGAGTAAGACTGTCATCCCGTAGTGCTCCTATACGGTATCTCGCTCTTACCAGGAACCAACAACGAACAACCAACAACCGCTCCTATCATCCCACTATGGTTCTCGCTCAGAAGAGCCGTCCTTCGTTGTTCGTCCCAAATCATGGACCCGTCCTTCGTGCAGTTCCTCGTTCCGATGCTGTGCGTTCAGACTCCTCGTTCCTGGTTCAAGACAGAGGAAAGCCCGGAGGTGCCGGATCAGTGTCCGGCATGACAGGAAGAGACTATCATCCCATACCCCGCACTGTCATCCCGTAGTGCTCCTATACGGGATCTCGCTCTTACCAGGAACCAACAACGAATAACCAACAACCGCTCCTATCATCCCACTATGGTTCTCGCTCAACTAACCGCGCTGGCCTCCTTTGAGTACGGCTGGATAACGTTTCCATCCCACTATGGTTCTCGCTCAACACTATGACGAATCTCTCGAAGCCATAAGCGAATTTTGTTTCCATCCCACTATGGTTCTCGCTCAACAAGCCTTTCGTTTCCCTCTAAGGCCAAATACAGTACGTTTCCATCCCACTATGGTTCTCGCTCAGAAGATCTGTCCTTCGTTGTTCGTCCCAGATCATGGACCCGTCCTTGGAAGAGCAGTTTCTCGTTCCGACGCTTCGCGTACGGGTTCTTGGTAAAAGACTCGAGATTAGGAGAGAGGAAGAGAGGGAAAAAGAGAATTCTGGCCTTCCCGTAAGCGGAGCGTACTCTCAACGTTCTTTTTCTCGCGTTTTCCGCTCTCGCCCTTGCGAGCGGAGCATACTCTCGGAGGCTCTCTTTTTCTCCTTTCCTCAAATCTCGCTGTCGTTCCGGTGTTTTTTCTGTTCTCTATGGTCTATCGAGAGTTTCAGGTCCGGCGATTTCAAAGCTTTGTAGAGTCTTTCGGCAATATATACCGATCTGTGGCGGCCACCTGTGCAGCCCACCGCTATTTTGACCGAGTTCCTCCCGCTTCCTGCGAAACCTTCAATGGTCATTTTGCAGAGGTTGAGGACTGCCTGGAAGTACTTTTCCATTCCCGGAAAAGTTTCCAGATATTCCTGGACCTCCCTGTCCATTCCAGTAAGCTCTGCGAGGTTTTCATAGTAGTAGGGGTTGGGAAGGAACCTCACATCGAAGATGAGGTTTGCATCGTGTGGTATGCCCTGGTTGTAAGAGAAGCTTTCGATTTCGACTCTCATAGGCGGCAATTTGTAACCGCGGTTGTGGATGATGGAGATTATGGCTTCCTTCATCTCTTTCATGTCCATGGTTGAGGTGTCAAGAGTATAGTCACAACTACCTTTCAATTGATTCATTATACTCCGCTCTTTTTGTATAGCCTTTTCCAGCTCCTGTTCCTGCTGGAGAGGATGGGCTCTCCTGGTTTTCTGGTAACGGTAATACAGTACGTCATCATCGGCGTCGAGAAAGATCGATAGTATGTTGATCCCCCTTTCTTTCAGCGCCAGCAGACTATTACGAAGCTTCTCCATACCCCCGAATTTTTTTGCCGTCCTTATATCTATGACGAAGGCGCTTTTTTCGACCGAGTGCTCTTCTATCATACCTACGAGTTGCTCGATCATCGCCGGGGGAACGTTGTCCATGCAGAAGAAGCCGAAATCCTCCAGCACGTCTATGGCCGAAGACTTGCCGGCGCCCGACATGCCGGTAATGATAACTATGTTTGAAGACATTCGTACCACTCCTCATGAAATGTCATAATCAAACAGAAATAGAACAAATATGGAAACGAGATTCGTTCCTTCGTGTTGATTATACAATGACTAATGAGATAGAGGTCGGAATCGCCGTTGGAAAGACACCTCAATTCCAATTCTTTGAACCGGTAATTCTGTTACACTATAAGCTAGAGGTGAATTGAATGAGCAGAAACGACAAGGCTTTTCCGTTCGACCAGATTGCGCAGACTTATGCGCAATTCAGATACCCCAACGAAAAATTGATCGAGCATATCTTCAAAAGAGTACGTTACGCCAATAACATTCTCGAAGTGGGATGCGGGCCTGCAGATTATCTTTCGATACTTTCCGAGCTTCTCAATGCCCGCGGCTACGGTTTCGACATAAGTCAAAACATGATAAAAGAAGCGAGACAAAAGAACCCTAGCCTTGAACTGATCGTCGGCGATGCTCAGGAACCTTTCCCATACGGGGACAACAGTTTCGACTTCGTCTTCAATATTAACCTGGTTCACTACCTCTCCGAACTGGACACCCTTTTCAGGGAGAGTTACAGAGTCCTGACGTACGACGGTAACGTTCTAACCGTCACCGATTCCTGCCAGGATATCGAGGACAGAACACTGACACATTATTTTCCGGAGGTTCTGGAGATTGACAGAAAGAGATACCCGGGCAACTCGGCCATAATGAACGCCATGAAACGGGCAGGCTTCGAAGGGATCTACACGACCAAGGTCAAGACCAATTTCGAGTTCAAGAACCAGCATTACGAACAGTACAGAGAAAAGGCTTACTCCGCCCTCAGACTAATTTCCGACGAGGCTTTCGAGAGGGGCATGAAGAGAATCGAGAACGATATGGCCGGAGGGCTCGTGATCGGTAAGAAAAGCTACACGCAAATCTGGGGCATAAAGGTCGAGAGAAGGGAGTTCGATCTTCCTACGATCTTCTCGACTGGTTATCGCGACGAAGGAAACAACTCATTTTGAAGATTTTGAAGGGTGTTTCGTAGTGAAAAAGCTGACGCTAATTTCGGTGCTGGTACTATCGGCAATGGTGTTTTCGATCGCATTCAACGTTGGAATAGGTGTCAATCTCGATATGTCCTCCGGTTCGGTGGAAACGCCAGTCTTCGCCGAGCTGTCGGTGGGTACGCCTCTAATCAGGGGTGTGGTGCAGTCCTACATCTTCTCCTTCAACTGGTCCAGTTTCGTGGTGAAGGGGTACAGCATCCCCGACCACTCCTACATCGGGCTGGTCGCCACTCCGGGCGTCTTCAACAACTTCTACGTTCGGCTGCAACTGTACTGGTCGCTGAATCATATTTTCCAGATAATCGAAGGTTCCAGAAAGCCTCAAAGTACACCTCTCTATTCGAGGATAGGCTTCGGCTCTTACATCGGTAAGTTCGTGCTTGATGGGGGTTTCGACGGTTATTGGATACTCGAACCACTTAACACGGTTCCCTTCGCCAGGCCGTATCTGGCTCTCGATTACAGCTTTTAGACCGGCGTTCAACCGGCGTCGCTCACCGGTGAAGAGTTTTAAACGTACCTGTCTTAAAGCCTGATAAAGCCGATAAGAGTCCGCACATCTGCCGTGGCGGACTCTTTTTAAAGGCTTCTCCCCCGTTTTTACTGGCGGGAAGAGGTCAGGGCGTTTTCGATAGCCTTCAATATAACTTTGCTGCTGTAAGTCGCGCCGGTTACAACATCTACCTGAACCGACTGGTTCTTTATTACATCCGAAGTTATCGCTTCGGCCGCCTTTCCCTTCCCGTTGTCATGTTTGAGGATATCTATATCAGTTATGGTGTGATTTTCGATTTTCACTCTCACGGTGGCCTTTACGATTCCGGCACTGTAGCTACCCTCGTAATTTCCATCATTTATAGATGCCAGATCTAGGCTGCCAAACTCGATGGTATCCAGCACCTTGAGACCTTCCTCGAGTTTTGGAATTATCACTGTCACGAACACGACGATCGCCACCGCTACAATCACTGCAATAACTGCCAGTATCCTGATCAGCAATTTGCTTTTTCTCATTTACTTCCTCCCAGAATGTCCATAACGAAAGATACGTTCCCCGATACATTTTCAAGAAGAGTCTCTCGATCAACCTCCATCAGACCGAAGTTACGAAAATACAGGTTGCCAAACAGCATCGAAGAGAGTATATTCTCGACTCTGGCGAGAACCGCTTCCCCCACGTTGTGGTTTTTTATCACCGAGTGAAAGAGGTCCATTCTCTGTCGTGCCATTTCGGTGAAATTGGGTGTGTTCTCCTGATCGAGCCCCTTCCCAGATCCGCTCATGAAAATCAGTTTGAAGATCTCCGGTCTATCTAGAAAGTATTCCGCGAAATACCGGTAGCTGTTTTCCAGCCTTTCCAGGGGAGTCATATTATCGGTCAGGCGGGCGCTTATGTATTCCATAGCGTCCAAGGCGTAACTGTCCTTTACTGCACCGATCAGACCGTCCATACTCCCGAAGTAATTGTAAACCGAGGCCGGAGAGTATCCCGCCAGCTCGCTGACTTTCCTGATATTGAGAGCCTTGATTCCGCCCTCTTCAATTATCCGGCGTGCCGCCTTTATAAAATACTCCCTGTTTCTTTCGCGACGGATATCACTTCCCTTCACCAGATCACCTCATTTTTTGAAGGAATCGGCGAATGCCTGAATATTTTCCTCGAAAAGCTTCGGGGTCGGCTTTCCCTTCGAGAGGGCCTTGACAATAGTCCTGGAAAAGAAGCCGAGGCGTTCCATGTTGAACTCGCCGCCGAAAAAGCCTTTTGCCTTGCACGCATCAAGAAACTCGCCCGGGAAGTTCTGCTTCAGGTACTCATCGAATTGTGATCTGTCGCCGCCCATGCAGAGAAAGACACCAACGCTTTTCGACTTGAGAGAGTCGAGGTTTTTGCCGACGAATTCTTTGATCGCCTTCTGTATCTGTCCTGCCCTGACAGAGGCTCCGATTATGACGTTGTCGTAATCGGAAAAATCGGGGTTTGGATTTTTCCCGATATCGATCACTTTCACTTCTCCGGGCAGTTTTTCAGAGAGCATTTTGGAACACTTTTCCGCAGTTCCGCTTTTGCTGGCAAAAATTATGACCGTACTCATTGTAGTTCCTCCCGTGTTGTAAATATATTGAACATTGTTCAAATTATGACACGAGTTTAATTCCATCTCTCCCCCACTGTGTTTCGGGAAGGAAAAATCTTCATTCCGATAGCCTTTCCTTTGAAAAGAAAACTTCTCTTGCAGTATTCCGGTGGTATGTTATAATTCAATGCGTTGAAATTCCCGCTTTGCCTTAAAGGCAGGGCCACAGTCCAAGGGAGGAGGCAATAAATGATAAGGATCTACGAAACAATGTTCATCGTCTCACCTAGGCTCGATGAGGAAAGCAGAAACTCGATGGCCGAAAAGGTGAGAGACTACATCGTCGAACGTGTGGGCGGTACAATCGAGAAGTTCGACAGATGGGGTATCAGGAAGCTGGCTTACAGGGTAACAAAAGGCTTTTCCGAAGGAGATTATACCGTTATTCAGTTCAAGGCCGATTCGGAGAGTGTGGATATCCTCGAGAAGTTCTACGGAATCACGCCGGAGATCTTCAGATGGCAGACTTTCAGAAGAGAAGATCTAGAGAAGGCCGAAAAGAAGGCCCTTCTGAAGAAAGGGACCTCCGAAGAAGAGCTTCCGGAAGGACAGACCGATGCAAATACGGTAGAGTCCCCGGTGGTTGAAGGTTCTGAAGCGGTAAGTGAAGAGACCGTAGAAACTGTGGAAACGGAGGAATAACATGTCTATCAGCTACAATCATGTCGTTCTTATCGGCAGGCTAACACGGGATCCCGAGATCAAATTTGCCGCCAGCGGCACTCAGATCGCGACCTTTTCCCTCGCGGTAGATAGAAACATACCCTCTTCCGGTAACGACAACACCGATTTCATAAGGATAGTCGCCTTCGGCAAGACGGCCGAGTTCATCGCCAACTACCTGACCAAGGGACGGCTCATCCTCGTGGAAGGCTCGTTGAGAATAAACAAGTGGAAGACGCAGGAAGGCGAGTCGCGTTCGAATGCCGAGGTAGTGGCCTCGAATGTCCGTTTCATGGAAACTAAGGCCCAGGCCGTTTCGACCGGGGGATTTGAGAAGGCTCCGCAGGAGGACAGCGTGGTTGGAAGCACCGGAAACGATGATATTACTTTTTTTGGCAGTGAATCTGAAGATACGGGCGACGATATCCCGTTTTGATACAGGAGGAACGACATGGTAAGAGACAACAGGAGAAGAATGAGAAGCAAGAAGAAGTGCAGACTCTGCGGCTCGAAGACCACCTACATAGATTACAAGAATTTATCCCTTCTGCGCGAGTACGTGACTGAAAAGGGCAAGATAATACCCAAGAGGATCACGGGCAGTTGCGCGAAGCATCAAAGGATGGTCAAGGAAGCCATACAACGTGCCAGGTTCATGGCTTTGCTTCCTTACACCAAAGAATAAATGAAAACGGGAGGCCTGGAGCCTCCCTTTTTTAAAGGAGGGTTTCTATGAAGGTCATACTGCTGAAGGATGTTCAGAACGTTGGAAAGGCCGGCGAAGTGAAAACCGTTTCCGACGGTTATGGCAGGAACTTCCTGATTCCCAGGGGTCTGGCGATCGAAGCCACTCAGGGCGAGCTGGCCAAGTTAAACTCCGAAAAGAAGAAAAAAGAGGAAAAAGAAGACAGGATAAAGAAGGCGAGCGAGGAACTGCTCAGCACCCTCCAGAAACACCACTTCATAATAAAGGCGAAATCCGGCGCAAGCGGAAAGCTTTTCGGCGCGGTGACTTCGGCCGATATAGCCTCCCACATAAAGAACGTTCTCGGGCTGGAGATCGATAGACGACATATAGATCTGGCCGAGAACATCAAGCAGACGGGCGAGTACAAAGTTGACATAAAGCTTCCCGGAAGTGTCAGGGGACAGATAGCGATTCGTGTAGAGAGCCTGGAGGAGAACTGAATTGGAGTTTCAGATCTTCTCGAAAGCGCTGTACTCTACATGGATTCTCTACAGACCGGAAAGGATTCTCTTCGATTCGGGTGAGGGTATCTCCACCATACTTGGAAACAGCGTTTACGCCATAAAAGACGTGTTCGTGACCCATGGACATGTCGATCACATCGCAGGACTCTGGGGCCTTATCAACACACGGAACACCGCCATGGGCGACAGGGACAAACCCCTCAGAATAAATTACCCGGCCGGAAACAGGGCGATCGAGGCCTTTCTGGATTTCATAGTTAGTATGAATCCGAGGTTGAGGTACGACATGATTTTGAACCCTCTGGACGACGGAGACGAGGTATTTCTGAGAACGGCCGGCAGTTTTAAGAGATCGGTCAGACCTTTCAGGGTAAAGCACACGGCCGGGGAGATCAGTTGCGGCTATCACATTTACGAAGAGAGACGCAAGCTGAAGGAAGAGCTCTCCGGTCTGACATCGAACGAAATAGCCTCGATAGTTCGTGAAAAGGGCAGGGATGCCATAACGGACATCTATACCCAGAAGATAGTGACGATAAGCGGCGACACTTTCGCCCTTCCTCCAGAGATAATAAGCAACTCCGAAACGCTTTTGCACGAGTGCACTTTTCTTCAGGAGAAAGACAGACGGAACCAGAACCATTCAAGCGTCGAAGAGGTCATAGATAGTGTGAAGCACAGTGAGGGAATAAAGAGACTGATATTGTATCATATATCGGGAAGGTATACTTCCAGAATGAAGAAATGGCATTCCTTCGTCCAGAAGGAACTCGAAGATACGGGAGTGGAAGTGTACGTAGTTCACCCAGAGCACGTTTTCACATTGTGAAAACCTGTGCACAGTACTCCGGGAGGAGGTAAAGCATGGGTTACATAGGTTGGATGATATTTGGTTTGGTTCTACTGGTAGTGGAGATACTGACCCCGACGTTCTTTTTCCTGTGGTTCTCCATAGGAGCCTTTCTGGCCGGCATCACGGCGATGTTCACCACCAACCTCGGCTGGCAGATAATCGTCTTCGCCTTGAGCAGCACGTTACTGGTGTTGCTCACCAGACCGATAGCGAAAAAGCTATCTAAGGGCGATTCCCCGAAAAAGATGTACATCGACGGGCTTGTGGGATCTACCGGAAGAGTTGTGGTAGAGATTAACCCCTCTCTGGACAGGGGTCTGGTGAGGATCGAGGGAGAAGACTGGAGGGCCAGCTCGATCGACGGCGGAACGATTCCCGTTGACACACCGGTGAGAGTAGTGAGGCTCGAAGGAACCACAGTACTCGTGGAAAGAAAAACACAAGAGTAGTGGAGGAGGAGTGAGAAATGGTAATAGTGTGGCTAGTACTCGCGGCAGTTATATTCATAATTGCGGCATCGGGTATAAAGATCATAAGACCCTTCGAAAAGGGTCTGGTAGAAAGGCTTGGAAAGTACCGTAGAGAAGGCCAACCGGGTCTGCAGTTCATAATTCCTTTCATCGAGAGGATGATAAAGGTCGATCTCCGCGAGACCGTGATAGACGTTCCGCCGCAGGAAGTCATAACCAAGGATAACGTAGTCGTGACGGTCGATGCGATCATTTATTACCAGATCACCGACGCCTTCAGGGTCGTTTACAACGTCTCCAGCTTCGAGATAGCCGCTATAAAACTGGCACAGACCAACCTCAGGAACGTCATAGGAGAGATGGAACTCGACCAGACGCTCACCTCGAGGGAAAGGATAAACGTAACCTTGAGAGAGGTACTCGACGAGGCAACCGACAAGTGGGGCGTCAAAGTCACGAGGGTAGAGATAAAAAAGATCGACCCGCCGCAGGATATCATGGACGCCATGTCCAAGCAGATGAAGGCCGAAAGAACTAAGAGAGCCGTGATTCTCGAGGCCGAGGGTTACAAACAGTCAGAGATAACCAAAGCCGAGGGCGACAAGATGTCGGCGATACTCCAGGCCGAGGGCCAGAGCGAGTCGATCAAGAGAGTGGCCGAGGCCAACAAATTCAAATTGATAGCCGAAGCCGAAGGTCAGGCCGACGCCATAATCAACGTATTCAAAGCGATCCATGCCGGCGATCCTACAAAGGATGTAATCGCCATTCGCTACCTCGACGCCCTTAAGCAGATCGCCGACGGAAAGGCCAACAAAGTCTTCCTGCCTTACGAAAGCAGCGCCATGTTGAGCTCTATCGGTTCTATGGCCGAAATTTTCAGGGAAAAGTCAACCTCCGGGGAACGGGAGAGTACCGGCGAGAAGTGATTTGATTGCTGATACAGGAAACCATCGAGCTACTTGTCATACTGATCTTAATATCGGGCCTGGCCACCGCCTTCGCGGTGGCCACGGTTTTTGCATTCTATCTGCGTGTCAGAAGACCGCCAGCTCACCTGATGTTCATGAACTCGGCGGCTTCCACTACCGCGACTCTGCTTGCCTCGCTGGTTTTGACCGATAACCGGAAACTGTTTCTGACCTTTCTCTTTTTCGTGGCTTACTTCTTCATCTACAACTCTCTCGGAAGACACATCATCAGTTACGACGATACCTTCAGGGTGCTCTTCCTTTCCATGGGGTACACCAGAGAGGAGTTTTTCATGAATTACCTGCTCGTCCAGGGGAAATGGAAGCTGATCGAAAGCAACATCTCCTTCGCATCGAGCTCGGCGCTGATCATGATCTTCTCCAGAGAGCTGTCCCGGTTCTTTCCCGATCAATGGGTCGGCGTCATACTTGTCTTCGCCTTCTCTACCTTTGTCTTGAGCGTGAGTAGATGGATCGGGGAGGATTTTAGAAACAAACTATCAAAGGAAGAGTAATATATTTATGTTATCATACCCCCAGAGGGTATAAAAACAACCATATTAGGAGGGATAGAGATGGAGAATAAACTGCTGCCAGACAATGTCACCAAACAAGTGAAAGAGGTTTTTTCGGCGCTGGAAGGACCGGTTAAGGCGCTTTTTTTCAGGAGCGAGAAGAAATGCGATTACTGTAATACGGCCGAACAGCTTTTGAATGAGCTGTCTGGTATAAACGGCAAACTCACCTACGAAGTCTTCGACGTGGATTCCGAAATGGCACGCAAGTACGAGATCGAGCTGGCACCGGGCATAGTGCTCCTCACACCGGACGGAGACGACAAGGGAGTCAGGTTCCTGGGTGTACCGGCCGGCCACGAATTTGGGACGCTCCTGCAGGATATAGTGACCTTCTCCAAAGGCGCGAAACCCGAACTGTCGAAGGAGTCGCTCGAGAAGATAGAGGCCATTGACAAACCCGTGGAGATAAAGGTCTTCGTCACCACGACCTGCCCTTACTGCCCGAGGGCCGTATTGACGGCCCACCACATCGCCATGGCCAACAAGAACATCAAGGCTTACATGATCGAGGCCAACGAGTTCCAGGAGATGTCCATGAAGTATGGTGTTTCGTCGGTTCCACAGATAGTTGTCAACGACAGAGTCACCTTTGTCGGAGCCATACCCGAAGGTCAGTATGTGGAACAGGTATTGAAAGCGCTCTGAGGAGGAGAAGAGATGTCGTTCTTCGAACTGGGCAGTGCAAAAAAAGCGGAAATTGAAGACAGGTACGACATAATTATAATCGGTGGTGGACCCGGTGGTATCACGGCCTCCATATACTCCGTGCAGGCGGGTTTGAAACCGCTGATAATAGAAAAGGCGCTCGACGGAGGCCAGATGAACAACACACAGGCGGTGGAGAACTGGACGGGGTTCACCAGTATCGGCGGTATGGAGCTGAGTGAAAAGATGGCCGAACACGCGAGAGCCTTCGATGTGCCGTTTTTCTACGGCGAGGTCGTGGATGTAGAACTCGAGGGGCCGGAAAAGGCCGTGATCCTCGACAACGGCAGAAGAATCGCCTCCAATGTGATCATCGTGGCTACCGGTTCCAACCCAAGAAGCCTGGGAGTGGAAGGCGAAGAGACTTTCAGGGGCAGGGGCATAAGCTACTGCGCCACCTGCGACGGTCACTTCTTCACCGATAAGCATATCGCCGTGATCGGCGGCGGCAACAGCGCGCTGGACGAATCTATATACCTGAGCAAGATGGTCAAGAAGATAACGATAGTTCAGAATCTGCCGAAGTTGACGGCCGATAAACTTCTCCAGGATAAATTGAACGCTACCGGAAAGGTCGAGTACATCTTTGGCTCGGTGGTCGAATCGATCGAGGGAGACACGCAGGTCCGCGCCATAAATATCAGGCATCAGGAAACCGGCGAAATCACGAAACTACCGATCGAGGGTATTTTCGTCTTCATAGGACTCCTTCCAAACAGCGGCTTCCTCAAGGGGAAAGTGCCGCTGAACGGGTTCGGCTATATTCTGACCGACGCGAACATGGAGACCGAAGTGAAGGGCGTTTACGCCATTGGCGACGTAAGGGAAAAGGAAGTGCGCCAAATAGTAACGGCGGCAGCCGATGGAGCGATCGCCGTTTACCACGCGGCCAGGACCTATTTCAACGGTTGATCGGAAAAATAAATACAGGGGCGCCCAAAGGGCGCCCTTATTTCTTTTCCACCACGTCGGCAGGAGAGTCGAGTATTTCGATGATTCCCTTCTCCATATCGACGTTCACCCACTGGCCCACGGGAAGCACGAGCTTTGGAAAGTCCCCGTGGTAGCTCGGCATGCCGATCCAGACGGGTATTTCTTTGCCGAGAAAGTAATCGTTTATAAGCCTCTTTATATCGTTAAGATCGCCGTTCTTTATCTCGGTGAAACCGGCGAAGATCACGCCGCGCAGCAACGAAAAGCCGTTTATATGAGCGATGTTCCATATCATTCTCTCGAGCGACTCCTTCGATTCGCTGACGTCTTCAAGCACCAGAATCGCGTCCTTCAAGGAACCCAGATACTCGGTGCCCTGGAGCGCCTGGAAGAGCGAAAGGTTTGCCGGAATCAATCTTCCCGTCATCGATCCGGGTATCACGGGCATGGAGACGTAGTTGAACCTGATGATCTTGTTGCCGTTGAAGAGGTCCATTATATTCTTCAACGACTGGTTGTCGCTTCCAAGTTCCACGGCGACCATCGGCCCGTGATAGGTGATGATCCCCGTCTTGAAATAGATGGCCAGCAGGAGTGCGGTTATATCGCTATAACCCACCAATGGTTTGGGGTTGGCGGCGATAGTCTCCCAGTCAAGCCAATCGAGAATGTTGTACGATCCGTAGCCGCCCCTGGCCGTTATGATCGCTTCGTACTCGGGATTCGAGAAGGCTTCATTCAACTCCTGAGCCTTCTCCCGCGGAGAGAGAGAGACCTGACAGCTCCTTCCGACGACGACCCTGAAACCGGCGTTCCTGAGCGCGGCGACACCGGCGTCGAGTTTGCCCCTGTCGGGAAAACTCGATGGAGCCGTCACGAAGACCGTTCTTATCTCTCCTGCCGAGAGCGAGTTGCTGAGAAGCAAGAAGTTGAGCAGCATAATCATCAACCAGACCTTTCTCATTAGAGTATCCTCCAGTTAAAGCTATACTTAATAGTTTGCCATCTACGGGAGTCAAAATCAATAAGCCTTTGAAAAGATTCTCCGCAGAACTCAGTCGTAACCGACGCCCCTGTCGCCCAGACCGGGGCTGTAAATCATCGACCTAGCGATCCTGAAAAGCAGGAGGAGCGGCACGGTACCGATCACCGACGCCGCGGCGAAGAGGTTCCAGGAAGTGTAGTAGCTCCTTATCTCGCCGGCGTATGAGAAGACTTTCAGCGAGAAGGGCATCATTTCGCTCCGGTTAAGCATGATCAGGGGCAGCGTGAAGGAGCTCCAGCAGGAAACCAGCACGTAAGTCAAAACTCCGCCAACGACCGGCAGAGAGAGGGGGAAGAGCACCCTCCAGAGATAGCCGATCCCGGATAGGCCATCGACTCTCGATATCTCTCTCAATTCACGTGGCACCGAGGCGAAAAAGCCTCCGAGAACTAGCAGGGCCAGAGGTGCCGATTGAACCGTAATGACCAAAGCGACACCGAAGAAACTATCGGTCAAACCTATACCCCTGAATATGAAATAGAGTGGCAATAGCGTGTGCATCCCTGTGTAGAGGCTTCCCAGCAGCACCAGCGATGCAGTCGTCTTCGCGAGCAAGCCTTTCTTGGTAGCGAAGAGATAAGCCAGAGGAGTAATTGTTCCAAGAATTATCACGAAGCTCCAGAGGGCCGTTTTTAGAGTGTTGAGGATGCTGTTCAAAAGACCGTCGCCTACGACCCGCTGATAATTCGACACCGTGAGCGCGTTCAGTGAAGGGATTATCTCTCCCTCACCCGAGAAAGAGAGAAGTAGAATGTATGCAACGAGAAAGATCGTTGGCAGGAGAGATAGGATCAGTAGCGAACTTTTAAGCCACCGTGGAAGCGTGAAGTCGATCGGTGGAAATCTGTACCTCATCGAAAGGAGAATCAGAGGAACGCTGAGGAAACTGGCCGGCACTATACCGCTAACGCCCTCCAGCGAGATCTTCACAATATTCATTACGACTTCGTAGATGACCGAAGCCCCGACGGCGAAGCGGAAAAGTCTTCTGTGGCGCGGTATGGTGAAGGGGAGAAGCGAATAGGCCGTTACCGGCACCAGAAACCAGAAGCTCCAGCCTGTGTAGGCTCCCAGAAAGAGATGCGCCACGGCGCTCAAGAAGAGGATCTGTCTATGGCGCGCAGGGACGCTGTTTCTGGAGAACACGGCCCCTAGTATCCACAGAATCGCGAAGCCCCCTGCGAAGACTGTGTAGGCCGAGAGGAGACCGTAATCCTTGACGGCGGCGAACTTCCTGAAGAGAACCACCCCGGCGAAGGAGGTCGAGCCGACCAGCGTCTGCGGTGTGAACCCCTCCGGCAGCAGTGGCCCGTTGCCCGAAAGGAGAAAGACCGATGTGAACTCCTTCGTTGCTCTTGCCAGTTGGAAAAGGGCGTAAGGTATCATGAGATGGCGTATCTCCCCCAGAAGAAGCGTCGCGCCCGCGAAATCACCAGCGCCGTCAAGCCTCATCATATCGTCCAGCTCCCCGGAAACCCTGCCAAGCATCCCGACTATTATCATCGTTGAAAAGGGTATCGACTGCCAGACACTTACCAGAAGTGTGGCCAGGAAAGCCTGAACCGGATTGAGAGTAAGATCAACGCCCGTTCCCAGAACGATATTCAGCAGAGAGTAGCCACCGTAGCCCTGTATGAAGGCCCTCCATCCCGACACAGTTATAAAGGAGGGGACGAACCAACCGAGCGCCAGCAATAGCAGCGCCAACCTTGTGGTTCTTGAGCTTTTTCTCAGCTTCAGGGCAAGAAGAAACGATAGCGATATCTCCAGCGAAGCTCTCAAAAAAGACCACAAAACCGTCAACTTGAGCGAGAGTTTGAAGCCTGTATCTTGCAGTATCTTCGAATAGTTATAGAAGCCCGCGAAGATAGGCCTCTCCTGATAGACGCCGTAACTGGTGAAAGAGATGAAAAGGGCCCAGAGAACAGGGCCCACGATTGTCAGCAGAACGATCAGAAAGGCCGGAAGCCCGAGCGTCCAGTTCTTTCTGACCACGAACTGCAGCGAGACCAGAGCAATTATAACCAACAGCGCCGGAAGCATCTCACCAGGCCGAATCTATGTATCCTTGAGCTCCGTTCAATGCCTGCTCGACACCCATATTACCGCCGTATATAGCCTGAAGGGCCGGCTCGAAAGCTTCAAAAAGCATCGCCTGGTATCCCGGCCCGTTGGGCATGAACTGTCCGCCCTCGACGATTCTCTCCAGCTCCGGATCGCTCCAGGCCGCTTCGAAGAGCGGATATTTTCTGTGCTGCCCGCAGAAGGCTTCGCTCTTCTCCATCAGGTATCTCGCGAACTCTATGGACTGCGCGTAGCTTTCCTTTTTGAAGAGGAAGAAGCCCTTGGAATCTATGACGCCTTTTATCTGCCTGCCTTCCAGGTCGGGGAGCGGCACCATAGCAAAGTCAAGATTCGCGGCCGCGAACTTCTCGGCCATATAACTGCCCTGGAGCATTATACCTATCTTCCCGTTTCTGAAAAGGCCGTTCATCGCGGCCCTCTCCAGTCTGCTTATCACGCCGGTGTCGAAGTATCGCTTGATCGCTTCGACTGCCTCTACACGTTCCCTGCCGTTCAAGAGCGGCCTTCCGTCCTCTCCTACGGGAGGGGAATCGGAAATATAGGGAAACATCATGTAGGGAGATGTGAAATCGAAGGCGACGGGATACTGAACGACCTTCTTCAGCTCCTGAACAAGCGTTTCGAGCTCTCCCATGTCGAGCTCCTCGGGAAGCGGCAGGTCGGCCTTCTCGAAGACAGACCTGTTTATGAAGGCCACCTGAACATCGGCGTAGAAGGGAAGCGCAACGACGGCGTCGCCGTAAGTGTAGGCTTCCAGGTACTCCCCTTTGAAACCTGCCAGGTCATCGGCAGCGATTTCGAGTGGTCTTTTCGAAGCCCCCAGGTTCCCCGAATAAGTATCCTTGGCGAGGGCCATATCGGGCAGATCACCCGTCTTGAGAGCGACCCCGAGCTTATCCTCGATCTTGGGGAAATACTCAAGTACGACCTTTATTCCTTTTTCCCGCTCGAACGACGAGGCGACTTCCCTGTAAAAATCCTCGCCTTCCCAGCTTACCCAAACGGTCAGCCCTGCCAGGGGAACGGCGATTGTCAGTATCAAAAGGCTGCAAATAAACCTGTACATATCATACCTCCAGATTCAGTATTTCGAAAAAGATCTTTTCGCTCCTGAAGGGGGCGTGTCTCAACCTTATTCCCGTGGCGTCGAAGATCGCGTTCCCGATCGCCGGTATCGGCGAATCTATGCCTATCTCACCGATACTTTTTGCCCCGAACGGTCCAGTGGGTTCGTAGCTTTCGACCAGACCACAGGTCAGCTTCCCGTAATCCATTCGGGAAGGAACCTTGTAGGTGAAGAAATCGTTGGTGAGCATCCGGCCGCCGCTGGAGTATATTATGTCCTCATAAAGAGCCCAGCCTATGCCCTGCATCGAGGCGCCCTCGAGCTGGCCTATGGCCTGGATGGGGTTTAGTGCCAGTCCGCAGTCGGCGTAAGAGACGAGGTTTATCAGGTAAACTTTGCCGGTTTCTGTATCGACCTCGACCTCGGCGAAGGTGGCCAGGAAGGGTGGTGGCGACTCCTCTCCCACGTAGGAGGCCGTCGCGGCGATCTGTTGCTGATTGAAGGTGTACATGTGTTTGGTGCAGAGCTCCTCGAGGCTAACCGAGCTTCCATCGCTGCACGTCACGGTTCCGGCCGAGAGCTTCAGCTCCTTCTCCTCCCTCTCCAGGAAGTTAGCCGCCAGCTCGAGTATCTGTTTTTTCACCTTTTCGGCCGCCAGCCTCACCGCGTTTCCCGAGACATAAGTGGTACTGGAGGCGTAAGCGCCTACGTCGAAAGGTGTCACGTCGGTATCAGAAGAATAGACGATTATCTTCTCCAGGGGCACGGAGAGGACCTCGGCCGCGATCTGGGCGAGAATGGTATCGCTCCCGGTGCCTATATCGGTGGCTCCCACCAGAAGGTTGAAGGAGCCGTCTTCGTTCATCTTCAACGTAGCGGCGCCCATATCGACCTTGGGTATGCCCGATCCCTGCATGGCCAGTGCGCAGCCTACACCCCTGACCCTGCTCCCATTTCTCATGCGCCTGCCGCGCTTTTCGTCCCAGCCTATCTCTTTCTTTCCCAGATCTATACACTCCTGGAGTTTGCAACTCTTCATTATCTGTGGAACGCCTTCACGGCCCTCGCCCATTATCTTGAAGATCGGAGAGGTCTCCCCCTCCCTGATCGAGTTCATCTCCTTCAATTTAAGCGGGTCGATCTTCAATTCGTGCGCCAGTTCGTCTATGACGCAGTCGAGCGCGAATAGTCCCTGTGGCGCTCCGTATCCCCTGTAAGCGCCGGCCGGTGGCAGGTTTGTGTAAACCACGTCCCCGCCGAAATGGACGGCATCGACCTTGTTGTACAGCGGAAGAGTTTTCGAGCCCGAGACCATGAAAGTCGTCAGACAGTGCTCTCCGTAGGCGCCCGTGTTGGAGAGACCGCGCATGGAGATAGCCTTTATCCTTCCGTTGGCGTCGGCTCCCACGGTTATGTCGTACTTCATCTCGTGCCGTATGTTCGAGGCCATCGAGACCTCTTCTCTGGTGTAGATTATTCTGGCCGGCCTTCCGGTCTTGAGCGTCACCATCGCCGCGTAAGGTTCGGCTATTATCGACTGCTTTCCGCCGAAGCCACCGCCGATCCTGGGCTTTATGACCCTTATTTCCGATATCGGTTTCTTCAGTATTCTCGAAAGGATGCGCCGACAATGAAAGGGAACCTGCGTGGATGTCACCACAATGAGTCTGCCGGCGGGATCGAGGTAGGTCACCGCGTTGTGCGGTTCCAGTGCGGCGTGGAGCTGGGTGTCCAGGTGGTAGGTTCTCGTGATGACGTAATCGCAACCGTTGAGCGTTTCCTCGACATCTCCTATCTCCATTTCGAAGTGCGCCGCGATGTTTCTCGATTTATCGAAGACTCCCGAGCAGTCTTCCTCGTCGTGTATCACGGGTGCCCCTTCTCTCATCGAGTCTTCCATGTTCAGAACAGGATCGAGCAGCTCGTATTCGACATCTATCGACTTCAGGGCTTTCAAGGCAGCCTTCTCGGAGGTAGCCGCCACGATCGCGACCGCGTCTCCGACATAGCGCACCTTCCTGTCGAGCAGGAAAGTGTCGTAAGGCGAAGGCTCGGGGTATCCCTGACCGGCCCTGGAATAGGGAATCCTTTCCACGTCCTCGTGAGTCAGAATGGCGACGACACCCTCGATAGCCCTTGCCCGATCGGCATCTATGCTCTTTATTATCGCGTGCGCGTACGGGGAGCGCAAGAGTTTCACGATGAGAGCGCCTGGGACGTCGTAATCTGGAGTATATACGGGTTTTCCCCTTACGAGGGCCTTGCCGTCGAGCTTCTTCTTCGGTTTTCCAACGGTTTCAAAGGCTTCACTCATATCACTCATAGTCGTCACCTCTCATCACTTCGGCAGCCTTCTTAATCGCCCTGTTCTGGGACTCGTACCCTGTACACCGACAGATGTTGCCGTTCAGGGCCAGCTTTATGTCTTCGTCTGAAGGGTCGGGATTCTCCCTCAGGAGCGCCTCGCCAGTCAAAACGATCCCCGGTATACAGTAGCCGCACTGCGCCCCTCCCTCCTCCAGAATCGCTTCCTGTATGGGATGGAGCTTCTCGCCCTGTGAAAGTCCTTCGACGGTCTCGATGCGCTGGCCATCAACGGACGCGGCGAAGGTTGAACAGGAAAGGACCGGTTTCCCGCCTACCAGAACCGTGCAGGTTCCGCAACTGGCCGAGTGGCAGCTCCTCCTCACGCTTTTATAGCCGAGATCTCGCAATACTTCGAGGAGATAATCGCCCGGATCAATGTTGATCTCGTGAAGGTTTCCATTGACGTCGAGCGTTATTTTCATATGACCATCTCCTTTATCTTCTCGGCGGCCTTCTGCGCCATCACCGAAGCGAGGTGCTTTCTGTATTCGAATGAGGCGAGCATGTTCGATCCGCCGGTGAAGTTGTCGAAGACCAGACTGCGCACGATGGAGGGCATTAAATCGTTGATTTCCAGTTCCTCCAGGGCGCTCTCTATCGTATCGAACCTCATCGGGTATTGCGGCCTCGAACCGCACACGACTCTCGCGGCTTTTATGCGTCCCCTCTCGGGCCTGATGGATAAGGCGACGTTCACGGTCGCGATATCGAAGGTAGTTTTTGAGAACTTCTCGAAGGCCGATATCCAGCCGTCCTTCTTTATTATTATGTGGGTTATTAAAGGCTTTTCACCGGCCGGAAGAGCGAAGTAATCCGATAGCAACATCTTTCTATAACCATCGGAGCCATAGACTATGAGACCGGCTCCAGCCGCAAGAAGACAGGCGCTCACATCAGACCAGCCGAGCTTCGGGGCGATCGAGCCGCCAATCGTGGCCATGTTTCTTATTTGCCATGAGCCGACCAGCGAGAAACTATCATAGAAGAAATCGCCGAACTCCTTCCTCACCAGCGGGTCCTTCCTGAAAGCCTCGACCGTGGTAGTCGCGCCAACGACTATCTCGTCCTCTTTGATGGAGACCGAATCGAACCTGAGGCTTTTAAGATCGATTATCCTTTCTATCCTTGAGGATTCCATCAATGCGACTATCGTACCACCCGAGAGGAAGATCGAATGCTCCCTGTCGGCCTCCATTATCTCGAAGGCCTCCTCTACCGTCTTTGGCCTGAAGTACTCTTTTACGTTCGAAAGCATGATTACCCCTTCTTTCTCCAGACATTTAGAGTTCTTTGAACAAGGTTCCTGACCACCGTCGATCTGTACCAGGCGCTGGCCCTCACGTCGTCTATCGGCGATATCGCAAGCATGGCCAGTCTAGTGAACTCCCGATCGTCGAACTCCTCTCCGGCCTTCTCGAAATACTCGCAGGCCTTCTCCGGCATGGCCACTGTGGGCGCAACCGAGCCGAAGGCCATTCGAATTTTCGTGCCGGATATCAAAGAGCCGACCGAAGCGACGGCGATCGCCATCGCGCTCCTCTGCCCGACCTTATAGAACTGGGGAAAATAGCCCGCTGTCTTTTCGACCAGTATCGCGTTAACATACTCGTCTCTAGAGAGCGTTGTCTTTCCCGGTCCCTTTATAAAGGAAGAAGCCTTCTCCCTCCGCTCCCCGTTCGCACCAAAGATCACCACCGTCGCGTTCGAGAGGTAGAGGGCCAGAATAGAATCCCCTGCGGGTGAGGCGTTCACCAGATTGCCCGCCAGCGTTGCCCTGTTCCTTATCTGCGGGCTTCCGATCTCGCGAATGGCCATCGGTAGAATCGGACAGCAGTTAGCTACGAGTTCGCAATCGAGCAGCTCGCTCATCGTCACCCTGCTCCCGATCGAAATCTCCTCGCCCAGATCGAGTATATCGTCCATGCCCTTCATTCTGGCTAGACTTACCACCCTGGCCGGGGAGAGCCTGCCCGACCTTATCCTGACCAGCAGATCCGTCCCGCCGGCCATTATCTTGCAGTCTTCGCCGTCGAGCATACTCTTGAGTTCTCTCTCATCAACGGGCATCAATAATTTAAAGGAAATACGCCACCACCACCCTTTCGCATTTCACCGTGGACGCCGATTCCGATGAAACATAGTAATATCGGAGCGCTGAGAACCATCGATAGGCATTGTTCCACGCCCCGGGCACGAATCTGAAAAGCGCCGACTATCCCGTCTCAACCTGCAACACTCTCGCTCAAGACTTACCCTCTATATCCTCCGGAAGATCTATATCCACCGTATGACGTTTCTCTCCCCGTATGGATCTGAAATTTGCGATCCCTTCCTTGACCAGCACGAAGGCCCCTCTATCCCCTTCGATCTTTGAAAGCTCGGGGAATAGTTCCCGCGGAACGAAAGTGGGAAAGCCTTTTGCGCCCTGAAAAGCGAAGGCCGTCATCTCCCTTCCACGCGGGGCCTCGGCGAGGAGCCTCTCGACGTCCCTCCGCTCTATGTAGGGCATATCGCCCAGCGTCAGAACCAATCCTTCCGACCGTGGATCGATGCTCTTCAATCCGGCCTTTACACTGGAGGCGATTCCCGTCCGGTAATCGTAATTCACCACTACCCTGAACCCGTCGGTGGAAAAGAGTCCGAGCGGAAAGCCCGGCTTGACCACCAGTATCTTTTCCAGTTCGAGGGGGCCGAGACTGTCGATCGCCCACTGCAAAAGTCTTTTGCCTTTCAGGAAGGCTGTCAGCTTTTCAGACTTGAAGCGGCTCGAAGTGCCAGCCGCCAGAAGGATCAACGCAACGTTCTCAGATTTCTCAGACTTCACCATTTTTCGATTTTTCGGCCGCGGCCCTTATGGCCTGCACTATCTTGTAGTAGCCCGTGCAACGGCAGAGGTTCCCCTCTATGGCCTCCATTATCTCTTCGTCAGATGGGTCTGGATTTCTGTCCAGAAGCGCCTTGGCCGACATCAGCATGCCGGGCGTGCAGAATCCGCACTGTATGGCCCCCTTTTCTATGAACGACTCCTGAAGGGGATGCAGCCGGCCGTCTCTTTCCAGGCCCTCCACCGTAATTACTTCCTTTCCGTCTATTTCCGGCGCAAGAACCAGGCAGGAGTTGACGGCCTTGCCGTCGATTATCACCGTGCAGGCTCCACATTCACCTTCGCCGCAACCTTCCTTGGTTCCGGTGAGTTTCAGCTCTTCCCTGAGGAAGTCCAGCAGCCTCATGTCATCTCTCACTTCCAGAGAGTAATCCCTACCATTAAGCTTGAAATCGATCTTCACCTATTGCCTCCTCGATAACCTCTCTTTCGGGCGATAACCTGCGAAGTTCCGGCATGATCGACGAAGGGCTTTTGAGATCTTTGAGACCGTTACCCGTCACCACGACCACGACCCTGCTATCACGGGCCAGCAGGCCCTGCCGCGCGCACTTCTTGAACCCGGCCAGGGCTGTCGCACCGGCCGGTTCTGCGAAGACGCCGCTTTCTCTGGCCATTTCGATTATACCCTCAAGAATTTCCTTATCGGAAACATCTATCAACATACCTTTGTTCTTGTGCGTGTAACAACAGGCCTTCACTACGTCCCTCGGCTTGCCCACGCAGATGCTGTCGGCAACCGAGTTGGCTCGAATATCGATCGGCTCGAAGGGGAAACCGGCTTCGTAAGTCTTCTTTATCGCAGCCGCGCCAGAGGCCTGGACCCCTACAATGATTGGAAGCCTGTCGATCACTCCCATCTCCCTCAGGTCGTCGAAACCCTTGTGGAAGCTGGATAAAACCGTGCCGTCGCCGGCCGAGACGAAAACATAATCGGGAAGCCCGCCAATCATCGAAAAGGCCAACTCGAGCGCGCAGGTCTTTTTCCCTTCCAGCAGATACGGATTTATGGCACTGTTGCGGCAGTACCAACCTCTTGAAAGACCGATCTCCATCGACAGATCGAAAGCCCTATCGTAGCTGTCCTCTATCGCCAGAACCTTCGAGCCGTAAACCTGGAGCTGTGTCAGCTTGGCCTGTGGTGCCGTCGCCGGGACGAAGATGACGCTCTCGAGCCCCGAAACTGCAGCCATGCCCGAGAGAGAACTCGCGGCGTTGCCTGTCGAGGCGCAGAAGACCGTTCCGTAACCCTTCTCGACGGCCTTGGCCACGGCCACCGAGCTTGCCCTGTCTTTGAAGGAGGCCGTGGGATTTCTTCCATCGTCCTTTATGAACACTTCTCCTACCCCGTACTTCCGCGAGAGATTATCGCACCTGTAAAGCGGAGTGTTGCCCACCAGCAGGTTCGGCTTGAAATGATCGCCCTCGAAGGGGAGGAGAAAATCGAAGGCCCAGATTCCGTTTTTGCCTAAATCGAACCTGTTTCTCGAATACTCACGCCTGACGATATCGAAATCATAGATCACTTCCAGCGTACCCTTTCTATCGCCACAGACCGGGCAGGTGTACTCCACCTCCGCCGGGTCGTACTCTCGCGAGCAGGTTATGCACCTTAGGCGGTATTTACTCAAATCAGCACACCCCCGATCGCACCGACCGGGCAACGCGACTGACAGAGCCCGCAACCGAAACATGACTCCCTATCGACCTCCACCATCCCGTTCAGCGAGAGGGCGAAGTAAGGGCAGACCGAAACGCAAAGACCGCACCTGGTGCACTTATCGTGATCGATCGCCGGATTGCGCACCTCGAAGGATAGACCTGGCTGCCGGACGCTTGAGACCGCCTCCGCGACACTGTGAAAGCCCCTGCTCTCCAGAACCTTCGGAAGGTCGGAGATTATTCTCGAGTATATATCCTTTCCCTTTATCAACGCTCCGGAAAGCAGTTGCACCGCGTCGGCACCGGCGCTCAAAAAATCGACCACGTCCCCCGCGCTCGCGATGCCCCCCACGCCTATAACGGGGAGGCAGGTGACCTCGCGTATTCTTCTGACCATCGAGAGAGCCAGCGTCTTGATCGCCGGACCGCTGATCCAACCGAAGCCGTCCCCGCTTCCCATGGGCGAACGCTTCAGCGTGGCGTCGTAAGGATAGACCGGGCCGAGCGAGTTTATGGCCACCACGCCATCACCCCCGGCCTTTTCGATCGCCCGTACCATGACGGCTGGATCGTTCACGGAAGGGTCGAGTTTCAAAAAAACCGGCCGGTCGCTGTTTCTCTTGACGGCCGATATCAGCTCCTCCATCAGCGATGGATCGTCGGCCACGTAATGGGTAGATAGCTCGAAGGCGTCGGCGTATTTATCGAAAAGGGGCACCAGCTTTTCGAGATCGTTCGGCGAATATCCCAAACTGACGATCAGCGGAAGATCTGATTCACCCCTGAAAGCCGGAATGAATTCTTCGAGCCATCTTTCGTAAGGGAACTCGCTCCAGAGCTCAGTGTTGACGACGTAACTGTTCGTGGCGATTATGCACGGCCGCGGCACTTTCGCAGCCACGGTGGAGATAGTCTTGGTTACCATCGCCCCGACGCCGAATGCGGCTATCGAGAGCATCTTTTTATCGTCGCCCGTCAGCGGCCCCGAAGCGGGCATCACGGGATTGGAGAGTGATAGTTTGCCGAGTCTTGCGGACAGGTCCACAGTATCGCCCCCTATATTCTCTTCCATAGATTTAACGAGAGTCTTCTGGCCTCAGAGTAGATCTCTTCTTCATCGACCAGCGTCGCCCTTCCGCCGGAGAGTACATGCCTTCCGGAGACAAAGACATCCGTAACCTTAATGTTATCACAGATCCCAAAGAAGTAATGATCGAGAAAGTTCCCGGCCTTTACCGGCGTCGGACTGGAGTAATCGATCACGACCAGGTCGGCCGCGCTTCCCTCGCGAACGGTTCCGAGATTTGCTCCGAAAGTCCTGGTTGCCAGACGGTAATTGGCTCCGAAAAGCGTATCTTTCAGGTCCTGGCTACCCGACACCCTCGGATCTCTGGAGAGGTAATGGGGCGTAAGAAGGGCGAACCTCACATCGTGGCAGAGGTTGAAACCGTAGCCGTCGTTCCCGATAGCCGTTTCGATACCCTCTCTTAAAAAGCTCTTCCAGTCAGGCAGACCTACTCCGTTGTTCGTGTTCGACTGGACGTTCACCGCTAAATTCCCGCCAGTCTTGGGAATCAACTCTCTCTCTTCGGGCGTGGTGTGGATACAGTGGGCGTATATAGAGCCCGGGCTCATCAGGCCGCTTCTGTGAAATCTCTCCAGCACTCTCTGGTCGTAGAGCGAAAGACTCCTCTCCTGGTCTTCCGGCCCTTCAGCGATATGCACATGAATCGGGATCGAGCCGGAGACCTCTTTCGACACAAGCGACAGAGTCTCCCTCGACAGCGTCAGCGAAGCGTGCATTCCGAAGAAGCCCCTGCGGAAAGGAGTGTTGAAGCGCGAAAACTCCATATTCTCCCTTATACCCTCATCGCGCGCCTTCGTGCCGTCCCTGTCGGAGACCTCGTAGGCCCCGCAGTACCTTAGGCCGGTCTCGTTCACCGCTCCGGCGATCGTCTCCAGCGAGCCGTTTATCGCATTTGGCGAGGAGCTGTGGTCGAAGAGCGTCGTGACGCCGCTCTTGAGCGATTCTATCGAGGCGACATAGCCGCTTATCCTCAGCTCTTCCAGCGTGAGTGAACGGTCGAGCCGCCACCAAAGCTGCTCCAGAAGTTCGGTGAAGGAGCCCGGATTGAAACGGGAGAGTCTCATCCCTCTAGAGAGAGTCGAGTAAATGTGGGTGTGGGCGTTAACGAAGGAGGGCATAACGAGTCTGCCAGAAAAATCGAGATTCTCGCCTTCGTACCTTCTCTCTCCCGCCCCCACCGCGACTATCTCGCCACCTTCGATGGTCACGTAGCCACGTTCTATGAACTCTCCGTCGTTGGTGTATATGGAAATGTTATTCAGCTGCACTTCGATCCCCCCATAAAACTCTCTTTCTCTCGATAAACCTCCCGCTTCCAGCCTCAAGTAAAACCCTGTTCACGTGGAAAGCCAGCCTTCCCCTCATCACGGTCGCCACCACCTCTCCCCTCAGCGACATACCCTCGAAGAGCGAGTGATCGCTCCGGGTTAGAGGTGATCTGGAATAGTTGTACGACCTTTCCCTGTTCACTACCGCTATGTCGGCCGTCCGTCCCGGCACGATCGTTCCCCTTTCCGGGTAGAGACCGAGCAACCGGGCCGGGTTGATCGATAGGAGCGACGCCACCTTCACGAGATCTCCGTCAAAAAGAGTGTTCAAAACTGGGAATGAGAGCCCCAGCGATCCCGTGCCGAAAGGTATCGAGGAGAAGCTCTCTCTCTTGTCTTGCGTTGTGAAGGGGCAGTGGTCGGTTCCTATCGATCCAATATTCCCCTCGAGAAGCCCGCGCACCAAAAGCCTTCTCTCCCTCTCGCTCCTGGCAGGGGGACAGTAGGTGTTCAAAAAGCCCGACTCGTCATCGAGGGCCTCGTCGTTCAACATCAGGTATTGGGGGCAGGTTTCAAGAACAGAATTATTTTGCCATTCTGTATTCATTAATGATACTGCCTCTACGGTATCTCCACTGGAGACGTGCACCACATATAGCTGTCCATCGACACTTTTCGATAGCTGTATCAGTTTCACCACCTCCGAGAGCTCGGTTATCACCGGCCGGAGGTGCGGCAGATCCCTGTGAGTCGGTTCGCGGTCTCTCCGCAGTTCTCTTTCGCGCGCCAGTATTATTTCGTCGTTTTCTGCGTGGGCGAGGACGACCAGGCCTTTCGACCTCGAAAGGGCGAGGAGTTCTAGAAGCGTCCCATCGTCGGTCCTCCTGCCCGAGCCGCTGTAAGTGGTGAAGACTTTGATCGATGGCATTCCCAGATTTATGGCGGCATCGGCTATCGCCCGTGGCGTGAACTCAGGGTTGCCTGCAAGAGTTACGTGAAAAGCGTAATCGACCCGACTGGTTCTGGAAGACCTCATTCGCCTCTGAACGGCCTCTTTCAACTCTTCGAGCGTTCTCACGGGATCAAGGAAATCGATCACTGTCGTCACGCCACCACTGAGCGCCAGAGCCGAGCCCGAATCGAAATCGTCGCGGGAGGTATATTTGCCCAGGAAGAGATCGAAGTGAACGTGGGGATCTATGAAACCGGGAAGCAAATAAAGGCCAGAGCAGTCCAACGACTGCCTGGCCTGGAATTTCATCTTTCGCCCGGTTATAAGCTCGATGACCTCGTCCCGGATATACACGTTTGCCGGGAAGAGCTCCTCCCCGTTGCATACCGTTCCATTCTCCAGGGCAAGGTCGTAGATCATGGCCTGCCGCCCATCGTCAGGGCCATTATCGCTTTGGCCGTGTGGAGCCTGTTCTCGGCCTCGTCTATCACTATCGATTGCGGACCGTCTATCACTTCGTCCACCACTTCTCTGCCCCTGTCGGCCGGGAGCGCGTGCATGTAAACGGCTCTCTTGCCGGCCAGTTTCATCCTTTCGGGTGTGCAGATCCAGTCCCTATTTTTCCTGACCTCAGTCATGATCTCGTCCGTGTTTTCCGAGACGTAAAAACCGCCCCAGGATTTTGGAATGACTATATCAGCGTCCTTGAAAGCCTCGTCCATGTCGTGAAGAATCTCGAATTTCGCCCCGCTCTCGAGGGCGTTCGACTTCGCCTGCTCCACGATATCGGGCATGAGATCGAAGCCTTCGGGATAGGCGAGCCTAACGTCCATCCCGTATCTGGTAAAGAGGAGTATTTGCGACTGTGGAACTGAAAGAGGCTTCAGATGGCTCTCGGCGTAAGCCCAGGTTATGGCTACCTTCAACCCTTTGAGATTGGTTCCGAAGCGTTCGCGAATGGTCATCATGTCGGCCATCACCTGCATCGGGTGGTAGATGTCATCTTGAAGGTTCAGTATCGGGACGTCCGAGTATCTGGCCAGGGTTCTCAAATACTGGTTTCCGGCCTTGAACTTGCAGTGTCTCACGGCTATCGCGTGGCCGTACCTGGAAAGAATCATGGCCGTATCTCTGGGAACCTCTCCGTGGGCCGTTTGCATCGTGGAAGGATCGAGATAGTGGGCGTGACCTCCCAACTGCGTAATGCCGGCCTCCATGGAGTTTCTGGTTCGAGTCGATTGATCGAAAAACATCAAAAAGACGGTCTGGTAAGGCAGTAGGGGAGTGGGCTCGTTGATCGCGAACCTTCTCTTCAGATCTGAGGACAGGTCCAGCATCAGATCGATTTCTGTCCTGTCGAAATCCTGCGTGGTTATGAAATCCTTTCCTCTAAGCATGCTGCTCATATTTTACCTCCAGCTCTATTGTGAAAGCCTCAAGGGCAATAGTGCGTACATCGCCGCCGCCCTGACGAGATGATCGACCGGGCACTGATCGTCTGGACTGTGGGCGTAGATCTCGTTGGCCGGTCCGAAGCCGATAGTGGGTATCGAGAAGACCCCGGCAGTCGCGATCCCGTTCGTCGAAAAGGTCCATTTATCTACCAGTGGGTCCGCTCCGAAGACCTCCCTGTAAGTGGCGACAGTTTTCCTGACTATCCCTGAATCCTCCTCCATCACCCACGTCGGGAAGTACTTCTCGACCGGGAAAGAGAGCCCCGTGTAAGAAGGCCTGTCATAGAATAGCTCGATTATCTCGGCCTCTTCGCCGGCCAGGGCGATAGCCCCTTTCAACTCCTCTACCACCGATTCCTTGGTCTCTCCGGCTGTCAACCTTCTGTCCAGCTGGATCGTACACTCGTCGGCGACAGCATTCTGTGAAGGCGATTTGAAGAAGATCTGCGTGACGGCGATCGTCCCCTTTCCGAGGAAGCGATCGTCTTTCAGTCTTTCGTTGAGCCTCTCTATTTCGGCTATGATCCTGGCCATTTTGTATATCGCGTTAACGCCTCTCTCCGGGGCGCTGGCGTGACAGGAACGGCCCACCGTCCTTATCTGGAGCTCCATTCTGCCGCGATGGCCACGATAGATGTTTAAATTGGTTGGCTCGGTTATGACCACGAAGTCCGGCCTTATACCGTCGCGTTCGATAATGTATCTCCAGCAGAGACCATCGCAGTCCTCCTCCATGACAGTCCCCGTAACATAGAGAGTGAAATCACCCGTTAGCCCTTCCTCCATCATAATTTTCGCGCCATAGACCATGGCCGCCATTCCGGCCTTCTGATCGGAGGCGCCTCTGCCGTATATTACGCCGTCCTTCATCTCTCCCGAGAAGGGATCGACCTTCCAGAGCTTCTCGTTCCCGACCTCTACAGTGTCGATGTGGGCATCCATGGCTATCACCTTTTTGCCGTTGCCTATCCGGCCGAGGATGTTTCCCAGGCCATCGACTATCACCTCGTCGAAGCCAACCTTCTCCATTTCCCGTCTTATCCTTTCGACCGCTTCGCGTTCACCGGCCGAGAAGCTTTTTATACTCACCAGATCCCTTAAAAAATTTGCCAGATCGTCTTTGTAACTTTCCGCTTTAGATAGAAGACTACCCTTCACGCTATCAGCTCCCTGAATTGTTTTTACTATTATAACCGGATTTGTGTGCCGTATGAAGAACGGCTAGAGACCATCCTTCCCTATCAACAGCCCGCAAAGGTTCCGTGCGTCCTTATAGGGCGACACTCTTACCCGCTTGCGGAAAAGACTCTCTTTCTTATCGAAATTGACTGCCAGCGTACTATAATCTCTTTGGGGAGGTGATCTGATGGATACTCTCAAAGTCGTGAACCTGAAAGCCAGAATCGGCACTTTCGAACTGGGGCCGGTAGATCTGAACGTGGGCAAAAAAGAGATAGTGGGCCTCATAGGACCTTCCGGGTGCGGCAAGACGCTCCTGCTAAGAACCATAGCAGGTCTTCAGGAGCCCGTGACCGGGCAGGTCTTCATAGACGGAAAGGATGTCACTTATCTCGAGCCCCACCTGAGGGGACTGGCCTTCGTCTTCCAGGACAACGCACTCTTTCCGCACTTCGACACACACAACAATATAGCCTTCCCCCTGAAGATCAAGAAAGACCCCCAGACCGAAGAGAAAGTGCAGAAAAAGGCGGCCGAACTCGACGGTCTGACCGACTACCTGGACCGTTGGCCGAAGGAACTGCCAGCCGGCATGAAAAAACTGACCGCGATCGCTCGCGAGACGGTGAAGAAGTTCAACCTGATCCTCATGGACGAACCCTTCGAAAGGCTCGACAAAAAGATCAGAACGGAACTAAGGGCGATGATAAAACGCTTGTTAATGGCTATAGGCGAATCGGTACTGATAGTTCTCAACGACCCGGAAGACGCGTTGGCGATAACCGATCGGATTTATGTCATGAAAGAGGGAGTGTTCGTTCAGAGCGGCGAACCCCGCGAAATTTACACCAGTCCAGCCTCTTACTTTGTGATGGAACTCTTTTCGACCATGGGTATCAACAGGGTGGGTAGTGCAGTTTTCAGGCCCCAGGATGTCGAGATCGACGAAAACGGAAGCTATGTAACGCTTGAACACTGCGGCCCCTACGACTCGAAACGAATCCTTTGCAACGGAAAAATGGAGGGCCAAGACGTAGTGCTACTTCTTCCCGTCGAATGCAGAGAAAAATCCGACGTTAAAATCAGGATAAAAAACTCCTTCGAAAAAGTGTAAGAGCCGTCCTTCGGAAGAGCAGTTTCTCGTTCCGACGCTGTGCGTTCAGGTTCCTCGTTCTTGGTTCAAGACAGAGGAAAGACCATCGAGTAGGAGAGGGGCGGAGCCCCTCGTCCTCTCACAGAACCGTGCGTACGGGCCTCGTACACGGCTCATGGATCGAGTATCGGATACTTCGACAGGGGATGATAGTACGATGTCAT
>Ga0116189_1000127_pt1 | contig 80009 bp, 40 predicted proteins | sample AD_JPNTR3_MetaG_FD_89895 | JGI IMG/M metagenome (GOLD analysis project Ga0116189, IMG submission 89895) | Active sludge microbial communities of municipal wastewater-treating anaerobic digesters from Japan - AD_JPNTR3_MetaG | ecosystem: Engineered > Bioreactor > Anaerobic > Digestate | place... | reverse complement strand
CATTTTCGCAAAATGGGACATAAAGACCGTAACCATCTCCCTGCTCGACGAAGAGGACGAGATTTTCCAGCAGAAAAACGTAAACTACGGCGGGTCGATATCTTACGGCGAACTTCCGGCACCCCCCGTCAAGCTCGGATTCAAGGGCGAATGGCGCACCCTGACCGGCGAAGCCGTCACAAGCGAAATGCTCACGGGAATAAGGACTGCCTTCAGCCTCAAAGCCTATTACACCGTCAATAAAGTCAGTGTCGCTTATTATGTCAACGAGGCCGACGCCGATCCCACTCATATATATCTGGACGTAGAGGAAGCCGCGCTTGACGGCTACAAGCTCTTTTCCTACGATCACGGCGACCCCGCGGCAGTGACCCAGGTCCCCGCAAAGCCCAACAAGGAAGGCTATTACTTCATGGGCTGGTATTTTGACGAAAGGCACACCGAAAAGTGCGTCAGCCTGCCCGAGACTCTGCCCTACTCCGACCTTGTTCTGTACGCCTACTTCATCAACGTATCCGACATGAACAAATATCTGACGTTCGAAACGATAATGCAGGGGGGACAGAGCTATTACCGCGTGACGGGTCTTACGCCGCTCGGAAGAAACCAGGACACCATTGTCATTCCTTCCAGGGTGGACGGAAAGACGGTAATTTCCGTCGGCCGCGACTATACGGGCGGCTCTACCGACGACTATAAGGTCTTTTCCGGCAACTACCTCACCCATGTGACAATACCCGACACCGTGACAACTATCGGCAGTTTTGCCTTTGCGGGCAATACCAAATTAAAGACCGTGACCATTGACGGCGGGCTTGTATCCATCGGTACGGCGGCTTTTGCGGGGTGCACGTCGCTTAAGGAAATCATTCTGCCCGACAGCGTGACGACAATCGGCGCATACGCTTTTGCGGGGATAACAAAGACCAATGGACAGAACGCGGTAAGCGTGAATTTCCCCTACGACGCGGGAGCGTGGACAAGGGACGAGGCATGGTACTACACCGAGATGTCATTGGAAAAACTCAACATCTCGACAAGGAGCGTCCTTAACAACATAAGGCCTTATGCGTTCCTTAATACCGCGCAGCTTACGTCAATAAATATCCCCAACAGCCTTACCGAAATCGACTATACGATGTTTGACGGAAGTTCGCTCGAGAGTATCAACGTCTACGGCGGAAACACCGACCTTATCAACGTGGGCGACGCCGTATACTCGCTTGACAGGACGATACTGTTCTACTATCCGATATACGGAAGCGACGCTTTCACGCTGCATCCCAATACAACTTCAATAGCTTCAAGGGCGTTCTATAATAACAAGACGCTTATAAACATTACTTTTAACAACAATCTCGCCTCAATCGGCGCAAATGCCTTCGAACACGCCGCCGAGCTTGAGAATGTCGTCATAAATGCGGGCAGCGCGCTTGCCTCTATCGGCATAAATGCGTTTGCTTACTGCACAAAACTCACCTCCTTCCAATTCCCCGCGAATATCAACGCCTTAGGCGAGGGCGCGTTCCGAAACTGCGAAAGACTTACGAGCGCGGTATTTCACGGCAACAGCTTAAGCGCGCTTCCGAGATACGCCTTCTACGGATGCGTACTGCTTGACAATGTCACCCTTCCCGCCAGCGTGAAGACCATCGGCGACTACACGTTCTACGGCAATTCGGCGTTAAGAACGCTCGACATGAACGCTGGAAGCTCACTGCTTACCTCAATCGGCGCGTATTCCTTTGCCGAATGCGTAAACCTCGAGCCGTTCACCCTCCCCTATGACCTTGCCGCAATAGGCGATTATGCCTTTGCGAGCGAAAACGGTACAATGAAGGTGGAAGTGGAGCTCAACTCGACCAAACTGACCCGTCTTGGCGCGTACGCATTTAAAAATTGCGCAGGAATGAGCCGCGCAAGCCTTCCCAACACGATAACCGACCTCGGCGAAGGCGCGTTTATGAATTGCACAGGAATGACCAACGTAAGTCTTCTCGGCGCGACGCTCCTTACCGAGATACCCGCAAGGCTGTTCTACAACTGCCCGCAGATACGAAATACGATTATCTTCCCCAACAACTTTACAAAGATAGGCGACTACGCGTTCTATAACTGTTCGTCTTTGACCGAAATAACATTCAACAATATACGCGACATAGGTAAGAGCGCGTTTGAAAACTGCTCCAACCTGCGCGAGGGCGCAAACGCAAATCAATTTATTCTACCGACAAATCTCGACACACTCGGAGAGCGGGCTTTTGCCAACTGCGTGCGACTGACCAGCATACACATACCCAATACCCTGCTTGCGATAAGCAAAGAGGCGTTTTTGAACTGCTCGATGCTTACCGCAATAACCTACAACTCGGGCACAATCCTTGAAACTTTGGGCGAAAACAGCTTTGCTTACTGCACGTCGCTTGCTTCCTTTGAAATCCCCGCCACCCTGAAAACACGCGGAGTAAATACGGGATTTATCAAGAATCCGTTCTTCGGCTGCTCGGCACTGACCGCCTTTGTTTCCCACACAGCCAATCTCAACAATCTCGTCGTCATAAACGACATCATCTTCGAAAAGACAACGAGCTTTGAGGAAATGCAGCTGTACTCAATTTACGCATACCCGACGGGAAAAGGCTCGGCATACGAAATAGCGACAAACGTAAGTGAAATCGGCGACTACGCCTTCTACGGAAGCGCAATCCCCGCGCTTACCTTCACGGCGGCTACGCCCGAAGGGGTGAGAGAACTGTTGACGCTCGTAAAGGTCGGCAAATACGCCTTTGCAAACTGCGACAGGCTGACCAGCGTCTCGCTCTCCAAGCGAGTCTATGAGCTCGACGAATACGCATTCTACAACTGCAGAACGCTCAATGAACTCAGCATCGACCCGACCTACGCCGCCGACGGCGGAGTGACCCAGACGGGCGGCATTTATTACGAAGTGACCAACAAGGGCGTAAATGCAGGAAACGACAATCTCTTGACCATCGGTGACTACGCCTTTGCTAAAGCCGCCATTACCGAACTGACTGTAGTGCCCAGGGTAATCAATATAAATAGCGGCGCGTTCAGCGACTGCTACTCTCTGCTCACCCTTACTTTCATAGATTCGTTTGACACAAATCTCCTCACGATAGGCGATTACGCGTTCTACGCAAACAACGGTCTTACCTCGCTGGAGCTGCCCGTACACCTCGAGGCTATAGGCGAATACGCATTTGCCTACTGCGTCAACATCCGCGACATAAACTTCAAGACCAGCGTAAATGCAAACGGCGGCAATCAGCTTGTGCTCGACATCGGCGCGTACGCATTCAGCAATACCCACTTCCTCTACACGCTGAGCCTGCCCTCGTCTCTTAATTCCATGGGCGAAGGCGTGTTCAGCTACGCTTCCCGCCTTAAATACGTCAATTTCGCGCCCGCACTTAACCTCGGCCGCACTTCGGTGGAAATCCCGGCAAGAGCGTTCTCGGGCGATAAGGTAATAGAAAAAATCACCATTCCCGCCTATGTCACGCTCATCGGCGACCATGCCTTTGACGGACTTATGCTTGACGAAATCGTCTTCTTAAGTAACGGCGCGGGCGACGAGAATCTCGTCATCGGCGACTACGCCTTTGCCAACCTCTCCCGACTCACTTCAATAGCCCTTCCCGACAGACTGACCGGCGTAGGCAATTACGCCTTTGCAAACAGCAATATATCCGCCCTCACCTATTCTCCCGACGGAAGAAACTTTACCGCGGGCGACGGCGCGTTTGCCAACATCAGGATAAAAGAGTTTACCGTAAAACCGCGCATAACGTCGCTCGGCAAATACGCCTTTGCCGAAAACGCGCTCCTTGAAAGAGTGATTTACGAAGGACACACCGACCTCGTCATAGACGAAGGCACCTTCCGCAATTCGGCAATTCGGGAAGTCCGCTCCAGCCTCGTACCCGCAACCGCGTTTATCGGTATGCGCGCCTTTGAAAACACGCCCAATCTTACCGTGGTGTCCTTAAGCGGAAACGGAATGACGCTGGAAGCGTCGGGCGCGGTAATTATCGGCGATTACGCGTTCTACAGAAGCGCAATCGGCGCAGTTTCCTTAAAGAGCGGCGAATTGACTATTGGCGACTACGCCTTCAGCGAGACAAAACTGAAAACTTTCTCGATAATCGAAGCGACGCTTGTAAGCGTGGGCGAGCTGGCGTTTGCGCGTAACACGCTTCTTACCGCGCTTTCTATTAACGCATCCGTAAAAGTCGACTACCTCGGGTACGGCTTTGCGGCGTTTAACACCGCGCTTACCGCAATTGCGGTAAATGACCCGAGCTACACATATCAGGTTACAGACGGCGTGGTTTACTACGGGACGACGTTACTTATGTACCCCGCGGGCAAAGTGGGCGCAACTTATATGGCAGAAAACGGCCTATTTTTCGCGACTCAGACCGACCCGGGCGACCTTAGTGAAAACTACGGCATCTACTATATCCGAGACGGACTCAGCTACGTGAGGCTGGAATCAGCCCCCGGCGCGTGGATACCCAACACCTATTACACCAAGGCGATAAAGACCATTGCGCCTTACGCCTTCGCGGGCAACACACATTTAAGAAATCTCATACTCGACGCGGGCACGGCGGTGATTTCCAGACACTCGACGAGCTTTGCCGAAACGTCGCAAGGACTTACCTTCTTCACGCCAGCCGAGCTTGTCAACTCCTACATAAACCAGTGGGCGGTAAACAACGTCTCCAACATCAGCGTCGATCTTAACGGCATGGTGTTAAAACAGCTTATCGGCGACAGGTACTCCCTTGAGAAATACACAGGGACGGAGACAGAGCTTACCATAAACAGCAGAATAGTCGACGGCGAAAAGACCTACAACATCGTTTCCATTGCCAATGAAGCGTTCAATCAGAATATTTCGATACAAAAAGTAGTCTTAGGCGCGGGAATTGAGACCATCGGAAAATACGCTTTTGCCGACTGCACCGCTCTGACCGAATTTGTGTGCGGCGCAATGCTTCAGACAATCGACGCCTACGCGTTCAAAAACTGCGTAAACCTTACGACCGTTTTATTCAACGACGGACTTAAGACGATAAGCAAATTCGCGTTTGAAAACTGCTCCTCTCTTGACAACGTCGTCCTGCCCGACAGCGTGACTACGCTTGGACAATACGCGTTTGCCAACTGCACATCCCTCTCCGACATCGTCCTGGGCGCAAATCTCACTACGATAATGGATAACTGCTTTGAAAACTGCGTAAATCTCGTCAGTATATCCATTCCCGCACGTGTCGCCGAGATAAACGCCTACGCTTTTGCGGGTTGCGAAAAACTATCCTTTGTCTACATCGATACGCCCACCGTGCCCGGTCTTAAGAAAAACGGATTTGCCCGCACCCTGGACGGTATGCGTATACTCGTTCCGCAACGCCTGCTTGCAAATTACGTTTCGGCAGTAAACTGGAGAGACTACTCCGACAAGATGCTGCCCGTGGAGTACGTCTGCGACGTGGAAGGATATGAAAACTACATAATAGAGAGAATAAGCGGAAACTCCTACCGCCTTGTCGGCTACCTCGGAAACGAGAGCAATCTTACCATAGATTCGGTAATTTCTTCTGACATAATAATCACCGAAATCGGAAGTTATGCGATAAACCACTTCGCGACAAGCGTAACCCTCTCCGAGGGCATCGTTAAACTCAACGACTACGCCTTCTACAACGCGAAGAGCCTTGTAGAAGTATTGCTCCCCTCTACCTTACAGGGTATCGGAAACTATGCCTTTGCAGACGTTTCGACCCTCACCTCGGCAGTTGTAAACGACTATGTAAACGGCCAGTTTGTGACGCCTGTATTAAAGACAATCGGGAATTACGCGTTCTATAACACATCCCTTACGTCAGTCGTCTTTCCACAAAAAGTGACAAGCATAGGAAATTACGCGTTCGGCTCGTCGGGAACAGGTTTGCTCAGCGAGATAACCTTCCTCATGACCGACCCGCAGAACCAGAGCGCGCCGTTTGACATGCTGAAGATCGGCTCCTACGCCTTTATCAACAACATCTATCTCACGAGCGTAACCTTTAACTGCTTTGTGGAGAGCTTAGGCGCGGGCGCGTTCAACAATTGTACCTCATTAAGAAGCGTATACTTTAATTCGATAAGGGTTAACCCGACCGACGGAAAGGCAACAAAGACAACCACCCAAACGGCGTTTGATTCTTGCGAAAACCTCTCGGTCTTTGTGCCGCGTTTGGAAACCCTCAACAGCTTCAAGCAGTCGTGGCAGAACGACAGAGACCAGGCAAGACTGCTCCTCTCGTCCAACGTGGTAAGGGACGTCAATAACTCGGTTATCTACGAATACGAGTCGGGTCACCGGGTAGCGGCAGACACCTATAACTACTTTGTTTTGGAAATCCCCACAGGCTCGACTTCTATAGCCTACATCAAAAATTACATAGGCGAATACACGGGAAGATACGTCGACCCCGACCACGCGCAGACGGGCGACCCCAAGGACACCGACATAGTGATACCTGCAAGGGTAATAATCGGAAGCAATACCTACACCATAACGCAGATATCGGCATACGCGTTCAACAACAAGATAACGAGCGTGGTAATTCCCAACACCGTAACGGTAATAAGCGGATATGCGTTTTATAACGCGACGAGCCTGCGTTCGGTCACCTTCTCCGATAACAGCACACTCGAGAGCATAAACACCTCGGCGTTTGCCAACTGCACTTCATTAGTCAGCTTCCGCGTGCCCAAGTCGGTCACCCAGATAGGCGATTATGCCTTTGCAAACTGCACATCGCTCAACAACCTGAGTTTTGAGGAGTTCGGCCAGTCCGATATAAGGAGCAACCTCTATGTCGGAAACTACGTCTTTGACAACTGCACCGCGCTGACCACCGTCACCATATCGAAACATACTCTCGAACTGGGCGTGGGCGTATTCAGAAACGCAAGTAAACTTGCAAGCGTACTCTTTGACACCGACGCGAGCGAGCTTAAGACCATAAGGGAATACGCTTTCCAAAGGACGGCGCTTACCACGATAACCTTCCCGAAATCCCTCGAGGGTGTGGGCGACTATGCGTTTGATACCTGCCTCAACCTCAATTCCGTGTACATCACGAAATCGGTCGGGCAGCCCACCAACACCAACAACAACGTGTTCAACAACATCCCCAACCCGTTTATACGCGTATACGTGCCGCAGCAGAGCTACGACGTGTACAGACCGCTTGCGGGCTGGAGAAGCCGCTCCATTCTCGCCGATCAGAAGGACGACACAAACACCTTCAACTATATCCTCTCGGGCGCGGTGGGCAATGAGACGGCGACTATAACCAACTACCTCGGCACGTCGACCACCCTTACCATACCGTCCGAATTGAGAATAAACGGTGTATCCTACCGCGTTACGGCAATAAATCAATACGCGGGCAACACAAAGATAACCAAGGTGGAGTTTACGGGCACGTCGTACCTGAGCACCTTGTCGTCTTACGCCTTTGCTAACTGCACATCACTTCGCGAAATCCACCTGCCCGACACCATTACGGTAATGGGCGAATACGCCTTCTCGGGTTGTACTTCACTTACCGATATCACACTTCCGAGAGGTATTTCGACGATAGCAAACCGCACCTTCTACAACTGCACATCGCTTAAAGAGATTACACTCCCCTCCAACGTGACGCAGATAGGCGAAGCGGCGTTTGCAATGTGCACGAGATTAAACCGCGTAATAGTGGAGATGTCGGGCTCATCGGTGTCGACGCTCGGCACGGGCGCGTTTGCGGGAGTAGGCAGCCACCTGATAATTGTCGTACCCACTGAGTCCAAGACGAACTTCCTTAACGAGTGGTACGAATATGAAGACGTAATCTACGCACGCAACGAAATGTACGGCGACTATATCATAAAAGAGTATGCCGATTCGGTGGCGATAGTGCAATACAACGGCTATACCGACAACATTAACTACAACGAAATAACAATCAAAGGCAAGAGGGTCGACGAAGTGTATGAAGACGCCTATGTCGACGAGTCGCTTACCTATATATTCGATCGGTAAGGAGAACACAATGAGGTATTTTACTGTAGACATCTGCGGAAGAAAAGTTGACTTGCCCATACTTAACATCGGCGAAAACCTCAATATCGCGTTTTTTAACCTGCACGGCGCTCAGGAACTTACCGAGTACTGCGCAAAACACCTTGCTCCGTTGGTTTCGGGGTGCGACGTCGTTTTGACGGCGGAAAGCAAGGGGCTTCAGCTCGCGCACTGCGTGGCAAGGGAGTTGGGCCAGCCCAATTACGCCGTCGCCCGCAAATCCAAAAAGCTCTATATGCAGGACGGGATCGCCGCCACGGTAAAGTCAATAACCACCCAAAACGAGCAGACGCTGTATCTTAGTTACGCCGATGTAAAACTTCTTCAAGGCAAAAAGGTCGCCATAATCGACGACGTAATATCGACCGGCGGAAGCTTGTTGGGACTGGAAAAACTTGTGGAGATGTCGGGCGGAACTATATTTAAAAAGGCCTTTGTGCTCGCCGAGGGCGAAGCCAAAGACCGCGGCGATATCGTCTACCTTGCGACAATTCCGCTGATAAAAAATGACTGAACGCCTGATAAAGCTCTATAAAGAGTGCTTTCCCGAAGACAACGACGCGATAGTCAGAATAATGTTCGAAAAATCGCTCGGTAAAAAGAATGCCCTCATCGAATACGACGGGGAGAAAATCGCCGCGGCGATGTACCTTGTGGATAAAGTTCTGTACCTTTATGGCAAAACCTATCCCCTGCCCTATATTGTGGCGCTCGGGACGGCGGTGGACTACAGGTATACCGGATACGCCGAAAAGCTGCTGAATAAGAGCTTAAACGGGCTTTTTGACAAAGGAATACCCTTTGTGGGGCTGTACCCCTTCAAGCACTCCTTTTACGAAAGATACGGCTTTTTTACGCCCTCTTACGACTATGAAATCGAGGGAGAAAAAGCAGAATGCGACTCGTCGCGCGCCAAAGCTCTTTATGAGGAGTTCTGCCGTCCGATTGACTGCTACATCGTAAGGGACGAAGGGTACTTTGACTTCCTCGAGGAAATCGGAAACGCCGAAAATACCCCTTTTTACGAAATAGTGAAGGATGGAAAGACCGTTGGATACGGGCATATCGACGACTGTATCCCTGTGCGTTTTTATAAGGGTACCGAGAAGGGCGCGATGCTTAGAATAGTCGATGCAAAACGCGCGCTGGAAGCTGCCCGAGCGACCATAGACAAGCGCATAAAGATAACCGACCCGATGATTGCCAAAAACAATTTCTGCTGTAAAGCCGTTGACGGACGGGTGGAAATTACCGACGGGTATGATGAAGAGGTCGACGTCAAAGCTTTGGGCGAAATGCTCTTTGAAAAAATGCAAGTCTACCTTGCAGACAGGTATTGAAACGCCATTTCTTAATACTGTTTTAAGAAGGCGGCGCTACTATTTATAAAAGGACAATATGATAAAAATCACTTCTTTGGGAAGCGGCTCCAAAGGGAACTGCGTGCTGATAAGCAACGGGACAAACAGGCTTCTTATCGATGCCGGCTTAAGCATCAGCGCAATATATAAAAAGCTTAAAAACGTCGGGCTTACCTTAAACGATATCGACGGAATACTCCTCACTCACGAGCACGACGACCACATAAAATCGGTTGAGGCGTTAAGCGCCTATATTCCCGTATATTCCCACCCCGCCACCTTGGAATATGTCGCCGATAAGTACGCGATACCCTTAAAACAGCAGATGGAAGTCGAAGAACAGTACTTTAACATCGGCACCTTTGACATTCTGCCCTTCCGCACCAGTCACGACGCGCTACACCCCTACGGCTTCGTAATAAACGACAGCGACTCCAAGCTTTCTTACATTACCGACACCGGTTATATCTCCAAGGGCATAATGGAAGCGGTAAAAGGGAGCGATATAGTCATGATAGAGAGTAACCACGATGAAGAACTTCTGCTTTTGGGCGTATATCCCGACTTTTTGAAGAGACGCATAATGTCGGAACGGGGACACTTAAGCAACGCCGAATGCGCGCTGACAATTTCCACTTTAATGGAGTGCGGCGCGACAAAATTCATGCTGGCGCACCTGAGCGAAAACAACAATCTGCCCGAACTTGCCTATTGGACTACGACCAATTACCTCGCGAGAAAAGGGATAGACTGCCGCGATTACACGCTGAGAATTGCCAATCAAAAAGAGACGGTGTTTTTGGAATAAATGAAAAAAAGGCTTCTGTCGCAGAAAGATGCGGTGCTGATATACACTTTGGGCTTTGTGATAATGCTGGTGACCAACATTATCGCCGTTAGCGTCATCCCAAAAGAGTCCGATCTCTATATCTACGCAAGCTACTTTCTGCCCCAGATTTCCTACCTTATCGCAATTATCGTCTACCCCAAAACTGCAAATGTGGAATATCAATTAAACCTCAAGGAAAACGCGCGAAAAAACAAGTACAGGTATTTGCTTGCTTTACTCTTCGGAGCGGGATTGTTTTTCTGTGCGTTGCTTCTCAATTACCTGCAGCAAAAATTCTTCCGCGCGGTAGGTTATAACGGCGGAGTGACGGTGCCCGCATTGAACGGACCCTTCGACTATGTCTTGTCGGCGTTTATTGTCTGCCTTATTCCGTCCGTAACCGAAGAACTAATGTTCCGCAAGACCTTTGCCGACGGAATGAGCCGTATCGGAGAGATTAACGCCTGCCTTTTAGCGGCAGCGGTCTTCTCCCTCGCCCACTTTAATCCCGTGCAGACGATATACCAGTTTATCCTCGGCTTTATCCTTGCATTTCTCTACATTAAGACCGGGGATATTGTCATCACGATAATAATTCACATCGCAAACAACGCCCTTGCCTTCTTCCTCGAATCGCTCACCGACAGCGCACTGTGGGCTCAGCCCAAGAACCTTCTTCTCGCGTTCGGCGTAGGGCTACCGATCGCGGCGGCGAGCTTTTATCTCATATTAAAAGGAAGCGGCAAGGTAAATAATAAGAGAGAGGAAAAAATAAGCCCGTATATATTTATCCTTATCGGGGCACTACTCGTAATCTGGATAGCGAACTTGTTTTTACAGGAGAAAATATGACGAAAACCTTTAAAGTGAGCATAATATTCTTTCTGAGCACCTTGTTTTTGGTGCTCATGAGAATAGCTTTCAGCTTTTCTTCCCTTTCCGACAACATAAGCGGCTGGCTCTTCAGCTTTCTCGTTCAATGCATCGGAATGGGAGTCATTCCCCTCGTATTGTACAAGTTTTGGGTAAAGGACGACATAAAGACAGGTCTTTATATAAAGACCAGACTCCCCGCGAAGATTTATCTTCTCTCCATTGTCGCGGGCTTTTTGTTCCGCTATATTACCGTGGGATTTTCAATAGTGTTTCAAGCGATATTAAGGCTCCTTGGGTATACCCACGTAAACAGCGCGGGCACAATTTATTCGGGCGTTGAAGTGCTGATATTAGAAATTATCACTACAGCCGTGTTTCCCGCCATATTCGAGGAAATCACCGACCGCGGAGTCACCATGCGCCTATTAGACAATGCGGGCGACGACAAGACCAAAATCATCATCATGGCGATGCTCTTCGGGCTTGCCCATCAGAACATCGTCCAGACGGGCTACACTTTTGTGGGCGGATTGGTGCTTGCCTACCTTGCCGTAAAGACAAAGAGCATAATCCCCGGCATGATAATCCACTTTATGAACAACTTCTTCAGCGTCCTGAGCGGATACTCCGAACAACGCGGCGGGATTATCGCCTACTATGAAGACCGGTTTTTCGACTTTGTCGGCGAACACTTCTTTGTCGCGTTTGTAACCTTTATCGGGTGCGCGGTCGCGCTCATACTGCTCTTACGGTACGTCAAGGACACTATGAAAGCGGTAAACGCCCGCGAAGAGAACGCTCAGCCCGAGGACTTCTACAACTATACGCCCAGCGGTACCAGCATGGACAGGCTGGACGACCTCTTCGGCTTCTCCACACCCAAAAACGCGGTAAAACTCCGCTCCAAGTGGTATGAGTACGCATTTTTATACGGCGCGGCGGCCTTGGCTTTGGCTACTACCGTCTTTACCTTTCTGTGGGGACTGTGGAGATGAAAATAAACGTCATCGCTGTCGGCAAACTAAAGGAAAAATACTGGACGGACGCGATTGCCGAATATAAAAAACGTATTTCGCGCTATGCCGATTTTGAAATAATTGAACTTGCCCAGGGACGAAACCTCGAGGAAGAGGGAAAGGAAATACTGAAAAAACTCTCGGGATACGTCATCGTTACCGACATCGGGGGAAAGATGCTGACAAGCGAGGAGTATGCAAAGATTTTCGCCGACAAATTGACAAACGGAATAAGCGAGTTTTGCATAGTTATCGGTAGCAGCGAGGGGCTTTGCGACAAGGTAAAGGAAAGAGCCGACCTCAAAATGAGCTTCGGCAAAGTCACCTACCCTCACCAGCTTATGCGGGTCATCATCGCCGAACAGACTTACCGCGCCATGGCGATTAACAACAACATTACATACCATAAATAGTTTTTCGCAGGTATAATTGCCGTCAAGGTGAATAGTATTATACCTATGAAATACGAGAACCTTATAGAAACAGTAATTAAACTTGGAAAAGCGACTTTCCCCGCCACCAGTCCGCTGGGGTATAAAATCCCCATGGTAAGGATCGGGTGCGGTAAGCCCAAAGTTCTTATCGTCGCAAGCGTGCACGCAAGAGAGCACATAACGACTACGCTTCTTAATGAGCTCCTTGCCCGATACGACGGCAAAACGGCGATAGACTATATCCCCGTCCTCAATATCGACGGGGTGCTCCTTGCGACAAACGGCTCGTCGATAGTGAAAGACGAAAAACTAAGGTTACGCCTTCTTGAGTATAACGGCGGCAGCGAGGATTTCAGTTTGTGGAAGGCAAACATTCTCGGAGTGGATATTAACGTCAACTTCGACGCCGACTGGGGGGAAGGCGAGCAGAACGTCACCGCTCCCGGACCCGAAAACTACATCGGAATCGCGCCCAACAGCGAGACCGAAACCCGCCTCATAGTGGAAACTCTCAAAAACGACTATCCCGTCGTGGCGGCGTACCACTCCAAAGGGGAAGTGATTTATTGGGGGTATGAACACAACTTCCGCCACTACCATTACGCCAAGAAATTCGCCGATTTTCTGGGGTATGAGCTTACCCGAAGCGAAGGCTCGGCGGGCGGACTTAAGGACTATTATGCGTTAAACTACCGGGGCTTGGGCATAACGGTGGAAGTAGGTGAAGACCGGTTTTCCCACCCGTATCCCGAAAGCGAACTGCCAAACTTATTGAAAAAACATACAGGCAGCATTGAGTTGCTGTGCAAGATGGGTGAAGAAATTGCAAAATTACATGGAGAAGGCGATAGGTGAAGCAAAAAAGGCATTCGACGAGGGCGAAATCCCTATCGGATGTGTAATTGTGCATGAAGAAAAAGTAATCGCCGCCGCCCACAACACAAAGCAGAACAAGAACAATTCCCTCCACCATGCCGAAATGCTGGCGATGGACTCGGCGATGGAAGTTCTTAATACAAAGTACCTCAACGAATGCACCATGTACCTTACCATTGAGCCGTGCGCGATGTGCGCGGGCGCCATGGTAAACTGCAGATTAAAAAAGCTTGTTTTCGGAGCGAGAGAGCCGAAAACGGGCTGCGCGGGAAGCAACTACAATCTTCTTAACGATACGCGTTTTAACCACCGCGTGGAGATTGAGGAAGGCGTAATGGAAGAGGAATGCGCGCAGCTGATGAAGGAATTTTTCAGACTTAGGAGAAACAAATGCTTATCGTAGGCTTGGGCAATCCCACACAGGAATATGAAAACACCTTTCACAATATGGGGTTTATGACCGTTGACGCGCTGGCAAGGAGGCTTAACAAGAAGCTGACAAAGCGCGAGTGTCAGGCCGTGACCGTCGTAAAGGAAGTAAACGGCGAAAAAGTCATCCTCGCAAAACCCCATACATATATGAACCTGTCGGGAATGGCGGTAAAAGCTCTCATGGCCAAGTACGGGCAGACCGCCGACGACCTTGTCGTAATATACGACGACGTCGACATCCCGCGCTTTACGGTAAGGTCGAGAGCGAGCGGCAATCCCGGCACCCACAACGGTATGAAAAACATCGTCGCAACTATCGGCACGAGTATGTTCAAACGCGTCAGAATCGGCATAGGAAAGCCGGAGGGCGACCTCGCGTCATACGTCCTTTCCAGGATACCCGAAGACGACAGAAAGACGTTTGACGAGGTTTTTGATAAGGTCGGAGCCTTACTTGAAGACTATGTCAAAGACGGCGACTTTGAAAAACTCATGAGAGAAACAAACGTAATATAATAATGTCAAAAATTTTCCCACTGAATAGCGGTAAACTCCTCGAAGTAAAAAAGGCTGTCCACTCTAACCTGGACACCATGGTTTTTTATGCCCTCGAGAATAACCGCTATCATATAGCGAGCGGGCTTGAACGCCCGTTTTTGTATGTGTGCGGCGATATAGTTTCGGCTCAGCATGCTTACGACATATTAAATGAATATTGTGACGGCGAAGTCATACTCTTCCCCGAAAAAGAGGATGTGCTCATCACCCGTCAGATCCCAAATATACGGGGGATCTTCGAGCATAACCTCTGCCTCTATAAACTGCAGAATAACCTTGTAAAAGGCGCGGTGATTACGGTCGAATCACTGATGCAGTTGTATCCTCGCGCCGATATTTTTAAGTCCAATACCCTCGTGCTTTCGGTCAACGATACCTTCGACCTTGCCGCCCTGCCCCAAAAGCTTATTGAGATGGGCTACAAAAGAAAGGACGTCATCGAACGGGAAGGTTCCTTCTCGGTAAGAGGCGATATCGTCGACTTATACCCTATCGGCGCCGATATGCCCGTGAGGATAGAATTTTTCGGCGACACAATAGAGAAAATAAGAAAGCTAAATCTTGAGACCATGCTGGGCACCGAGGAGTCAAACGCAATTGCCGTCTTACCGTCATCCGACATTTTAGTGCCCCGAAATGACGTTAACGGTATCCTAAACGCCATTAAGCGCGCAAAGAAGAATGTCGACGTAAAGTTCAACGAATTTATAAATTCCGAGTGCGAAAGCTTTGAAATGAGCCCCAGCGACTCGCTTCGCACTTTCTTCATTCCCTTTATGCGTAACCTCTTTACACGGGTTTACGACTACCTGATCGAAGACGCCGTCGTCATTTTCGACGACGCGAAGATGATATCCGACAAGTTTCAGCTTTACCTGAATTCCTTCAACGCCCGCGTCAAAACCCTGGTCGAGAGTGAAAAACTATTGCCTCCCCACGCGTGCGCAGTTCTCTCCCGAGAGGAGATTTTCGATATACCCTACCCCAAACTGGGCTTTGGGAAGATAACGAGCAACGTCACCATTTTCAACCCGCGGGAAGTCTTAACGGTTAAGTCTCAGCCCATGCCCAAGTACTATCTTGCGCTCGACGAGTTGTTCGACGACCTGAAGAATTTTGAACTTAACGGATTTAAGATACGGCTTTTTGCCCGCGACGAGCGAGGAGCTGTCGAACTTCAGAAGCTCCTTACCGACAACATGCTGGCGTTTGACATCGGCGTCGACGACAACGCGCAAGTCGGCATTCTTGTGGGAAATGTCAGCGAAGGCTTTATATACCCTGCCGAAAAGCTGGTGCTTCTCGGCTACAGGGACTACAGGCGGCAGAGCGTAAGGGCAAAGAGCGAAATTCACAAGCGGCGCACCTTCACCCTGCCCGAAAAAGGCGACTATGTCGTCCACGAAAAGCACGGTATCGGTATCAGTGAAGGCATACAAAAGGTAGAGACAAGTTCGGGCGTAAAGGACTATTACGTCATCCTTTACCGGGACGGCGACAGGCTATACTTACCTGCCGACCAGCTTGACACACTGGAAAAATACAACGGCGCCGACACCCCCACCCTGCACAAAATCGGCGGCGCGGAGTTTGAGCGCATAAAGAAAAGGGTCAAAGAGAGCGTCAAGGAGATGGCGATTGACCTTCTGGGACTATACCAGTCCCGCCACCGTCAGCGCGGCTACGTCTACCCGCCCGATACGCCGTGGCAGGAAGAGATGGAAAACGACTTCGAATATCCCGAGACCGACGACCAGCTTATCGCGATAAGCGAAATAAAGCAGGATATGGAAAAGGGCAAGATCATGGACAGGCTGCTGTGCGGCGACGTTGGGTACGGCAAGACCGAGGTAGCCTTACGCGCCATTTTCAAGACGGTGCTCGAAAACAAACAGGCGGCTATCCTCGCGCCCACAACCATTCTTGCCCAACAGCACTACAACCTCATCTGCGCCCGCTTCAATAAGTTTAAGCTCAAGACCGACCTTCTTTCAAGGTTCGTTCCGCAAAAAGAGATAAAAGCCGCCCTAAAGCGCATAGATAGCGGGGAAACGCAGATTGTCGTAGGCACACACAGACTGCTCGGCGAGGATGTCAAATTCCGCGACCTTGGTCTGCTTGTGCTTGATGAAGAACAGCGTTTCGGCGTGGAGCAGAAGGAAAAACTCAAGGTCTACAGAAACAAAGTAAATATATTGAGCCTTTCGGCTACTCCCATACCGAGGACATTACACATGGCGCTGAGCGGAATACGCGACATATCCACCTTGGAGACTCCGCCCAAAAACCGTCTGCCGGTAGAGACGTATGTTACAGAATATAACGACAACCTGCTTGTCACTGCGGTAAACAAGGAACTTTCCCGCGGCGGACAGGTGTTTATACTCTACAACCGCGTGGCGACAATCGACAGCTTTTACAAAAAAGTGCGTTCACTGTTTGACGAGAGCGTAAAAATCATCATGGCGCACGGGCAGATGCAGGAAGAACTCCTCGAAGACAGAATACGGGAGTTTTACGAAAACAGGGCGCAGGTGCTTGTCAGCACGACGATAATCGAAAACGGAATCGATTTGCCCAACGCCAATACCCTGTTTGTTATCGACGCCGACAGGCTGGGCCTTAGCCAGCTGTACCAGCTCCGCGGACGCGTGGGACGAAGCAACGTCCTTGCCTACGCCTACTTTACCGTGCGGGAAGGCAAAGTGCTGACCGAAAACGCCATAAAACGCCTGGACGCAATCATGAACAACACAGACCTTGGCAGCGGTTTCAAAATAGCCATGCGCGACTTGGAAATCCGCGGCGCGGGGAACGTGCTCGGGCGGGAGCAGCACGGCCAGATGGAAAAAGTGGGGTATGAAATGTACCTCAGGCTTGTTCAGGAAGGAATCGACGAGATTAAGGGCAAGAAGACGGCCGTTTTACGCGATATCGACATGAACGTCGACGGCGAATTCAGCCTGCCCGAAGACTATATTCCCGAAAGCCGCGGCCGCGTAAGTTTTTACCGCAGCATAAGCGCGCTGAATACCACCGAGGAAGCCCGCGACTACCGGCTTCAGCTTGAAAAGACCTATGGAAAGTGTCCGAAAGAAGTCTTAAATATCATAAGGGTCAGCCTTATAAAGAATCTCGCCCGTAAAATCGGCGTGCAACGCGCGGTAGTCGGCGACAAGGGCGTCGGCTTGTATTTTTACGACAATAACCTCTTTTCCGACGAAAAAATCATGGCGGCGGTCAGCGAGTTTTCGCGCTACGCAGTCCTCGTTCCGTCCAATCCCCCCTCCGTTGTATTCAACGGCAAGGGGATGGCGCAGTCGGGCCGCATAAGGATGGTGCTGGAGTTTTTAAGAAAAAGCGCAGAGTGAATAAATAAAAAATCCCTTGCGAAGTAGGGTAATATATAGTATAATCTATATGATATTTTCGCTTTGTATCAGGTATAATTATATACTTGCGCGAAAGAATAAAGAAAATTCGGGTTTCACTCGTATACCGTTTAAGGAGTATATAATGAAGAAAACACTGGTTTTGGTATTGTTGTTGGCGATTATTGTGGGCATTCTGTTTACGGGGTGCACATTTATAAAACAAAACGACGAAAGAGTCGCCAATGCCGTTCTTGCAACCGTCAAATATGATTTTGCCGGAAATGAATATTTCCCCTCGCAGACCATGACGCTTAGCGTTACACGCAGCGAACTGACAAGTTACATCAACTACATCATCTATCTCTATTCGCAATACGGCTATCTCTATTCGCAATACGGCACTCAATACGACCCCAAAGAAATCTTTGAAAGCAGCCTTGACAACCTTATCAGCCAGAAATACCAGATCCTCGAGGGCATGGCATACCTTATGAAAAACTCCGACGCGACAAGGCGCGCGGCCATGTACTACTTCACCGACGAATACAAGAGCGTTCACGGCGACAAAATAACCCCCGAAGGCCTTCTCACCATAGCCGAAAGATACGAGGCCATCGCCTCCACCAACGAAAGCTTTAATACCTCGGTCAAAAACTACATCGACGAATATTACAAAGAAATCCGCGAACTCGAAATCTCCACCGTTAAGGAGAATATCTCCGCCCACTACAACGCGGGCTACAAGGTGGATGCCGCCGACCGCGACAGGGACGGCTGGAGCGACGGCGTAAAATACGCATACCGCAACGAGGACGGCACCTACTCCGAGGGACTTTATTTTTCCGAAGTCTCTTCCGACAGAGCGACCCAGGTAGATTATAAGAAAGTTTATCTCAAGATTATCCTTGTAAAGGAAGGCGCCGAGGACTATATCGCTTACCTTCCCGTAAACGAGGACGCCATCGCGATCATCGACGACGATAAAAACAAGAGCGACAATCCCCATATCACCAACAAAGTCGCCTCTACAGATTACGAAGAGCCCCAGACAACCACCGAAGAGGTAGTAGACGAGAAGACGCGTAAGAAGACCACCAAGGAAGTCACTACCTACAAGACCCATACCGCTGTGGGCTACTTCAAGGTCATCACCCCCCGCACGGCTTTCCCTGAAAGCGAAGATAGCAATCAGACCGACGACCATGATAAGCCCGTCGACACCTACAGATACTACACACAGTTTGACCTGAATGACGAAGAGCAGAAAGAGTTTTACGAAAACGGCGCGATTTTCGCCATCTTCCCCGCAGCAAATGCCGACGACGCCACTAAGGACGCCTACAGGCGATTCAGGGAAGAGAAGAAAAACGCCCTCATCGGCTTTACCGCCGAAACCGACCTTTACAACGGTCTCGGGTACTACTACAAGAGCAGTTTTGAGAGCGCGGTATTGAGCGCTGTGCAGGCAGAACTCAAGAGAGCGGCGCTTGCGGGCAAACCCATTACCGACACCGACCTCAACGCCCAGTATGCCATACTCGCCGCAAAGCAGAAACAGGAATATGACATCCTCGGATACAAGGAACAGGTAGAAAAGTTTGCCGAAATAATCAAGACCGACCTCTCCTCCTGCTATTATATACCTATCGACGCGTTGATGAACACCACCTACACCTATAAGGACGCCCTCGGCAACGAGCAGACCCGTCCCTATGCCACACAGAACATAGACGGCACCTACACCATCGACATGTTCTACATTACCCACGTGCTCTTCAAGTTTGACGACGCGATTAAAACCGTTATCGACAGATATATAACCAAAGACCTCACCGACGAGGACGAAATAAAGGCCGCTAAGCTCAACCTCATCCTTTCGGTCGGACTTCTCAACACCAACAAGAGCAACGAAAACTACAACGAGGAGAGCGGCGATACCCTCGAGGAAGCGTACTATGTCATTCTCGACACCGACGGCAATCCCGTGCTCTATGACGGAGAAGGCAACAAATTAAGCCTCGAAGACCGTTTCCTTACAGAGAACGTAAAGGACGTGTATGCCGCGCTTGTTGACGAACTCAACGGCGCCGCCGACAACGACGAAAGGCTCGGGATATTCAAAAAATACATGACCTGGTACAATGACGACAACGGCTCCATGAAGAGCAAGACTGGCTACCTCATCGCAATGGGCGACATAGCGCACGGCTATGACGGCGACGACTTCCCCAATGCCGGAAAAGAGCTGTATATCGACTACATCGACAACGACGTATATGACAATGGCTACACCCGTAACGCTTTCACCTCTTACGGTCTTCACGTCGAAATGATAAGCTTTATGCCCTTCGACCACATCAACATTGTCGACCTCGGCAACGGCGTATGGGCTATGGGTCTTGACGCCGACCTCGACCTCGAGGGCACCAATTTCAGAGAGTCCCTCGCCCACAGCGTGGAAGATCAGGTAGCCTCCAAGGCTTATTCCGACTGGACTTCCTCTCTTGACAAGGAAGCCGCCAAGAACAATTCCGAAAAAATAACCAAGAAGATAAACAAGCTGGCCAAGAATATCGGAATTAAGTAATTTCTCACAACAATAGCAAAAAAGGATGGCATGGTTGCCATCCTTTTTTTATTTGGTTTATTGTTTTTATAACCCTATTTTTGTTGAGGGCGCGGCGCCCGAAATGATGTCATTTATAAGGTGCTTGCTGTTTGCGATAAACACCGTGGTGCCGTTCTTTACAGGTTCCTTTATATACTCGAGTTTGGCTCTCGCGCCGTTTGCGCCCGCGCGGGAGGCTCCGTCGCAATAGTTCTGATAGTGCTCGATGTTGTCGATAAGTTCGTAGACGTCCTTACCCGAGATGTTCCTTACCAAAGTCGCGCTGTTATTCTTGTCGGTGTAAATACCGTCGGCGCTGGTCATTATGATAAGGTATCTGGGTTTTACAAGAAGGGCTATCTGGCTCGCTGTCTCGTCGTTATCGACGCATTCGACGACCTTGGAGTGAATGCTTCTGAGCGCTTTAATTTCCATTTTACGGACTTCCTCGTCACTCACAGGGTCATTGTAGTTGATAATCGGTATCGCGCCTTGCGCGGGGCAGCGTAGAAGTATATCGGCAAGGTGCTTTTTCTTGGCCTCGTCGTTGAAGTGGTAGTGCTCGACAAGGATCTGCCTCAGGCTGAAGCGGCTGTCCATATAGCGACGGTAGTTGTCCATAAGGATACTCTGACCTTGCGCGGCGTAATCGGCTTTAACCTGGTTGACATCGCCCTCAAGTTCGCTCCCGTTGCGCTTGATGTAGTCCAGCCTGCCGATTTCGGTCGCGCCGCTGGTAATCCACACAACGCCGGGCTTCAATTGCCGCGATATGCGCGAGATTATGTTGTAATCTATATCGTCGTGCTCGCCGTTGACAAGCGCCATTGAGCCGACTTTACCCACCAGTTCGATATCGAATTTCGTCATTGTTTCTCCAAAGAGGTTGTTTTGCGTTTATTATATATAAATATACCGCATTAGTCAAACAAAAATAGCTTGGGGCGTTTTTTGACAAAAAAAGAGGGCAATCGGTAATTCCGTTTGCCCTCTGTAATTATTCTTGGCGAATGACGCATTATTTTGCGTATTCCACACTGCGAAGTTCCCTTATGACATTTACTTTTATCTGTCCCGGATACTCCAGTTCGGATTCCAGCTTCTTCGCTATATCCTTTGCCAAAAATACAGTTTTCGCATCATCTACCTGTTCGGGTTTCACGATTACTCGGATTTCTCTTCCCGCCTGTATGGCATATGACTGCTCAACTCCTGCGAACGAGTTTGCGAGATTTTCTAGTTTTTCAAGACGCTTTACATAGTTTTCAAGTGATTCTCTCCTTGCTCCGGGTCTGGCGCCGCTTATGGCGTCGGCGACCTGAACAAGTATCGCTTCCAACGTCGTGGGCTCGATGTCGCCATGGTGGGCGGCTATCGCGTGCACAACGTCTTCCTTTTCCTTATACTTTCTGGCAAGATCCACGCCGATTTGTACGTGGGTGCCTTCGTATTCGTGGTCAACCGATTTTCCCAAATCGTGCAGTAAGCCCGCTCTCTTGCACACCTTGATGTCGGCGCCCAGTTCCTGCGCCATAAGTCCTGCCAGGTAGCAGACTTCAAGGCTGTGCTTTAATACGTTCTGGCCGTAGCTTGTGCGGAATTTCATGCGGCCAAGGAGCTTCACTATCTCGGGATGAACGCCGAATAGTCCTGCGTCAAACACGGCTTGCTCTCCGGCTTCCTTGATCTGGTTGTCGATGTCTTTTCTTACTCTTTCGGCAACCTCTTCTATCCTGCCGGGATGTATTCTGCCGTCGCTTATCAGCTTCTGCAGCGTGAGCCTTGCAACTTCCCTTCTGACGGGGTCAAAGCCCGTCAAGGTTATTACGTCGGGTGTGTCGTCGATTATTATGTCGACGCCCGTCACGCTCTCGAGGGATTTGATGTTTCTGCCCATTCTGCCGATGATTCTGCCCTTCATTTCTTCACTGGGCAGTTCCACCACGCTTACCGTAGTCTCGGCGGCATGGTCAACGGCGCATCGCTGTATCGCCAGCCCCACAATGTTTTTTGCGCGCTTTTCGGCGTCTTCCTTGGCCTTGGATTCGATGTCCTTGACAAGTACCGCCGCATCTTTCTGCGCGTCTTCGGTAATCTGAGCTATAAGAATTTCCTTTGCTTCGGAAACGGTCAGGTTTGCCACCTTCTCCAACTCTTCCAGCATTTTTTCGTTCTTTTTTCCCAGGTCATCTTCGAGGGCTTTTAGTTGCTTTTCTTTGTCTTCGATTGCCGCTTTTAACTTTTCGATAGATTCCAGCTTGCTGTCCAGCATGCTCTCTTTCTTGTCGATGAGGTCTTCCTTCTGGTTGATTCTGGCCTCCTGTTTGGCAATCTCAAGGCGTCTTTGTTTGCTCTCTCGTTCAAACTCGTTACGCAATCTTAATTGTTCTTCTTTTGCCTCCAGAAGCGCTTCCTTACGCAATGTCTTTGCCTCTAATCTCGCTTCTTCAAGAACTTTTGCGGCTTCGAGCCTGGCATCGCCAATTCTCTTTTCCACAGCTTTCTTGTATATCAACAGCGCGCTAGCTGCGCCGATACCCAATGAAACTACGATCAGAGGAATAAATATTGCATACAATACGCCATTGGAGACGGCAATAAGATTGCTTAACATTTTTACCTCCTGTTTAAGTTACTAAAGTTACACGTCGTTATACTGTCCGTTCGCAAAAAACAATATTACGACAATTAATTATATAACACTATTTAAGTAAAAGTCAACAACCCATGTTTCAGGGTATTTTCTCTATTGACGTCCCTTATGATTTTTTGCTTTTGTCGATGGTTTTTAAACCCAATTTTTCCCTGATGTTGTTCTCGAGAGTGTCGGCAAGGTCGGGATTTGTGTTTAGGTAGTCAATAGCCTTTTCCCTGCCCTGTCCTATCCTTTCGCCGTTGTAGCTGAACCAGCTTCCCGTCTTCTGAATAAGTTCGTTTTCCACCGCGAGGTCGAGTATACAGCCGCATTTCGATATTCCTGAGCCGAAGATTATGTCAAACTCGCAGGTCTTGAACGGCGCCGCCAGCTTGTTCTTTACCACCTTAACCTTTGTGCGCGAGCCGACTACTTCGGTACCTGTTTTTATCGCGTCGGCCTTTCTCACGTCAAAACGCATGCTGGCGTAGAACTTCAACGCCTTGCCGCCCGCCGTTGTCTCGGGGTTGCCGAACATGATGCCCACTTTTTCTCTCAACTGGTTGATGAATACAACGCAGGTGTTGCTCTTCTTGACTATGCCGGTAAGTTTTCTCAATGCCTGGCTCATAAGCCTTGCCTGAAGTCCCACGTGGTTGTCGCCCATTTCGCCTTCGATTTCGGCTTTGGGGGTGAGCGCCGCAACGCTGTCGATTACGAGGATGTCGATGCTTCCGCTTTTCACAAGCTCTTCGGTGATGTTGAGCGCCTGCTCGCCGTCATCGGGCTGGGATACATAGAGGTTTTTAAGGTCAACGCCCAGATTTCCCGCATATATGGGGTCAAGCGCGTGCTCTGCGTCGATAAACGCCGCAATGCCGCCCATTTTCTGCGCCTCGGCTATCATGTGGAGCGCGAGCGTCGTCTTACCGCTGGACTCGGGTCCGTAAATCTCAAGAATTCTACCCCTCGGCACGCCGCCGATTCCCGTAGCCGCGTCAAGCGCAAGGCAGCCTGTGGGGATAATGTCGATATCGACCATCGTCCCTTCGCCCAGCGCCATGATAGAGCCTTTGCCGAATTCTTTCTCTATCTGGGCTATCGCCGCGCTTAGTGCTTTCTTTTTTTCATCCAAATTCATAATATATCTCCTTTTTTAGTTCTCTTGTTTTTTATAGAAAGTTTAATAGTTTTTCCTCAGAAATTGCAGCGCGTAGAATAAACTTGCGTTTTTCGCGCTTCTTCTTATCTCGCTTCGCGTGCCCTTGAATATGTTTCTTATCGCGATAGGTTCTTCCAATGACGCTCCGGCTATTCCGATATAAACAAGTCCCACGGGCTTTTCGGGCGTGCCGCCGTCGGGTCCCGCTATGCCTGTCGTCGATATCGCTATGTCCACTTCGTCGTCGATAAGTCCGTAAGCCATTTCCTTGGCGACCTCGCTGCTCACCGCTCCGAACTCTGCAAGGGATTCGGGACTTACGCCAAGCCTGTAGATTTTGGATTGGTTGCTGTAGGTTACCACGCCTTCGTAAAAAACCTTGCTCGCGCCCGACACGTTTACTATGCCGGCGCTTATAAGTCCCCCCGTGCAGCTTTCGGCTACCGCCGCCATAAGGTTGTTTACGGCGAGGAAGTTGACAAAGGTCTCTTCAAGCGTAATGTCGGCATCGTTGTAGATAATGTCGTCAAGTTCTTCCAGTATATCGTAAAAGTCGTTGTCTTCGATATCGTAAAAGGTGACGACATTGTCGAGGCAGTCGTTGGCTATCTCGGCTTGGACGTCGGGCTTAACCGACCTTATCCTGTCTTCAACCGCGCTCTTTTCTCCGAAACACCTGATTAGACGCATATTTACTCCTTATCGCGCGGGTACGGTCTTACCCGCAAGGTCAAAATCGGCACTCTCGATCAGCACATTGTAGATATTGCCGACCTCGAGCGGGAAGTCGGATGTGAAAAGCACCCTTGTGTCAATCCCCGGCGCCTGAAACTCAGTCCTGCCGTAAAAGCGCTGTCTGTCATAGTCAATCCCTTCGTAAATCACGCTAAGCACTTCTCCGACATACTTCTTTTGTCTGTTTACCGTGGTGAGACTCTGCACCTTTTCCAGCTCTTTTTTACGCTTTTTCGCGACCGCGCGGCTCACTCTTTCGGGATAATTGTACGCCGGTGTGTCCTCTTCGGGCGAATATACGAAAAATCCCGCATAGTCAAGGCTTCCGTCAATAAAGGACAGGAGTTTTTTGTGCTCTTTTTCCCCTTCATAAGGAAATCCCGTGATAAACGTGCTGCGTAAAGTTATCATCGGATACTTTTCCCTTATGAGCGTGACCAGCTTTCTTATGCTCTCCTCGGTGCTCCGTCTGTTCATCTTCCGTAAGATATTGCCGTCGATGTGCTGCAACGGTATATCAAGGTATTTCGCTATCCTGTCTTCCTTTGATATAAGCTCTAAAAGCTCCTCGTCGATTAGTTCGGGATAGGCGTACAGTATCCTTATCTTCCAGAAGTCTGTCTTAACAAGCTCGCGCAATAAGGCTTTCAGCTTTCTCTCGCAGTAAAGGTCGACGCCGTAATTGGTGGTGTCCTGGGCGACGAGGATAAGTTCTTTGACACCCTGCTCGCGTAACGCGCGCGCCTCATCCGCAAGCTCCTCAATCGGTCTTGACACATACGGTCCGCGGATTAACGGTATCGCGCAGAAAGCGCAGCGGTTGTTGCAGCCGTCGGCTATTTTGAGGTAGGCGTAATGCGCGGGAGTTGTGATTATCCTTCCGAGGTCTGCGCACGGCGCGGGAGCCTTTTCGCCAATTAGTTTTTCCACGTGTCCGACGATGTTTTTCTCTTCCTTTATATCAAGGAAGAGGTCGACTTCGGGTATATCGGCAATTTTGCCGTATCTTTGCGCAAAACACCCCGTGACAATGAGCTTCTGAAGCTGTTTCCCCTTCAACGCCGCCATTTCCAGAATGGTGTCGATCGCTTCCTTTTTCGCCTCGTCGATAAAGGCGCAGGTGTTTACGATGACGACATCGGCGCGCTCGGCGCTGTCCACAATGAGGTAGCCCGCGTTTTTAAGTAAGTAAAGCATATTTTCACTGTCTACTCTGTTTTTATCGCAGCCCAGTGAAATCATTCCTATTTTCATGTGTTAATCCTTAAAGTTTTTATCTTCGACAAGGTCGGGGTACATCGCGTAAAACTCTTCCTTGGTGATGAGAAGGTTGCGCTTGTTGTTGACCTGCTCGGACACCCAGCCTTTACTTTCGAGGTAGTCCATGACATTGGCAATGGTGTTGTAGCCCTTCTGAAGTTTTCTCTGCACAAGGGATGTGCTCGCTCTGCCGCTCTCCACGCAGATTCTCAAAGTCTCTTTGACAAGGTCGTCTTTGGGGTCGTTGCCGCGCGGCTCGTCGTCCTCGCTCCTTGCGGGCATTCCGTCACCGTAGAGCGTGGGAGGTAGCTCTTCCTTGCTGCCGTGGAGTATGCGGTCTATGGCTTCATAGTCGAATTCCACGAGGTTGTTCTTCTTAATCTCCTCGACAAGGTCGTCCACTTCCTCGGTGCTTATATAGGCGCATTGGGCTCTTACCATGTCTTTGCCGCGCTTAATGTACATGTCGCCGTTTCCGAGCAGGCTCTCGGCGCCCTTAGCCTTGAAAATTACCATGCTGTGGTTGTAGTCGCCCACGGCAAAGGCAATCTTTGTGTTGAGGTTGTTCTGAATCTCGTTGGTAATGACTTCCTTGACGGGGTTCTGCGTGGCGAAAATAAGGTGTATGCCTGCGGCCCTCGCAAGACGGGCAAGACTGCTTAAGCTCGCCTCAACGGGTTTTCTTACGATGGGATTGGTCATGAGTTCGCTTGCTTCGTCGATGACGATTACATACCTCGGCAGGCTGTGCTCTTTTCCCACTATTCTGTTGTACTCGCTCAATTTCTTTGCGTGAACGTCCTTGAAGGCAATATACCTTCTTTCGGTCTCTTCTCTCAGCCACTTGAGGGCGTTTATTATCTCGTTCTCGTTGTCGAGCGGCTTTTCCACGAGCATGTGGGGAAGCCCCGCAAAAAGTTCCATCTCCACGCGCTTCAGGTCGATGAGCAAGAGTTTTACTTCCTCGGGTGAATACCTGTAGAGGATGCTCGCAAGAATTACGTTTATGCAGACGCTTTTGCCGCTGCCCGTGCTTCCCGCAATGAGCGCGTGGGGCATGTCGGCGAGGTCTTCGATAAGTATGCGGCCGTCGGCAGTCTTTCCGAGCGCGATGACGATATCGCCCTTTGCCTCGGCGTACTCTTTACTGGAAATTATTTCCTTAAAGCTGACTATTCCGCGCACCTTGTTGGGCACTTCGATACCGAAATACGGGCTGTCGTCCATCTGGGGCAGAATGGTGATTTCCTGCTTGGTCATCAGCAGTCTGTTTATGTCGGGCTTGACCGAAATTACCTTGCTTATGGGGCACTTGTCGTCAAGTTCCACTATGCACCTTGTTATCGTGGGGCCTTTAATGGCGTCGATAAGGCGGGCGTCAATGTTGTAGTTTTTGAGTTTGACTTCGATTACGTCCTTAAGCTCTTCAAAGTTTTCGACATAGGGCACAAAACCCTTTGTCGTGTGGTCGATAAAGACGTCCTTGGTGGGATATTTGTAAGGCAGTTTAAGCACCAGCTTTTCCTGCACAGGCACGGTCTTTTCCTCGGATTCGGGAGCGGGAGCGGCTTTTGCGGGCGCGGGCTTAACAGGTTCGGGTTTTGGTTGGGGCTTGTACTCGAATTGCGGCTCTTCTTCTATCTCTGCCTTTTCCTCGGGCTGATACTCAAATACCTTTTCTTCCTCAAAATCGGCTTCGTCGATTTCGTTAAAGTCGAACTTGTCGGCTATCTCCACGTCCCTGACCTCGTCCTTGGGCGTATCGTCGTAGAGAATTTCGTACGGCGTATAATCGTTCATCTGCAAGGTGGGCTTGAGTTCGTCCTTAATCGTAGCTTCCTCGTTTTTGTTGTAGAGGCTCTTGTAAAACTCGCTGTCGCCAAGTCCAAGTTTGTTGGCGGCTTCTTTTCGCCGCTTTTCGTCGTTTCTGCTAAGATAGGAATTGCTGTACAAAGATGGATTGGGCTTTACTTTTACCGCCTCGATGTCGTCGGCTATAAGATAGTCGTTCTTTGGCTTGAACTTGTCGGAAAGCAGGTCGGGAGGGAGCAGTTCTTCCTGCTTGGGAACGTCGGGAATGGGTATGGAATACTCCTCGCCGAAAAGTTTCTTCCCCGCTTCCTCTTTGGGGTCGGCGGGTTTTTCCTTCTCGGTTTCTTTCTCCTCGGCTTTTTTGCCTTTTAAGCGCTCGAGGAACTTTTCCTTTTCAATGGTTTCTTCGGGCGCGCCGTCCTCTTTTTCCACTTTGATAACGGTCTTCTTTCTGCTTCCCGCAAAGATATATGGGTAGATTGCGAAAAAGCACAGCGCCGCGCTGAGCACAAAGAAGATAATCGTGCTGGCAATATACTTAAGGGGGAGAACTACGGGTGCGCTGATAAGGCTCATGATCACGCCGCCCACCGACGGAACGTTATAGACCGCCGCTATGTAGTCGGAAAAACCTTTGCTTACGGCTTCTTTCAGAAATCCGATATGTATCGTAATAACCACACTGAAAAACGCCGCAATAATAAGCGCCGTCTGCTTTGCGGGAATCGGTTTCCACTTGCCTTTTCTGACAAGGTCGAGGACAAAGAAAATATATCCTATCGCGAGATACCCGTACGACATATAGCCGAACACGCCGATTAGCGCGCTCCGCGTCACCCTCACCGCCATAAGCACGGTGACGGCGACAAGGATAAGGATTCTCAGTAATATAAGCTTACTTCTTCTCGACATCGCTTTCATATAGAAACCTATCTTTTTAGGCATTTTTTACTCCTTGCCCATGAAAATATCGTAGGCGTTGAAACTTGGCTTTCTTCCGACATAGCTTACCGAGGCTTTGTCATAACGGATAGAGTTGTGAATCGTCTCGTTCACGTCGTCGTTTGTTATCGCCTCAAGCTCTTTAAGCTGCCTGTTTACGTTGTACTTTTTATTGAGTAAAAGCATGCTGCGGGCGTTTACGCGCATAACCGACATTGCGCTCTCCATAGAGAGGATAAGAGCGGTTTTGCTTTGAATGAGCGTCCTCTTTAATTCTTCCCCGGTAAAGCCTTTTTTCTTGATTTCGTCCAGACTCTTTCTTATCTCCTCAAGCGCGAGAGGAACCTGCTTGGGGTCGGTGGCAAAGTAGATATACCAGTATCCGTCGTCGACGTAGGACACGGGCGAGGCATAAATTGTGTATACAAGACCCAGTTCGTCCCTAATCTTCTGGAACAGTCTGCTGCTCATGCCTCCCGCAAGGAGATTGCAAAGAATGGCGTTTACCGTGCTCTTTTTGTTCTTCAAGCCGTACGCGGGAAAGGAGATCGCGACGTGGGACTGCTGACAGTCGCTTTTTGAAGTTTCGAGGTACTTATTCTGCGGCTTGTTGATACCGAATTTCCGCTTGGAAAATTCGGCGTTTTTCATCTGCCTTTCAAAGTACTTGTCGACAAGTTCGGCCGCCCTTTCGGCGCTTATGTCCCCCGCTATGCTGATGACGGTATTTTTGGGGACGTAGAACTTCGCCATAAATTCTTTAATCGCTATCTTGTCAAAACTCAACACATTATCAGCCGAGCCGAGAATGGGATAGGCGATGGACTTGCCTTTTCCAAAGTGCGCCTTGACGAGATTTTCCAGGCATTTGTCTTCGTAGTCGTCCTCGCTCATCTTGATTTCTTCGAGTACAACAGTCTTTTCCTTGGCGAGAGTGGACTCGTCAAACTTGGAGTTAAAATACATGTCGCTCAGCATTTCGGCGCAGTTTTCGGCGTAGTCGCTTAAGCCCACCGTGTAAAACGCCGTGGTGTTCTTGGACGTGTAGGCGTTTACGTTGACGCCGATGCTTTCCAGCTCGTTTACGATTTCAAACGCCGTCCTCTTTTCGGTGCCCTTGAAGAGCATGTGCTCGATAAAATGTGATATTCCGTTGGTTTCCCTGGATTCGTACAGGCTTCCTACGCCCACAAATACGCCGATTGATAACGATTTTGTATTTCTTATGCTTTCAACAACCAGCCTCAAGCCGCTGGCAAATCCGATAACTTTATTCATTCACAAAAATTCTCCGCAAAGGAAGTATTCCCCCGTTTTCATATAATTATATACTATTTAAGATATTTTTTCAATATAATGCGCGACGCAAAAAGGTTTATTATTTTGCCCAAGGCTGGGCGGATTTCGGGACAAAAAAAGTCGACTAAGCGCGCTTTTTGCCGCGAGGACGAGGCATTGTGTCATTATAGCTCATCTCAAGGAGCATTTTTATCACGTCGTCCGACGCGCTGCCGTCCAATGCTACGGTAATCCAGTTTTCCTTGTTCATATGATAGGCGGGAAAAATGCCTGGGAGATTACGCAAGGAGCCGTTGAGGACCGGATCGCATTTGAAGTTTACTACATTTATTTTTTCCGCATCCTTTAAGCCCAGTTTATCCCGCGTAATTTCCATGACCAGCGCAAACCACTTCCTGTTTCCGCCGTGGCGGAATACTCCGTACTCGGGAAACCCGACCCAAGGGAAATCGAGTTTTACGCCGTAATTGTCAAGGATAAACTGCTCGAGTTCTGCACGCGTCATTAAATTAGTCCCATAGAATGCAAGTGTCTATGTATGATTATATCATACGCAGCCTCAATGCTCAAACAAAACGCCTCTTTCTCGTCTGATGTTCCGTAGTGTTCGGGGGGGAGGGAAGAAACCGATACTTGTTTTTGTGTTGCAAATACCGCGTCTTGCCATTATAATTTATGTGATAAAAGGGAAAAAGAATGGAAACATTTTTGGCACAGATAGCACTGTATTTCAACGAAAGCCCGCAAGCGGTCATTGAGAAAGCCCTAAACTACGGATACAAATTGGAGATATGATCTACATCCTCTATTTGTACAGGCTAAACCTCAAAGACCCGTTTTTAGAGCACGAATTTTATGCAAACAGTTTAAAAAAGCTGGGAATTAAGCATATTATTAATACGCTTTACACCATTCGCACCTTGCTAAACACCGAAGAAAACAAAGAAACCGCGAACATTGTCATGTCGGATTACGGCGTAAATCCGCCGTTTGTTCCGAGGTAAAAAGTTTTGTATCCTTTCTGCTCAAAACAGTTGACAAATCGTCGGAATTATATTATTCTTATAAAGCATTAATGACGCGGGGTAGAGCAGTCCGGTAGCTCGTCGGGCTCATAACCCGGAGGTCGTGTGGTTCAAATCCCACCCCCGCAACCAATAAGGCAAATCTTAATACATGGCGGCGTAGCTTAGTTGGTTAGAGCGGCCGGTTCATACCCGGCAGGTCGTTGGTTCGAATCTGACCGCCGCTACCAAATACTATGGCCCCATGGTCAAGTGGTCAAGACATCGCCCTTTCACGGCGGTAACCCGAGTTCGAACCTCGGTGGGGTCACCAACAAGCGGGAGCATAGCTCAGCTGGGAGAGCGCTTGCCTTACAAGCAAGATGTCATAGGTTCGAGCCCTATTGTTCCCACCAAGAGAAGACCTGAAAAGGTCTTTTTTTTATGCGAAAATCAACGAGCGTTGTTTTTCGTGAGACAAGAGACCGATGATCGATTCCCAACAGGCTAGTAGATTTAATTGTAATGAAATTAACGAAAAAGCGGCTTTCGGCCGCCTTTTTTATTTTGATTTTACGGCGTCTTCCACCGCGAGGCGGACAGCTTCAACCGCGGCGGTTTCGAGGAGCATGAAGTTAAGCACCTTCTTTTTTCCCGTCGCAAGACAAAACAGCGTGTCGCCGTCATAATCGGTGTGGACGGGGCGTATGCTTAGGGCAAGCCCGTTGTGACCTATTGAGGCAAGTTTGTTGGCTTCTACTTTGCTTATTCTGGCGTCGGTCATAATACAGCCGATAGTCGTGTTTGTGCCCATAATAAGACGCATAAAGTCGCCTTCCAGTATGGTCTTTTCTATGTTCAGAAATCCGCCTTTGTTGTCGCGGGCGCCCGCGATAATCTTGTTGTCGTGGTCGTAAATGTCGCCGAGGGCGTTTACCACAATGAGTGCGGTGACGATAATGCCCTGCACCTTCACGGTGCCGATGCCAAGGCCGCCTTTGTCGGCGTATTTTAAGCCCCTGATCTTTCCTACCGTCGCGCCGCGTCCTGCGCCGATACGACCCGATATGACGTTGTCCTCAACGGCGTTTGAGGCCGCTTTATAACCCATTTCGAAATCGGGATAGTGGTACTCCTTGTCGACAAGGTCGAAAATTACCGCCCCCGGAACGATTGGCACGACCTTTCCTTCCACTTTGTACCCGATGCCCTGTTTTTTCAGGCAGTCCATAACCCCCGCGATTGTGCCAAGTCCGTATGCCGAGCCGCCGCAAAGCGTGACGGCATTTATCTTCTGCATCATTTTTTCGCTTCTTATCAGGTCGGTTTCGTGCGTTCCCGGCGCGCCGCCTCTTACGTCGGCCCCGCCTGTCGCGCCTTCTTCACACAGTATAACGGTGACGCCCGTGTGGTCGTCGTTTGCGTGTCCTATCTTAATCCCCTTTGGCAGTATCTTTTCCATTTTCTTCCTTCCCTTTCTTTTTCTGAACTGATTTTACAATGATTACTATTCCCGACGTGACCATTCCCGCCGCGCACAGCGCAATAACTCCGTAAACGATGTACATGACTATCAGCGAGCCGAATATGTTGGACGGCTTGGTGTATCTGGGGTCTTCGTCGGCGCAGAGCGAAAAGCGGATATTGTAGTCGGGTGCGCCTTTCTGGGTATAACTATACTCGTTTTCCCCCGTCTTTGTAAATGCAACGTTGCTCTTAATGAGATACGGCATCTTTTCGGGCGTAATGACCTTGACGAAGAATGTGTCGAACGACGCCCAGTTTTTTGCGGGGCTGCTGATATAATCATACGTAAACAGCGTGGGATTGTAATGCGCGTCAAACGCTCCGTCCATGGTGTAGGTTATGCCGATAAGGTTGCGTTCTCCGGCCTTCAGCGTCACTGTATATCCGAGGAGAATAACGCACGGCGAATTGAATATCTGCTGTTTGAATTCAAATTCCTCGACAAAACGCTTGCCGCCGTTCTTTTTGTCGGACAGCGCCACGCTGATAAGGTCGTATTCGCCGGGGGTTATGTCCTCTTCAAAAGAGAGAATATAGTTTCGTAAAGACATCTGCTCTGTGCTGAATACGTGCCCGTATTCTGCGCCCGCTTTTTTACTTTCGTCGTCAATTCGGCGAACCTTGAGGTTTTGAACCTCGCCGCCCACCGCGTAAAGATTGATATAGGACGGCTCGTCTTCTGACCTGACCGTAAACACCTTAAGGGTGACTTTTTCCACAGAATCATCGTCGCCCTGATAAGCGGTTGAATAACCCGAAACATTGTCGGCAATCACAAAGGTGTCCGATTTGGCGGCTATCTCATACTCGATTTCCGCGTTGCGCGTTTCGTTTATGTCGCGGACGTCTATCGTATACTTCCATACCGAAAGGTTTTCATCCAGCCTCTCAAGGCCGTTTATTGCTTCCAGAAGTTCTTCAAACGTCGCGTCCAGCAAGTTTTTGAGTTCGGCGAAGGCAAAGTAGGGCGTATATTCAACAGCCTGACCGTTTATGGTAACCGCCGCAGAATGCTCCCTGAAAGTTTTCAGCGTAGTCGATAGCGGAAAGCCCATAGTTACGGTCTTGTCCTGAGCAGAGAAGTTGCGGATATCATAGACCGCCGTGGTTGCGGACAACGGGGCAAATTCTCCCTCTTCCCCTTGGGAAAAATCGAAGGTAAGCTGCTCGTCGGATACGCCTATCTCGGGGTCTTTTACGGGCAGCAGTTCGGCATACTCGCCGTCGGCCTTCCGCTGCATGAGCGCGCTGTTTGCATACGCGAAATTAACGGGCGCAAAGCACCCGAGGCAAAACGCTATGGCAAATAGAATTACGAGCGGCTTTTTCACTGTACTGTTTCCACGTTCCGATTTTATTCTCATTTTAACATAAAGCCATGGCCATTACAATAAACAGGCGCGAATAATGAATTTTCTGTTGATAAAAAATTATGATGTCAAGGTGGTTTTATTTATTCACATATTATTCGGTTTTGGCATGTTTGGTATCCCGTATTTTGGTTTTAAGTTGTCCGTTTGTCAATTTTGATTAGATTTCTGAGCGGTGCAACGTTTAATTTCCACGGTGGACGCAGGCGGCGTTTTTTTACGATCGATTAAACTTCGGGCCGCTTTGTTTCTTTTTATTTATGCCCGGCTTGTTAATAATATATTTTTCCTTAGTCAAAGTTTGTTATGCCGCGGTTTTATCTTAGGCAATATTATTGCCTGAAGGGGCATTTTTCTGTATAATTATAGCGTCAAAAGGAAGTTTTGTTTATGGAAAGATATCAGGAAATCGAAAGAAGCATAATAACGACGTACCGCAAGACCATTTGGAGCCCGTTTATAAAGGGCGTCAAAGAGTACCGCCTGGTTAATGAAGGCGACAAGATAGCGGTGTGCATTTCGGGCGGCAAGGACAGCATGCTCCTCGCTAAGTGCCTGGAAGAACTAAAGAGACACGGCGAAAAGAAGTTTGAGCTGGAGTTTATTTGCATGGACCCCGGGTACAATAAAGAAAACCGCGAACTCATCGAGGAAAACGCCAAGGCTCTTAATATCCCGATAACCTTTTTCGAAACAAACATTTTTGACGTCGCTTACTCGACCGAGGACAATCCCTGCTATCTGTGCGCGAGAATGCGCCGCGGGCACCTCTATTCGAAGGCGCAGAGCTTAGGCTGCAACAAGATAGCTCTCGGACACCACTTCAACGACGTAGTCGAGACCATAATGATGGGAATACTCTATAACGGACAGATACAGAGTATGATGCCGATTTTAAGAAGCGCCAACTTCCCGGGCATGGAGCTTATTCGTCCCCTGTACAAGGTCAAGGAAAAGGACATAATAAACTGGCAGAACTATAACGGGCTGAAGTTTTTGCGATGCGCGTGCCGCTTTACCGAGAGTATAGCAAAGAGCGACGACCACGTGGGCGAAAGCAAGCGGCAGGAGATGAAAATGCTTGTAAAACAGCTTGTCGAGATCAATCCCAGAGCCGACGACAACATCTTTAACTGCGTGCAGAACATCAATCTCGACACCTGCCTCGCCTGGAAAAAGGACGGAAAGCTCACGACCTTCCGGGATGAGTATTTCAAAGACTGAAATAATGCCTTATCCGTCTATTGCGGGTTAAAAGCGAGAGGATATTTATTGCTTTTTTTCCTTTGGCGTTGTATGATTATAGATATAAAATTGTATAATTTATATACACAAAAAGAGGTTATTGAAAATGTTGGATCTCAGATTTGTTTGCGACAATATCGATCTTGTTAAGGAAAAACTCGCCAAACGCAACAGTAAACTTGACCTTACCGAGGTCATCGAACTTGCTAAAGAACGCCGCGCCACAATAAAGGGCGTGGAGACACTTAAAGCCGAAAAGAATCAGGTAAGCGCCCAGATAGCCGACCTTAAGCGCAATAAGCAGAATGCCGACGACCTTATAAGGAGCATGAAGGCAAAGGGCGATGAAATAAAAGCTCTCGACGAAAGGCTGGAAGAAATCGAAGCGCGCCTTCGCGAGCTTATGCTTACTATCCCCAACCTCATTGACGACAGCGTGCCATACGGCGCCGACAGCGAGGACAACGTCGAGGTAAGACGCTTTATGGAGCCGACCAAGTTCGACTTCAAGCCCAAAGCTCACTGGGAAATCGGCGAAGACTTAAAGCTTCTCGACATCGAGCAAGCCGCCAAAATTACCGGCACACGCTTTACCGTATATCACGGACTCGGAGCAAGACTGGAAAGAGCGATAATGAACTTCATGCTCGACACCCACACCGCCAACGGCTACAACGAGGTTTTCCCTCCCTTTATGGTAAACCGCGACAGCATGATAGGAACGGGTCAGCTTCCAAAATTTGAGGAAGACATGTACGCTATAAAGAACACCGACTTTTATCTCGTTCCCACGGCCGAAGTGCCGGTGACAAACCTTCACCGCGACGAGATACTGAAGGAGAGCGACCTTCCCATACGCTACTGCGCCTACACGGCATGCTTTAGAGGCGAAGCGGGCAGTGCCGGCCGCGACACAAGGGGTCTTATCCGTCAGCACCAGTTCAACAAGGTGGAGCTTGTCAAGTTTGCCCACCCCGACAACAGCTTTGAGGAATTGGAGTCGCTGACCCACGAAGCCGAGATTATTTTGCAGCTTCTTAAAATCCCCTACAGGGTGGTTATGCTGTGCTCGGGCGACCTCGGATTTTCTTCCTGCAAGACTTACGACATCGAAGTGTGGATGCCCTCATATAACAGGTTTGTGGAGATTTCCTCGTGCAGTAATTTCGTGGATTTCCAAGCCCGCCGCGCCAACATCAAGTTCCGCGACGCAAGCGGCAAGACCCGCTTGGTCCACACACTCAACGGCAGCGGACTTGCCATCGGCAGAACGACGGCCGCCGTACTTGAGAATTACCAGAACGCCGACGGAACGGTCACCGTACCCGAAGCGCTCGTAAAATACATGGGAGTTGACATCATAAAGTAATGATAAAGCGCGCGAAAGGGTGTGCATTCGGGCTTCTTATAGGCACCTTGCTACGCACCATGTTCGTGGTGATAGAGTTTCTTGCGCGCATTGTTGCCAAAATTCTCGTACTTTTCGGACTGTGGATACCCCTTATTTACGCCATTTTCGGAGTAATCTTATATTACTTCTTCCACTTCAACCCGTTCGATTTCTCGCTGTATTCCACGCTGTATCTTTCGGGCGCGGCGGCCAGCGTCGTCGGGAGCCTTATTATCAGCATACGAAACATCGTCTTAAAGCCCGCGCATTCCATAATGGAAGGCTTTAAACACCCCCTGTGGGAGAAAAACCGCGAGGAAAATATAGAAAAAGAAGAAGCGGAGTTTGCCGAATTTGTGGTAAAGAAGAAGGGCGAAAAACTTTCGCCCGAAGAGCCCGACGACTTCGAGATGCGAAAATACCGCAAAAAAGAGGTGGAATACCTGCCTCCTGCCAAGGACTTTGGACAGAGCGAGCCGACAGACGGACGCTTCTGGGGTCGAAAACACAAAAAGGATAAGGAAGAACTCAACGTCCTTGCCTCCGACAAACTCGCCTACAACACAAGCTACAACGACGTCAATCCACCCTTCCCATATTATGGCAAAAATGACTTTTCGCCCATAATTAAGTCGGAAAAGCCCAAGGTCTATTTCAGCAAACTGGAGCCCGACCTGCTCGTCCACGAGTACAGCGACCGCTTTGAGCTGTTCAGGATCGAAAACAACCGTTCGGTTTTCGACAGGGTAGAATATAAATGAAAACGAGGGCGAAAAACCGCATCTGGGAGCTGGATTTTCTGAGGGGCTTTGCCATACTCATGGTGCTCGTCGACCATGGCATGTTCAATTTCTTTTCGGTCTTTGACGGCTGGGGGGTGAGCGGAAACTCCTTTCTCGAATTTTTAAACTCCACCGGTCTTGCTTACGTAAATTCCGATATACGCGTCTTCTGGCGCCCCGCGTTTTTGTTCCTGTTTTTCTGCACGTCGGGGCTTTGCACGGCGTTCAGCAGAAACAATTTCCTTCGCGGTATAAAGCTCGCGTTTGTCGCGATGCTTCTGAGCTTAGTTACTTACATAGCCGACAAGACCTTCATCCCCGACAGCTTTGTAATGTTCGGCGTGCTCCACTGCATGGCGGCGATTATCCTTATCTATTCTCTTGTCGCCTTTATCGTGGAAATGAGCGTTAAAATCGGTTTTAAACTTGCCCGCAGGCAATTTGACGACAGAGTATACAAATACGTCCTGAGCGGCATTTGCTTGGTTTTGGCGATAGGGTTTTTCTTTATCAACAAAAAATACAACGTGGGATTTATCGACGCGACCGGGTACTTCCAAACGGTGGACACCGGCTCAAAGTTTCTCGGCTTGTTTTTCTATGCCGACAACTGGTGGACGTCCGACTACTTCCCGCTGTTCCCCTTCATTTCGTTCTTCTTTTTCGGCGCTTTTCTCGCGCCCTTGCTTTACCCAAAAAAGAAGTCCCTGCTCCCCTGCTTAGACGGCGTGTGGCATACCCCCTTTACCTTCCCCGGCAGACACTCCCTCGCGGTGTACCTTTTCGGTCAGCTGATAATTCTTGCAATATGCGCCGCGCTTGACGCAATTCTTCTATGATTTAATTTATTATATGTAAAACAAAAGGGCGGTAGACCGCCCTTTTTTGTTGTAATCAGATATTCTCGCTCTGATTCCTGAACTTAATTCTTGGCGGAATAGAATCCGCTTCCTCTGCTTTGCCTTACAGCGACTTGAAGTCCTCGCCGTTGTTTCGGAACTCGTTCTGTATAAGTACCGTGTTCCTTCCGTCTTCGGCGGCCATTACGGCGACGAGGTTGCCCGTAAAGCGGCACTCAAGCAGGATATAGTTGTCGTTTTCGAGGACGAGCGCCTCGTTGCTGGTGTTGACAAACTGGCAGTTTCTCATATACACTTCTTCGTTTGTGAACGAGCGTACACCAAAGCTGTTGGCGGTAAATACCGAAGAGGTTATTTCGGCTCTGCCGCTTAAGATTTCCACGGCGCGGACGTAACGGGTGATGGTCGTGTTGTTGATATAGAGGAGTCCCTCATAGCCGTCGCTGGTGACTATCGCTCTGGAAGACGCTGTGCCGTTTCCGTCAAAGTAGCAGTCGAGTATGCTTATCATGCCCGCATTGTCGCCGACTATGACCGAATCCTGCGCCGACTGCCCCGTCATTCTGATAATTCTCAAGGTGACTTCGCCTTCGGCTATCGTTATTCTCTCGAGGTGGCTTATTATGTTGGCGTCCTCGTCATAGCAGCCGATGAGGGTTATCGACGCGTTGATGTCGATGTAGAGCGCCGAATAGCTGCCCTCCGCAAGGTAGATTGTCGCTCTGCCGTTTTCAGGTATGGCGGCTATGGCGTCCTGAAGCTCTTCGTCGTTGCTTACAAGTATCGCCTCGCCGTCGGGATAGATTGTGTAAACGCTTTCGGCAGCGATGTAGACGTTGTAGTTGGAGAACTTGCTGATAAGGCTATCGTAGACGTATCTGCCGCTTTCGTCGACCTGTAAATACAAGCTGCCCGGCTCGGAAGCGTTCTTAAGTTCGAGCTTATAGTACTGTCTGCCGTTTATTTCGTACAACGTATTGACATCGAACTTTGTGTAAGTCTGCAAATCGGCGGGGCTTAACTTGAAGCCGTTTATGAATATGGGATACTGTCCGAGGGTGTAGTAGCTCTTGACGTTGCCGGAGACCACGGGTGAATAGAAGTCGTCGGGTCTGTCGGCGCCGACTAATCCGTCAAAGCGCAGGTGCTCGCTGTAGTCGACTATGTCGGATAGATAGCTGCTCCTCGTCTTGGTTTCGTCAAAGTCGACAAGCAAGTCGCGGCTGACGATGTTTACGGTGAGGTTTTCGAGGGTGGCGCTGGGATAGTTATTGCCGCCGTTTATGGTCACCGTGAGGTAGTACGTGCCGACGTTCCTTATCTGACTGATCGTTATCCACTCGAGGTTTCTTATATACCTGTAGCTGTAGGTCACGGTAACGCCCGTCGGGAGTGTGCCGTTGGACTGGTGCAGGTTGTTGATGAGCGGATTCTGATTTGCGCCGTTGTAGACAAGGTTGTTGCTGACAAGGCTGTAGGTGATGTCGGGCCGGTTGATAACTATCCAGCCTGCAATCTGGGTGGTCCTCGGGTCGAGGACGTAGTTGCCGTTGTTCTGCGCGCCGTCGATTGTGTATGTGAACATGTACGTTCCTACGTCGACAGGCTCTCTCTCAAGGATGACGTCGCTCATGTTCTTGTAGACTATCGTGGGCACAACCTCGCAAATGTAGAGGTCGTGGTCAAGCAGGTCAAACACCTTGGCGTTGAGCTCGTTTTCGCTGGTTATGTTGTATTCCGCCCTCACCTGCGCCTTAAACCTTGTCAGGAAGGTCTGTGTGGCGGGTGTGACGATGGAGTACAGCTCGTTGAACGCCGCGCTCTTGGCTATCGTTACTTCGGCGGCGGTGGGATTGGGACCCAATTTGGACTGATATAGACGGTCCTTCTGGTCTCTGGTGCCGGGCCAGTTCTCCACGCGAACGAGGGGCAGTCCGCTGCTTACCACTACGCCGCGGGCTTGTCCGTTGTAGACGTAGTAGATGTAGTTGTTGGCGTCGGCGCCCGCAAACACGATATCGGTGACAAGACCCGTCTGTCCGCCCAGGCCGCCGGGGATTGCACCCTTGATTCTGTACGGCTCTATGGTAAGAGTAATAACTACCATGCCGTAGAAGTTGTAGTCATCGACGGTTATGCGTATATAATAGGTTCCCGCATTGAGCGGTCTGTAAGCAGTCGAATAGTTAAAGTCGGTCGCCGTGCTTATGCGGTATTCGATTGTCACATTCAGCGGGTCTATCTCGGCAAGCGTTCCGTCGGAGCGGAGCATTGTCAGCCTCGAGTAGTCGAGGTTGTAGACATATCTGTTGCCGTCGTAGACCTTGGAAAGCGTCGTCGTGGGCACCATTACCGAGGTGATGTCCTCGCGCAGGATATAGATGTTGACTTCCTTGTAGAGCCATTGCGCGGCCGAAGAGTAGTAGTAGGCTCTGACGGCATAATACCAGTCGGGACCGGTCGCCAAGTTGACGTTTACGTTGTCAAGATCCCACATGAGCTCAATTCTCTCGCCTGTTGCGGCGTCATACGCCTTTGGCAGGAGGCTGGGCGACATGGAACGTCCGAGCGTCCAGTACAGTTCGCCGGCTTCCTCAAAGGTGTTTACGCTCTTCCACCTAAAGTTTTCGCCCGCGTCGGTAACGAACCTTATGTCGTTTATGCCCGAGTAATTGTAGGTGGTGAGCGGCAGTACGGTCTTGAACGACAGGGTCATAAGTCCGTCGGGACCGCCCGCGATTTTCTCGTCGGCACCGCTTATATAGTAACGGCATTCGTAGGTCACTTTTTCGTTTACAACATCATACGTTGTGCCGATTATGTTGAACATAGTCGGGTTGTTGCCGTTGTTTAACTGTACAAAGTAATTGCCGAATATCTGCGGCATATCGCTGCTCGAGGATATGACGCGGCTGTTTCCGTCTATCGGCATGCTGACCGAGTCGTAGACTACGTGCTGATTGGTGTCGCCGTTAAGCTGGGCAAACAGTTTGGGGCTTATTACCCTTACGGTGAAGGAGATGTTGGCGCCGCTGTTGTTGTTGCCCAGAGTCGCGAGGATGCCTGTATAGACGTTGCCTTCGTTAAGAACGATGTTCCTTATCGCGTTGGCGCTGAACGAGAGCGGTACCCTTCTCCAGTCGGTCACGTATCTGTTGTTGGAGAAGTTGTAGTAGAGGTAGGGGTAGAAGGAAGCAAGCTGGGCTTCTTTCTCAATCGTATATGTGGGCGTTTTTGCCAAGAGGTACAGCGTGCCGCCGTTTATGTAGCCCTGCGTTGTGCCGCCGCCGTCGGGAATCTGTGGTCTTACAATCTCGATGTCGTCCACCATGAGTTTTATCCAGATGGTTTCGCAGATGTACTCAAAGCCCGCGACGATGTAACGGTTGTTGGGTTCCTGTATGGACTTGTTGACGATTTCTCTCAGCTTGTCGACGCCGTTGGTCGGGTGGTACAGCCAGTCTATCGCTTCGCCCGCGTCAAAGGAGTCGCCGTCGCTGAATTCGAGGACAAGTCCCTGATAGAACTCGACGTAGTACGGGTTGACGGTAAAGCCGCTTTCTGCGACCAGCCATCTCTCATCGTTGCCGATACCGCTTATGTCGTCGCTGACAAAGCTTGCGAGTAAGGTATTGGGGCCGTCCTCGTTCTTAAGGTAGACTTTGTCGACGGTCTTTGTGTTGACGGTAAGGGTCACGTTCCATACAGCGTAGGCAGGCACTCCCACAAAGGTGCTTGTGGAGATGCGGGTGTTGTCGACTTCGGAGTATTTGGAGATTGTCATACTGTTGGACGAATAGTCAAAGCTCACCCTGTTGTAGGTGCCGTCGCCCATGCTGGTGTTGTAGCTGAGTATGCGCATGGACTTCTCGCCAAGGCCCTTAAGCGAGTAGCTTATACCCGCCATATCCCATACGACGTTGGTGTAGACCATCGTCCTCGGGCTGCCGCTTCTGTAGGTGTCGCTGTCGTAGTTGGTGTAGTTGGCGACAAGCGTTGCGGGCATTCTGTAGGAGATGTTTTCCTTGTCGACGGTCTCTTCGGTCGTCGGGTCGATGATTATTCGGTTTATGCCGGCGTTGGCGTCAAAGAGGTTGTAATACCTCGCATACTCGCCGCCGCTTATCATGTTGGACGAGGAAGTGTAGCCCGCGCTGCTGACGTAATAGCTCTGCACCGTCCTGTCGAGGTAGAATACCGTCAGACCGATTAGGAACTGTTCGCCCTTGTTGTTTATGGCGGTGATCTTATAGCTGCTCGTCGCGTCGCCCTCGGGCGCGTTGCCTTGGAATTCGTTTTCGAGGGAGAGGAATATCTCGTCGTAAGTGACGTTTATCATGCCCACGTCGAGTATACCGTACGCGCCGCCCGTCTTCCTGTAAATGCCGTATGCGTGCACCTTGGCGGGCAGGTCGGGATTGAGCGGGTCAATCGTTATCTTGTTGAGGAACTTGTTGGTGGAAGTTTCGTTGCCGTCGAATTTATCCTGGGCGTCGTCCACCGTCGTTGTGCCGTAATAGTCAACGTAAGCTATCTCTATCTGCGGATAGACAAACCTGTAGCCGTCCTCGGAAATGAGGGTGAGCGGGTTGTTCTTCTTCCTGAGGTTGGTAAGGTAGATCTTATTGATGTCCTGTGTGGAGGAATTGCCTTCATCCTGCAATAACTGGACGTCAAAGTACAGTAAGTGCTTGTTGCGCGCGTCTTTCTTTACGTCTGCCTCGGCGATGTGGTCGCGGGAGTAGAACTTGTATTCGACGGTTATTGTGTTGAGCATGCTTTCAAGCACCGCCATGTATGTCGCGTCGGTGTAGTCGCTTACGCCTTCGACGTATTTCGCGAGATAGTCGTTGAGTCGGGTGGTCAGCGCGCTGTCAAGTATGGTGAAGAACTTGCCAGTCTGTATAAACGTCTGGTACTGCGACGCCATCCTGCCCATCGAGGTGAACAGCAGCTTGTTGTAAATCTTGGTCGTGTACGCCACGTATTCGGCAAGCGCCGCGTTATAGATCGCTCTTTCCTCGGGAGACAAGCCTTCGGGATTGTCTTCGGCGACAAAGTCGGTATGGTAGCGGTTTAAGGCGACTGCCTTTTCGAGATATGCCGCCGCTATGCGGAAGCTCTTGGACGTGAGGTATGCGCACAGAAGCTCTATCGTCTCTTTCTTGGCGTCGTCATTGAAGACCGTCCTTAAGCCGCTCTGAATATCGCTTATAGCGACAAGGTCAAAGTCAATGTTGAATACGATAGTATTCTTAACCTCGTTAATTATGACGTAGTACGCCATAATGGCTACGGTCTTAAGGTAGTCGACATTGGCGGCAGAGCCTTTGGAGAGTATTTCCTGTCTGTAAAGCGCTTCCAGGAAGGCTTTTTCCATATCGTCCGCTTCAATCATAAACTCGTCGTAGGCTGTGACAAGGTTGTTGTCGACGAGATTGATGTCGCGCGCGTTTATAAGGTTTGCCTCGGTGTAGACGGGGAGAGTTCTCGCTTCTGCGCCATAGTAAGGAGCGATAACGTTGTCAAATACCTTGACAAAGCCTTCTCTTATCTCCACTTCCTCGACGGCAGCGACGATTTCGGCGCGCATTTTCTCAAACAGCCTGTCCTTTATCGCGTTGTAGGTCTGATAGTAGCGGTTCTTGGTAATTGCGTTCTGATAGCTCAACGCCTCGATTGTGTCAAGAACCGCCGAGCTTTGTGCAAATATCTCATAGTAACGCGACTTATCGCCCGCAAGCAGCAGGTCGTTTATTATATCTTCATGCTCAACGTCAAGTCCCGCGGGGATGAGGTTGTAGAGTCTGTAGTAGAGCGTGTCGGCTCCGTACAAGGTGACGCCCTGTCCGTCGAGGATATTTCCGAGGCTGTTAAGGTAGATTTGGTAATAAATCTGTTCCCTGCCCTGCGAAGCGAGGGTGCCGCTTGTTATGGACGCCTTCCTCGAGAGGTAAGCCCTGAGGATTACCTGCTCGATCTGATAGGTGATGTACGCTTCTTTTGCAAACGCGTTTACAGCCGCTTCGGAATAGCCGCCCGTACCGCCCATCTCGTTGAGTTTGGTATGATACGTGTTGACGTAATTGTTGTACTCGGCGCCTGTGGGCGACTGGTATACGCTTCTTACGGTGTTAACGATGTTTTCATACGCATAGTCGAGCAGGCAGTAGTACCTTATGGCGGTGAGGTTGTCGACAAACGCCTGTCCGAGGTCGTATCTGTGGACAAGGTATCCGTATACGCCCTCGGGCGCGCGGAACTTGCCTCCTTCGAGGTAGTTTCCGAATATTCCGCTGGAAGACTGAATGTAGAGCTGTTCTTCCTCGGTTGCGAGGTTGTAATAGTAGTAGTCGACGGCCTTCCTCTCCACCGCTCTTTCCTCGGAGACGGTAAGTTCGAGGTAGTTTTTGGGCGTCGGATCGGTCGCGCTGGTGATATAGACGAATCCGTTCGATATCATCATCTCTTCATAGAGGCTGACGGCTTGCTTGTAGAGGTTTTCGGCGGCATAATCGCTTATTTTGTTGTTGTAGACGGCGATTACGGCGTCGGCATCGGTTTCAAACGCCTTGACAAGGTAGTCAAAAGCTATCGCTCTGACGTTGCCCTTGGTGCTCTTGAAGTCCTCTCTGCCCGCCGAATACGCCGAGAACAGGTCGTTGTACAGTGCATAGAAAGCGGCGTCTCTTATGTCGATGAGCACCGAGTCATAGATGTCCTGAATGAGCGCCTTATAGGTGGCGGCGTCGCCCGCGAGGTTGGCGTAATAGTTCTGGAGATTTCTGAATACTCTCGCCTTCCTCAGGCGCAGGTCGTACTGGCCGTTGGTATAGCCGAGGACGGCGTTGTCAAGATAGGTCGTGAGCGACTCTTGCGTTTCGGTGTAGCCCGATGTCGTCTTCTGATAAAGAAGGTCAAAGAAGTCCTTGCCCGCGTACTCGGAGATCTTGACATAGAAGAAGTCCTGAACGGCTTTGCGCACTTCGGCAGAACCTTCGGGATAGTAGAGGTAATGGTATATCGTGCGGATATATCCGTCGGAGCCGAATGTGCCCATTCTTCCTTCAAATTCCGCCCTCTGCGCCGAATTGAGGCTGTCTCGCACCAGCGTGTAGATGTCATTGGGGCCGTTGTATCTTCCGATAACCGAGCCGTATATTTCAGTAAAGACCTGATAGGTCTGTATATCGTTGTTGCCGACGACGTCGGGGTTGGCGAGCAAGCTTTCCACAACCACTCCGTTTACGTATTTGTCGGCATAATCGATGGCGACATCGTAGACAGCCGAGGCTTCGTCTTGGAGATACAGTTTGAAGGCGTTGAGCGCGTTGAGATAACTTCCCGCGTTTTCGTTAAGTATCCTGTTCATCACCGCTATCGTCGCGGTATCCTGCTTGAGAAGCGCGGCGCCGTACAAGGAGTTCCACGCGTTCTGAGCGGTGGATTCGTTGGAGTAAGGCAGAATGTGTTCGATAGCTTTTGTTCTGACGTACTCGCGGTAAGCGTTAATTGCGAGTGCCTTCTTTTCGGCGGGCCAAACGACGTTCTTGTCCACGGCGTAATCATACACGTGATAGGCGAGGTCATAGTAGAAGGAGATCCTCTGTCCGTTGTCGTCGACGGGGACCATGGTGTTTACTATGCTCGCCTTGAGGGCATTGAAATACTCCTGAAGCGCCGCGGAGATTATTCCCTTGCGATAAGCGTCTATGACGTCTCTTAAGGACGTTTGGATAAGTTCTTCAAATATAGCTTCCTTGTTGTACTCAAAGAGCGCCGTGACTTCCTCGTCAAGGGAAAGGTTGGTGTAAATGTTGAAGTAGAAGGTGTCACGGTTGTCCTTAAACTTGTCAAACGAAACCTTGGGTGCGCTTATTTTGGCGCTGGCGTATTCGCCGTAGCTGCCCACGGTCTTAAGGTCGGATATCATGAGGACCTTAAGTGCGTTGGCGCGGGAGTTGACGTTGCTGTCCTGACCTAATATGGCGTTCATGCGCGCTCTTTCGTCCCTGGTCGCCATGTCGAATATCTTGAGCCAGATGGCGTTGTTGATATAGTTGGCGAGTTTCTTCTGCGCTGCGGCGTAAAGTGCGTCGTTGTAATTATACTCGTCGCCGTAGAAGTAGAGGTTCTCATACGCCTTGTTGTAAATATCCCTCTTGAGCTTCTGATATGGGGTGAGGTTTTCTGCGTCGATGTTCTCAACGTATCCCGGATAATTGCCCTTGAAGTTGTTGTACATATCCACCCAGTTGAGGTAGATAGTCCTGTCCTCGGTCTTTATGTCGCCGCCGTTGTACTGGGTCCTCAGCATGTCATAGAGGAAAGCTATTCCCTCTTTCTCGTTCTGCAATTGCGGATTGTTGCTCATCACCGAACGCAGTAAGACGTTCTCCATGCGCTTAGCCAGGCTTGCCGTATTTTCGGCGGCGTTGAACCTTGTAAGGAGCATATCGAAGGTCTGATTCTTGACCTCGACCTCGATCTCTTCGAGGAGCTGCTTTAGGTTGTTGATTGTCGTGGTGCTATAGTACGCGAGAGGCACGAGCTTGCCGTTTTCCACAGTGAAGAAGCTGTCCCACGTCATGGACTTGGAAAGCTCGGCATAGGTCGCTTCCACCTCTTCCTTGAACTTGAGGTAGAGGTAATTTATGTTGGTGTTCTGCGCAAAAAGGTAGCCGTCCACGCTCTTGTCGCGGAAGCCTTCGTAGGAGATGAAGGAGTCGTCGACGTACCTTGACCAGTCAATGCCGGGAAGCACAGGCCCGTCGCTTATCGCCGAATAGTAATATTCGGGTGAAATTCCTTTTGTGAAGAATGCTTCGGCGTAATACTTGTCGTAGTCGACAAACATGTCTTCGTTAAGTTCGCCGCCGATGTCTTCCAAGAGTCCCGCAATCGGGTCGTCGTACTCGTAGCTTGTGGAGTACGGCACCTTGAGTGAGCGGTTGAGGATGACGACGATGATGTCAAAGCCCTGCTCGCCGATGCTTACGCCCGAGGCGCTTATTCCCATGGAGATGTAGGCTCTGAGCGTGAACACGCCGCCCCTGTATCCGTCGGAGGACGAGTTGAAGTAGGCGTATCTTATATTGGAGTTCTGACTGCTAGCCTGAGAGTAAAAGTAAGAACTTGTGTTGACGTCCTTGTAGACGCCGCCCGAAAGTATCTCCCATCTTGTAATGGGCAGCACGGTATAGTTGTCGCTGTTAAGGAAGAAGATATTGGCGTTTACGGGCAGACGGTGAGTAATGCTGTTGTACGGGTCGACGTAGTATAGCCTCGGAAGTTCGATTTCCTCATATTCACCCTCTTTTACGACGGTGTTGGGAATGTTGGCTTCGTCAATCACCCTGCTTAAGATGTTGATGGTAAGGATAATCTCCTGGCCTGTAAACATGACCATTTTGACATAAAGAAGGCCGTTTATCGGGAGATTTGCGTCGGGCAGGTTGTAACCGCTGTAGCCGTACGGAATTTCGGTTAGGCTCCTGATAAAGCGCATATCGTTGTCGAGAAGTTCAAAGCGCCTGATGTCGTCGGTTATTCTGCTTCCCGCAGGCTCGCCGGGCGCGGGGGTGACCGTGTAAGTCTCCCTGTTCTCAAAGCTGAGCACAAGACCGACGGTGGGCAGTCTGAATATACCGTTATAGCCCACCTTGTCATCGTACGGGTCTATGACTATGGTGTTTCTTACCCTGTTTGCGTCCTCTCTTATATCGAGGCTGACGCCGTTTTCGCTGTAGGCGATGCCCTCAAAGACCATGGCGTCCATTTCGATGTAGACGGTGACGGTCTGAGTAACGTGTTCGCCCTGCCCGTTGTAATAGCTGAGGATTGTCGCCGTGGCAATCGCGCGCCTGTCTTCGCGGCTGATACCGTTGACTATATCTGTTTCGGTGATAGCGTTCATTACCGGCACCCACGAAACGGTGAAGAAATTTACGCCCGTCGCGTCGAACCAGTCGGGCACAATGCGCGCGTAAATGACGTCGGGGAGCTTGGTAAAGTCGTAGCCTGTGTTGTAGGTTGTACTGCCCGAGGTGTAGGTCGCGGTGTTGTTGTAGAAGAGATAGGCGTTGGTTATCTTTATATAACCGTCGGTAATGTTGTAGAGGCTGTCCTCGGCCGAGGCGTAGTAATTTACGTCGTTGAGGTTTTTCCTCGGAATGTTGACGTTGAGGTAATAGTACCCTTCGTCCTGAACGCCGTCCTTAAGTCCCTGGAGGGGCAACACGTAATAGTAGCTGAAGCTTAAAGCGTTTCTCGACAAAACATTAATGGACGTAAGCGGTATGCTTGTAGCCCTTCCCAAGCCGCTGTGGTCGCTGGTGTACCAGCCCGACTCGTCGAGGTAGTACCTGACTACGCCCGAATTGATGTACGGAACGTCTATATAGGTGGGCAGGATATACCCTTCGGCTGTGCAGCTCTCGCCAAATTCGTTGTAAAGTTCGGCGGTGATGTTTCTGCCCTGGCTCTCGCGGGTGTCGACCTTGGCGACTATCCTTACCTTTATATTCTCTTCGGCGCTTCCTGCAGAAAGTTTTCTAATATAAATAAACGTGGTCGTCTCGTCGGTAGGACGGTACAGCCCGTCGGTTATGCCAAGCACCTTGCGGTTAAAGGTCTGCTCGTTGTAGTCGCCGAAGTTGAGTTGCGGAATAATGTCGCTATCGGTCATGCCGTTATAGTAAACCATCATTATTCTGCTGAACACGTGGTTAATATACTGATAAGGCGTGGCGTATCTCTCAAGGTTGTTGACAGGCACGGTCAGCGCGAATAGCTTGGGAATGTAAATAATCAATTCGCCGTCGGCGGTTATCGTCGACATGGCTATTCTGCCGTCGTTGGCCTTCTGCGGGAGCGATACGGCGTTTACGTTTTCGGAATACTCTGCGTTAAAGAGCGTGATGTTGCTTATAACCAGTCCCGCGAGCGAGAACGTGACGCTCAGGCTCTGCTCGTTGACGGTGCCTGTGAAAATGGTGCCCCTTAATTGCATTACCTCTTCGCTTATCGGGTTTTTGAGGATGTACGCAAGGTAGTCAAGGCTGTTGCGGTAATTGGGGTCGGAAGGCACAGCTCTGAGCCAGTCGACGTAGAGGTCGTACCTGTCGAGGACGAGGTCGGTCCTTGCTTCCTCGAAGCCAACGCCCACGCGTAACGCCTTGGCGGTATCGTTCATGAGCGCGGCAACGCGGTCGGACAGGATCTTACTTTCGGGCTTGTAGTAGTTTATGTCGTGATAACCCGCCACCAGGGCGCCCGTTTCATAAATGTTGATTGTGTCGGAAACGATGGTTCTCGGCTCGACGGTAACGTAGATGAAGAGTTCCTGCCTTAATACCGAGCCTGTCGCTTCAAGAATGTAGCGGATAAGATATGTGCCGCCTTCGTATCCGAACAGATATTTCCCGTCGGGTCCGTACAGCGCGGGGTCATAGTTTCCGCCGGTCGGCTTGTCGATGGGCACCCACTCTGTGTCGCCCTCTTTTCTTACCATCCACGCGATATTGGAGCGGTAAACTCTCTCTCCGCTCTCAAGTACCGCCGTGAACATCGCAGGCAGTCTGTATGTCTTGTAGGGATCAATCGTAATCTCGGCAGCGTCAACGGGCATGTCTTCGTACTGAATGCTCCTCAATTCGCTGGCAAGGTTCTTTACTATCGCCTTGACGGTGACGGTAAATCTTCCCGTGCCCACGACGCCGTAGATATAGAAATCGTTTTCGTCGGTGGTCGGATGCTCAAGGCGGGCGTAACCGTTGTCGTCAATGTAGAGAATATTTGTTTCCTCTCCGCCGACTCCCGCGGTGGTAAGCCATCTGACAGTGTACTTCTTGAGCACCTTCATGCTGTTGGCGCCCGATCTTTCTTTTACCAGCATATAAATCTCGTTGGGGAGTTTGCCTTCCTCGTCGTAGGGATTAATGCTGAAGTAGTTGTAGATATTGCCGGACTCGCCGAACCTCAGGGGCGAAATCTGCACCGAGGTCAGTTTGTCGAGGGTGAACGTGCCGTCGGGATTGACGTTTATCTTCTTGACCGCGTTGGCGCTCTTTAAGTCGGCTATATCTTCCCTTCTTTCGGGGACTTCGACGGTCAGTCTTACGGTGTCGGTGCCCAAAGAGCCTATGCTTATCTCGGCGTAGGTCTGGTTGCGCATACTGGGTCCGAACAGCTCGGTCGCGCCGTACTCGAGCGTGACGTTTCTCATATAGTCGGGATTGGGAATATGCCAGCGCAGTTCGATGGGAAGGTACTGCGCGTAATAATCTTCGTCGCTTATGCCGTCGGGTCTGACCATTCTCACTATACGGGAAGTGCCGTCCTTGAAGTGCACGGTGACGCTTGTCCCGACGCCCGTCTGGGTGGGAATGGCGTAAGTCGACTCGACGAGGCTGTCGATGGTGTAACGGTTGAGTTCCTCATCGTTTATTCTGACGTAGTCGACGACTTTTGCCGTGACGTAGACTTTAATCGCTATCTTTATTGCCGAGGGACCTTGTCCGTAATACGCGTAAGCAAACAGCTCGCCGCCGTTGTACTTGATGCGGGTCTGGTCGAACTCCCAGTCGAGATTGAGGTTGTCGAGGAAGAAGAAGTTGTATCCTTCGACGTTGTAGGTCAAGGGTTCTCCCGCCTCGGTGTACCCGTACACGTTGTAGAAGTTGAGCCTCATGTTCTGAGCGGCGATTCCCGCCCTGATCGGGTCAAATGACGCGTCGGCAAGCTTCTTCATGGCGTATTCGTACGGGTCAATGGTGATTGTGCCGATGACCGGGTTGTTCTCGTGGTCGTTCATATCCTCGCCGCTTTCGGTGAGCGGTATGACTGTCCTGTTGTGAATGGCTATATAGACGGGGAAGGAAATTTCCATTATGCTGTTGCCGCCGATTCTCAGCGTGTAGGTCGCCTTCTTGTCGTTGGCAAACACGTTGCGGTTTAGTCCGTCGTAGGTGACAACTTCGTCGGTAAGTCCTTCTATGCTGCACTCGAGGAACCCTGTCGTGCCGTTTGTGAACTCAACTTCCACTTGCCTGGGCAGTTTGTTTGTGAAAGCGGGGTCTATAATGAGCGTATCGGTGACAAGGCGCCTTACGGTATATGTGCCTATTTCCTTATATATAGTGACTATATAATCGGCGGTAAGCCCAAACAAGCTGCAGACGGGATTGTATGTCTTTCTGTCGCCGTCGATTTTAACAGAGTCAGGCAGATAATTGGGTATCATTTCGATAGTACCGACGTCCGCAAAGGTTACTTCTATCGTGTCTTTCCACTTACTGTTGGGGCTGTAAAGGCTATCGATACCAACCGCACTCTCAAAGCTGCCGCCGTTTACCGCGGGCGTGAAATACTCTTCGGGCGTGATGTCGTTGAGCACAACTTTTTCAAAGAGGAATCTCGCTTTGATCCTTGCCCTTAAGTCGGATACGCCTATGAGCTTCTTGACGGGGTCGTTCTGCTCGCCCGTCTCGGGGTTGGTCTCCACTTCGAGCACGAAGTTGAAGTACCCGTCGGAATTGGTGACCTGGGCGCGGGAAGACTTGCTCTTTAGAATCTCGCTGATAAGTCCGAACAAGGACGTGTCCTCAAAGGAATTGTTTTCGCCCAATATGATATTGAGCGCGGCCGCCACCGCCGACCTCTGTATCCTGTACTTGATGCCGTTGATGTTGGGGTATGGTCCTTTGCCGAAAGGCATGAGATACTTTATCAGGAACTCGTTGGCGTTCTTGGGATTTGTATACACGCTCATGAGGGGCTTCTCGCCGTCTCTGTCCCTTAAACAGAGGTCAAACCTCATGATGTATTCGGAGACAAGTCTGTCGGTCCCAAGCGCGACAAAGCTTTCGCTTGCCTGCGCGCGCAACACAAGCGTCTGGTTTCTGGTTATGTTATACGGCGTGTTCTTGCCCGAGGCATCGCCTAAAAACGCGCCTAAAATCTTGCTTGCGTCGCTCGCTTCCTTGGCGTTTGTCACCTCAAATTCCACTTCTATTTCGGTCTTGATGTCGTCGGGAAGGACGAGCCTGTTGTATGCGTTGTGTTGCAGTGTGGTGTCCTCGGGGAAAATAATGGGGAAAAAGTCCTCTCTGTCGGCGCGCATGCTGAAGATAACTGTGTCGCCGTAATAATAGGTCATGCCTATCTGCCCATTGTCGAGGTTGTAGCTTAAGCGTATGGAACTGAGGTTGAAAAAGTCCTCGCCGATTATGCTGTCGAGTTTTTCAACGTCGATGTTAAGCAGATCTGCGATGATCTCCGCCGTCCTTGTGTCGTCGTCGCGTATAAGCTGAATGAGTTGCTCGTCTATTGTGTAATAAATGGTGTTTCCGACCGTAGTGAAGTTGTCCATTATTATGGAATAGAGATTCTCGTTTTCGGGGTCGCCGATGGAAATCGAGCGGTCAAGGATAATCGATATCATCTTAACGCCGCTGTTGTAGATGGCGTTGATGAGGTTGGTCAGATTAATGCCCTGGAAATAGACCTTGGGCAGGTTGAACACGTCGATGTCAATCGCGTTTCGTATGTACTGGCTGTTCAGACCCGACATGTCGAAGAAGAACACCTGGTCGCGGTAATACGCGCTCATAAGCTGATTGTTCTTGGCGTCGGTGATGTCGATTGCCAGCTTGTTGTTGGTGTTTTCCTTGGTGTCAAGGTCGGTCGAAATCGTGATGTCGAAGTCTTCTTTGCTGAGGGACGGAATATTTATCGAGCCGACATACTTGTTTTCGCCCATGTTTACGTGCTCAAAAGACGCGGGGGAGAAATTGCTTTTTTCGGTTATGTCTATTCTCGAGGCTACTTTATAGCCGATTTCACCGTCAATCTGGTATTTGCTGGAGTCTCTGAAAGAGCCGTCCATGCTGACTTGCGCAAAGTCGGCTACTCCGTTTTCGCGCTGGACGTTGATGAGTCCGACGTGGATATAGGAGAAGCGGTTCTCAATGACTCTGCTCAGTCTGAAGCCCAAAAATTTCTTGGTGATTACGTCAAACTTATCCCCTATCTGTTCGAGGTAGTTGTCCATATAGGTGTTGACGGAGTCGGAGATTATGTCGAGTTTTATGTCGGAGTAGGTTGTGCTGTCCCTGGTCTCTGTGACCTTTATGCGGTCGACGCTTCCCGCGTCAAGAACAAGACCGAGGTTGAGACGAGAGTTGTCCTTGTCGAAAATGTAGGCGCCGCTCTCGCTGAACACCTGTTCGGAGAGGTCGGCGTATCTGACAAGGTCAAAGAATGCGTCGAACATCGCCGTCATGCTGAAGTTTTCGATATACTTTTTCTCTATCTCGTACTTGTCGCCCTTAAGGGAGTTCTCATTCTCCTTGTAGTAGACTGCATACAGGTTTTTGCGGTCGTAGTAGACCGAAAGGCGGTTGGCGTTGTTATCATTGTCGAGGAAGGAAAGATAGATTTCGGAGTCCTGCGGATTCTGGGAATAGTTTGCCTTATACGTTACGGTATAGTTTAGATCTTTCTCGGTGCGGATTGTGTACACGCTCTCCACGGCATAATAAGAGGCAGAGTCAAGCGCGGCCTTACCTGCGATAAGTCCGTCGTATGTGCTCTGCATCGCCTGGGGCACGGTTATGCGCTCGCGCGTTGGGTTGCCCGGATCGTTACCGTCGTCGTCGAGGTCGCCTGTGTTGCCCGAGCAGGCGAACAGAGTAAACGCCATCGCCACGAGAAGGAGCATTATTAAGATAAGGCTTAATTTCCTTTTCATCTATTTCCCTTTGTCATTCCACCATGAAGGTGATGAGATCGCTTATGTAAGTTATTCCGTTTATCTTGAACGAGGTGGACGAAACCTGACCGTACCTTATGCCGCCGTAGACGATGTCGGTGACCTTGATGAGGTTGTAACCCGCGGTATGGGGCTTGTCCACATCGATTTCGTTAAACATATCGAGCAGTTTGTAGATGTAGGTGTCCGTTGTGTTGTAGGGGCTAATTATTCCCTCGGCGGCGTAACTGTTCCTTACTTGCGCCGCGTTCCAGTAGTTTGTCCTTACCGCAATGTAAACGGTGGCAGGCAGGGCGTTGGACGCGACGATGCCATACTGGGCGTAATTGTCGGGGTCGGTCTCGCTCTGTCCGGCGTCTACGAGGTAGTAGTAGCCTTTCGACGTGAAGTCGCCGAAGACCACCTTGACTTTTACGGTCGTGGTGTACAGCGCAATGGACTTGCCGACCTGAACGATGACCGTTATGTCGCGGTTACCGTTAATGCCGCCGGCAAGGTAGGACTCATTGCCGGTATAGTCGTATCTCTCGCGCAGGCAGAGGAGTTTGTACGCCTCAAGTTCGCACCTGTCGCACTCGATGCCGAGGTGCGTGCACCCGTCGCGGTACTTGACGTACGCCATGGCGTCTTTTACAAGCTGGGCTTCCTCGGTCTCGGAGCGGTCGAAGTTCATGAGAATGTTCTTGGCGCGGGATGTGACTTCGTTGGTCGCGGTGTCGGGATAGGAGTATCTGACAAAGCCTTCCAGCCTGTTTATCGCCGCCTCATACGACGCGTTCCAGACAAGCCTTACCTTGATGTCGCTGTAGGTGTAGTCCACTAGTCCGTTGTGTATCTGAACTTTGCCGGAAACGGGCAGGTACATGGTCGGGTCGGTAACAAGAGTGGTCTCGCCGCTTCTTGCCATAAGGTACGGTCTTACGTCTTCGTAATATATGCCCGAGTCGATGTCGATGAGCTGTATCTTGTCTATGACCATTTCCTCATAGTAGTACTTGCCCCTCGTTACCACACCCGAAACGCTCGTGTCGGAAAGACCCGTGAGGTTGAATTGTCCGACCGTCGCGTTGCCTAAGAACACGCTGCCTTCGGAGTTGACCGCGTTGCTGGCGCTGTTGATGACGGCGGCCTTGACATTGGTATCCCAGTAGATTATGTATGCCTTTCTCTGCTTGACTTCTTCCATGTCGTCGTCGTTTGTCGTGTTGACAAGCAGTCTGCTGTCCTCGGGGTAGAAGTTTACAAATCTCGCCGTGCTTTGGCCAGAGCTCGAACTATATACGTTGAACACGACTTGGTAATAATCCTCGGAGGAGTACTCCTGATAGCCGTTGAAGTAGAAGCTGAGGTATCCGTTCTGGTTCATGTAGGTGAACTTGTCGCTTCCGTCGGGGTTGGTGCCCGAGAGATATCTCATGCCCGTGTATGCCCACTTGTTGACAACAAGCCGTAAAGATACCTGCTGGCCGTTGCTGTTCTTGATGTTTCCGTAAATTGTCTTGTCGGCGGCGCCAAGGTTGCCTGCGGGACGTATGGTGACATTCTTCCATATTACGGGATAATCCACTCCGCCGATTGTGACGAAACCGGGAATGTCGTCCACGGTCTGGGTGAACGGGTTCTCGATGACGTATTCGGTGTAGACGGTACCCTCTTTGTCCTTAATCTTGATGTCGCCGGGGTCAACCGTCCTGTCGAGCACCTTGACTACCATCCTCAGTTGCTGAGTTTCCATCGTGGTGGCAAGATACAGACTTGCGGTAAGCGTGACGTACTTGTATTCGTCAAACGTCCTTACTATCTCGTCGCTGTTCATACCCCACGATGTGTTGATGGTGAATGGCTCGTTCTTGGCGCGGTTGTAGAGGTTTTGTCCCGCTCTGTAGTAGGTATAGAGTATGATCGACTTCTCGTCAATGGACAGGCTTTCGGGATAGAGTCCGTAGTTTTCAAACGTCCTCGTAAGATTCTGCTGGATATTCATGAGAATATCGTAAATCGCGACGTTTTCGGTCTTTATCTCCGCCCAGGTGATTTCGGGTGTTGCCGTAAGCAGGAGTTCGTCCAGCTTCTCCCTGGAGATTTCGTAATTCATGTACTTTTCGTATATCCTGAGCCACATCTCGATGTAGGCGTACTCGTCGGCTCTTGCGTTGCCCTGAGCGGTCGCTTTGCCCGAGACTGTGTCGTTGGACCAGGTCACTCTGAAGGTATAGCTGAAACCGCCCCTATCCTCGTTGAAGTCGGCAATCAGCCTTGTAGGCACATAGAGGTAATCGCCATAAGGATCGAGGATATAATAGCTGTCGGTGCGCACGCCTTCTTTCTGTACGCGCTTAATTTCGGCGGCTATCTTCGATTCCATATATACCTTAGAGACGTAATTTCCTACCGCTCTTGTAAACAGGGTCTGTATCGCGGTTGCGTTGGAGATGCCGGTAGTTATGTTGGACCTTATGGCGGCGATGCTGGTGTTAAGGCTGGCGGTGGTCGCGTATGCCTGCCTTACGCTCAGATTGATGATGTCGCGCATCTGCTGGGTAAGGGTGGGAACTCCGCCCACTTCATAGCTGAAGTCCATTGCGCGGTCTATCATGCCGTTAATAATCTCTCTCATCTCGACCTTGGTCGCATTGAGTGAGTTGTTTATAAAATCGTCCACGGTGTAGCCCGTGACAGGTCCGTAAACGCCGTAACCCGAAATGAGGCCTAACTGTGCTTTGAAGATGTTGCCTATCATTTCGCTCATTTCGACGTTGTTGCCCGTATCCTTCCGGGCGTTGGTTTCGGCAAGCGTTATGTTGTCGGCAAAGACTCTTGTTATCTCGTCGTCGCGACGGGCGGGAGTGTAAACTCCGCTATCATAGAGTTCGTTTACTCGGTAAATACCCTTTATGATTGCTTCAACGTCAATGTATGCCTCAAAGATGTTCTTGTAATAAATGGCATAATTTAACTGAACGGGACCTATATCCTCGGTGTAGCCGATGAGAACACGCAAGAGTTCTTCCTCGACATAGTTGTAGATAATCGTCTCGTAGCACCTGATAACCATGTCGTTATAGCAAGCGTCAATAAATTCGGCAATCTTGGTGTTGCTGGACTTGTTGCGCTGAATATTGCTGATGTAGGGCGAGAGGTTGGCGTCGTTGTCTATGTACGCGCTCATAACGGCGTACGCATAATCCCAGCAGTAGTCGGCGGGATACGCCTGTTTCGGGTCGGGCGAAGCGGCGCCGTAATCGGTAATGCCGTCAAATGCCGCCTTCAAGAGCACGCGGATCGCATCGGCGTTGTTAACGACCTCGGCAATCTGCGTTACCGTCGGTATGGTCATCCTCTCCCTTATCTGTCTTGCCTGGAGCACGAGGTTTTCGAGGTTTAATTCTATTCTCGTCAGGTTGAATTTGTCGATTAATGTGCTCTCGGTTCGGGAGGCTATCGCGCTCATGGCAGAGGATATTCTGCTCCTTATCTCCTGGTCGTCGAGTTCGACTACCGCCACAATATTTTCTATGGTCTTATCATAGAAGCGGAAGCGGATGGTAATTTGCTGTCCGAGACCGAGGTCAACGGTAAGGTTAATTACCTGGCGGTCGAAGTAGGTTTGCGGGAAACCGAGAGCTACCGCAAGACTTGCGATGTTTATGCCCTGGATGTTGTAGGGTATGTTCCTTACGGGCACGTTGCGGAATCTGTATTCCACATTGTTGAAGGTGTGGGTAAGTCCGCTGGAGTACTTAACCGTAATGCTGGCGGGAAGGACAAGGTTTTGTCCGTTGATTGCCGGACTTGTCGAATCGTTATATGCGTCGACGTCGACGACAAACACGTTTTCGTCGTTTTCCCTTATGGTCATTGTGTCAAGTTTGGGATTTCTCTCCTTCCACGGCAGGCTGACAACCTCTGCGCTGTCGATGTTGATGTAGAGCTGAACCTTGACCGTGTCCATCTGCACCGTTCTGCCGTCAACGACCATGGACCAGCCGAGTATGTCGGCTTCGGCGATACGGTCGTTGCTGTTGAAGCCCATTGCGGCATTGTAAGTGCCCAGGTACGTCATGTCGTACAGCTTGCCGCTTGTGCCGTCGTTCCAAGTATTGAGTATCTTCCACTGTACATCGGAAACCCTTATCATCTGGCGCCCCGTGTCTATCTCTATGGTGGAAGGCAGCATGCCCGCCGTCGCGAAATAAGATGTCAGCGGGAAGTAGTTGTAGATATCCTTAATATAGATAATGCCGTTTTCTATTTTCAGATCGCTGTTGACGCTGTTGTAGCTGTTGATGTTGTCGGCGACGCCGATAAAGCTGAACGTCCTTCTGATGCGGAAGCCCTGGCCGGTAAGCGTGCTGAGTGTTATCGTCTCGTCGGAATTTGCGTAAACGACCTGCTGAGGAATGGCGGTGATTATCGTGCCGGGGACGATCTGGGGGTACCCGCTGGCCTCGACATACCAATAAACGAGTTTCTCGGTGTCGGGATAGCCGAAGTTGTAGGTCATTTCGCCCAGCGTTATGTCCTGCTTGGTGGCGGTTATCGTCGCGATTATCTCGTTGCCGAGCACATAGCCCATTTCGCCGTACTGGGCGTAGCCGTTGGCGTTATAGGCGTAGACCGTGATGTCGTCGGTAAGTATGCCCGTGGTAAGACCGCCGCTGAATATGAGGCGGAGCGTCAGGTCATAGGAATTTGCGCCCGTGCCGATGTTTATCTTGTACTTTGTGCTCTCGCGGAACACTTCGGTCTGAGAAATTACTATGTCGTTAATATTGAATATGCCCTGCATATCGGTGATTGCGGTGACTTTGTTGGAGATCATGTCGGGGGTGCGGCCCTCGATGAGGTGGTTGCGGTAGTAATTGAGCCTGTAGATGAGTTCCTGATAGCTCATCCTTGTCTCGGTGCCGCCGTCACGCAGAGTGATGTAGTCAAAGACTATCTCGTTGCCAAACTCATTATAGAAGGTGTATACGCCCCTCGAATAGCCGTAGCTGTCGGCGAGGGCGACAACCTGCGAGAACGTGTTTGTCTCGCCGTCCTTTTCGGTGCTGTCTATGGTCTGGGAGACGATGTCTTTGGTCATCTCGCGGAAGATTATAGCATTGGTCAGTTCCTGCAGCGATACGGTGACGGCCGTTTCCTCAATCATGCTGGCGTCGGAATAGAGCTTTAGGAGGTTGCCCTGGGTGAGCTGGAGATAGAATTCCATACCCTCGACGATGGAGTATTCCACTGTGACGGTATCTTTCTGCCTGCTGTAATCGTAGACGTATCTTATTCTCGCAACTTCGGACAGTTTCTTTGTAATGCTGCTGTCGGTGCCGTTGTGGAGTCTTACGTAGACATTTTCGTAGTCAAACGGGTACTGCCAGTAGGTCACCGTCTGTTCGGGCGCGAAGATGATGTTCATGCCTGAGTACAGACTGTTAATAAAGTCATATGGGTACATCTCGTTCTGGAGTTCGTAGTCGTCGCCCCTTCTTAAGTAGAGTCCTATCTTGCCTATACTGACCGCGCCGTCATACGCGCTGCCCGTGCTTACCACGATATAGCTCTCGCGCAAAGTTTCGGGGTCGAGGAAGTAGAAGCCGAGCTTGTTCTCGTCAAGTATGCTCCTCTGATAGAGGTCGAGGAGAGTGACATAGCGGTAATTTATGTTGTCGCCCACTTTGACGTAATAGTTCTGCAAGGGGCTGGTGAGGTCTATTCTGCTGATTGTGTAGTTCTTTACAACCACCGACAGATAGATGTCTATGGTAACTTCGCCGTCGCCGATTGTCGTGACAAGGGTCACGATGCTGTCGGGGCGGTAAACGGGCACGTTGCCCACGACCGCTCTCCAGTCGGTCTCGTAAATCTCGATTCTGCGGTTGTCGGCGGTGCCGAATGTCGCCGCAAGGTATGCGGGAAGATTGAAGTTGCCAAATGTGTCGACGTAATAGACGTAGCTTACGTAGTTTCTGTCGCTGACGATGACGCCCTGGTCCGTACTCGGGTCGTAGACGACCACGCCGCCCATGTTGACGTCGAGTTCTTCTATATCCTTATACTTGTTGGCTTCGGTTGTGTCTGACGAGGAGTAGAATTCTACCTTCTGCGGGTCTTTGCTGAGCACCTTAATGCACAAGGTTATGTCCTGGAAGCCCGAAATGACGCTTCCCACCTTGGCGACAACCTGCGTCGTCATGGGGATTTCGGTGGAGAGATTGAAGTAGTATCCGCCATCCTGCGCGTTGTAGACGATGACGGGATTGCCTTCATCAAAGTTCTTCCACTCGATGCCCGCAAAGGTGTGGCTGCTTATCCTGTTGCCGTTTTTATCTCTGAAGTAGATGACAATGCGGTCGGGAAGGCGTTTTGTCGCGTTATTCAGCGGGTCTATCTGGTAATAGCCTATCGTGTTGGAGCCGATACCGATTGCCGAAGGCGTGAATGTGACGCCGTTGACTTCGTCGTATTCGCTGACCCCGATATCGTCAACGTCGAGCTGCGGGCACTCCACTTTGACCTTAAGCACTATTTCGCTGAACCACGGGTCGGCGTCTGTGCCGCTTATCATGGGTATGGCTACTTTTCGTCCGCCTTCGTATCTGTACAGGCACAGAGTGTACCTGAGGTTAAGCGTAGCTGTGTCGATGTCGGAATTATTCTTGGTCGGTGTGGGCGCCTTTTCGGAAATTATCTGTCCGTTTTCGTCCCTTTCGACATTGCTTATATAGAAAGGACGGTTGATGAGGTTGCCCACTCTGTAGAACGTGTTGGGCCGGAACTCTGTCGGCTCTTCGAGCGCTGTGTAGAAATACGGATCGCCCGTCGTGCCCGAGCCTTGCCTTGTAAAGTAGCTTTCAAAATCGGTGGCAAAATCGGCCGGTTCTTCGGTTAGGAGGTCGTATTCGTAGAAGTACGAGCCCATACTGCCGATGTTGGTGATTTCTTCGTCCGACCAGTCGATGCCGTAGGGGCGTACTCTGTAGTTGCCGTTCTGGTCGAGGTCGTAGACGTAGCTGAAGTCAAATATGCGCCTGAACTCCTTGCCCGTATTGTCCTTGAAGACAAATATCGGTCTTGCGGGGACTATAAAGCTCGCCGAGTCGTAGTAATTGGCAATATAGTGGCCGTTTATCTCCACGCCGTTTAATTCGTATGTGCTGAAATCATCGTTTTCGGCAAATATAACCCTGTCGAACTTTCTTTCTTCAACAACTACGCGCAAGGCGATAAGCTGTCCCTCGAAATAGGTGTGGAGGAAGATAATCCCGCCGCCGGGATTGATGTTTTCCTCAATGTTGAGGTTGGAGCCCGAGTACTGGTCGAGGCGCCACTCGTAGAAAGCCATAGTGTTGTCGCTCAGTTTGTTGGCGTAGTCTTTTGCGATATATTCTTCCTTGACTTCCTTGGCGCGCAGAATGCTGTTTGCCGCGTTGAACTGTATGCTGAATTCGTAGGTCTTGAAGTAGTCTATATTGAACGCGATTTCGGCGTTCTTGACCTTCTCGGGGAACTCCGCCGAGCTGTACTGGGTGGGGTTAAAGTTGTTGGTGTTCATGAAGAACTCGTACTTGGCGAGTATATAGTCGTACGGGTCTATGGAAATGGTGTCGACAACGGGCACGTTTTCGGCCTTGATTTCGGTGTCGGCATTGTAAAGGTCGGTGGTCGCGATGGCGATAATCTCCCTGTTGGTGACGATTATCCTGACGGGGTACGTCGCTTGTCCCATGGTGCCGGGAGCGATTGTCACGGTTGTGACCATCATTTCGCCGCGAAGGGTTATGCTCTCCCAGTCGATGCCCCATGCCGCATTATGGCTTATCGTCGCCGTCTTTGTCTTGGGCGTGTCGACGATTGTGGAAACCGTCTCGGCAAGCGGCTCGGCAGGCTCCATGACGTAGAGCGGAATGGGTATCACTTCTTCCCCTATCTTTACGCCGTCGTCGTCAAAAAGCTCCACGACGTTGTACTGATCTTCGGGAGAGTAGTACTTGTTGTTGTTAAGCCCCGTCACTATGCAGATTTCTTCGGAAATTCTGCTGGTTATGAGAAGATAGTACCTTCTCACCCTGCCCATGAAGGTTCCGTCAATCCTTGGCGCGTACTGGGTCTTTTCCTCGTTGGTTATCTCTATCGATTTCTCGTCGTAGTCAAACAGGTAGTTCCTGCTGGTCTCAAGCTCTATGTAGATGTTTTCGCCCGTTTCGGTATCCTTCAGGGCGAGGTTGTCGTTATAAAAGAAATAGGTAGTCATACTCTCGGAGTTCTTTCCGTCGTAGTAGACCCTGTCGCGTATGCCCTGCCACTTAATATAGATTCTGCCGCCGTCGTTGACGATATATCTCTCCTCGATCTTGACTTCCTCTCCCTCATAGTCGAGGTAACAGAAATCGCCGTCGGGATTCTGGTAGACAAGTCCGCTGAGTTTTTCAAAGGCAAACATTACCTTGGTAATATCTTGGTTGTCGGGACCTTGGTTGTTGAAGAAGGAGTTGGAGCCGTTTTCAATGGGTTCGCGCGTAAATTTCACTATTCCCGACTCTATCTTTTCGCGCATTGGGATCTTGACTTCGGTCTCCACGCCGTCCACTATGCGGGTTTCGTAGGTGTATCTCTGCTCGTAGTAGATTATGCCGTTTTCCCTGTAAACGCCCTCATAGTACACCTGGAGCCTGTAGTCGTCGCAGACTCTGAACACGTACTTGAAGGGATTGTAGACGTCGTGATAGTCGGTATAGAAGTAGGTGGGAATGGTCTCCTGTAAAATTGCGTCCTCGTGGTATGGGCTGTAGAAGGTCATGTCGTAGAACTGACCGACTTCATAAAGGGCGTAGTCTTTCTTTACGCTTTCAAGACCCCGCACTCTATAGCTGAAGCCTGCGTCAAACTTGATGTTACCGATAAGGCTCTTGACGCGGAAGAGGTTCTGCACCGTTTCGTTGGAGGTCGTAATCTCAATCTTTTCGGGCTGGGCGACAACGTAGCTGTCTTCCATGAGCGCGAAAAGTATGGTCGTAATGGAGAGGTTCAGGTCGCTCTTTCCGAGGTCGGCGGCGTCGTCTTTTATCGACGTGTTGTTCATATACGCCTGCATGGACGCCATGAACACGTCCTCACGTATCTTCACCTTGGGGATGCGGCGCGTCTTACCGTCCTTTTCGTATACGCACTGAATGTCTACCCATACGTAGCCGAGTTCGTCCTCGGAGTCGGGCAGTCGGTCGTAGACCTTGTTATTGAATGCGACGTCGTCGGACGCCAGCCTTATAAGCACGCTGGCTTCGCGGCCGGTTATCCACACTTCGAGGTTGAAGCTGCTCCTGCCGCCTTTATGGAATACCCCCTCGACTTCCTGGTCGAGCACGAACTGGTCGTAGGTAAGGTTAAAGCTTACGCCAGCCTCGGGCGCAAGCTGATAGACGGTGTTTTTGCCCGAACTGTCGCCGATGGTGGCGCCCAATAGTTTGCTCAGGTCCACAACTTCGGCAGTGCTGAACATGAAGTTGCCGTCCATTGTGGCGCTGTAGGTGTAGATCTGTCCGAGTGGTTTAAAGTTGCTGAAATTGACTTCTGCGATGTCGACGTATTCACCGAACTTGGTGGGAATTACGTCCAACTGGAATATCATTATGCTGGGTTCGCCTATCTTCACGCCTACGTCCGTGAACATCTTGACGGTGATTTCGTTGGTGTCTACGTTCAAAGTGAAGGTGAAATAGGTCTTGTCGAGCATGATTTCGGCGCTCGCAACGCCCAATATCGTCGCAATCTGGTCCATGGAGTAGGGGCTGAACGAGTCGATGATGTTGATGATCTGTCTCGTGGTGTAAGTGCCCTTGCCGGTCTGCTTCAATACCTCTTTTACAAGGGGCATGTCGACGGTCAATGTAACCGTGTTTTTACTGAAAATGTCCCCCGCAATCTTCTCGGTGGAACTCATGTTGTATTCCATGATATAGTCGAGCAGGCTGTTTTCCTTGTCCGACTGGTCGGGGCTTAGAATACTGTCGACAATACTTATGATGACGTCGTCGACAATCTTTTTCCAGCTGTCCAATGCGTGCGCAAGGTTAATGCTGTCGTCGTAGACTTTGGGGAAGCCCAATTCGTCAAGCGCGATGGCTCCGTACAGGTATTCAAGACCGCTTATGTCGAGGTAGGACAGTTCGTTCTTGTAATAAAGACCCATCATCAACTCGCCGTTGGCTATGTCGCGGAACTCCATAAACACGTTGTTGGTTTTGTTGTCAAACCTGTTCATGTCGGTACGGATGAGCGCGTCGTAATTGCTGTTGAGCATGGGGATGTATAAGTTGCCGACAAACTCATAGCGGCCGTTTTCGAAAAGCTTGTAGTAATCCTTGTCGAGCTTCATGTCCTCGGGCGGATATGCGCCGTATTCGAAGCTCAGGTCGGATACATAGTCGTAAAGGTCGCCGCCCCTGTCGGTCGCCGTGCCGTCAAACGTTATGAACGCGCCCGTCACTATTTCCTTGGTGCCCTCGGGGTTTAGCTGCGTAAAGAACTGCATGTCGCTGTTTATCGTGTTGGTAACGGCGTTGGCAACCGTGGAGAACTTGAACCCTAAGTATTTTCGGGTCAGCGGGTCGATTCTGTCCCGGAAGGGACGAAAGATTTTCTGATAGAAGTCGGTGATTTTACCGGCGAGCGCGGTACCTGCAAGGTTGTAGAAAAGGGTGCTGGTGACGGGGTCGTTAAGGACGACTTTATAGTTGTCGTCGACGGCGAGGCGTAAGAATTCGCCGATTATGCCCGTTCCCGCGTCGTCCTGACCGTTTAAGGAGACGAGAAGTTTTTCAATGGAAATGCTGGTGAGCAGCCTGATAAGCTGTCTGTAAAGCACGGTGTCGCCGAAGTCGAGGAAGTACCTCTTGCTGCCCTGTATGTTGAGGTAAAGGATGTTGCCGGGGTCGTCGGCGTTGTTGTTGATGCCGTCGTAGTACATACCGATGAGCATCTGATTGGTGACGCCGTCGTACCATTCGATGAGGATGTTGCTCTTCTTGATGACTTCGTTGTGGATGTCCTCTGCCTTGGTCAGAATGCGTGTGTTCTTGTCGTTCTGCTCGTCGTAATAGGTGCCGTTGGACTTGTCGTAATATTTAAAGACCGCCTTGACCGGCACAAGGGTGCCTTCGGCGTTCTGCGTCTCGTAGTATTTGCCCGTGGTTTCGTCATGGTACTTGACTACCTGGGTGCCTTCTTCGTAAGGGTAGGTGTAGAGATGTGCCTGTATTTTCAGGCGGAAGTTTCCGCCCTGAAGGGTCTTTGGATTTACGGTGTTAATGTTGAACTCAACTCCCATGTAGTAACCGGTGGTTGCCATGCTGGTCTCGTTGAGGTAGTCTCTGAGGTTGGTGATACTTTCCTGAACGTGCTCGATCGCCTGCTCTTCGGTGGTGTTGTTTTTGAGCTGCTTGTTGTACTCGTTGTCGTTTATGTAAAACTTGGCTTCGTTCTGGCTTCCCTCGTTGAATTCGCAAGCGGCCGCAGTCAGCACAATGAGCGCCGACAGTATGCATAAAAGTAAGATCTTCACGATGCGGTTTTTCATGCTGGCCTTTTCCTTCGGTCAAAAGGGCAGAATACCCCTTTTGATTACTTGTATAGATATTATATCATAACAGGCGCGCTTGTCAATATGCATTCAAACTGTTTATAAAAATAATTTATTTATGCGTAACGCGCGCGCGTGATAAGGGCTATGCCATTATTTTCCGAAAAACATCGCAAAAATTGCTTATTTCGTTTTTCCCTGATTTCTCTGTTTTTGTCTATGCGGATTTTACGAGAGAAACAAAAAAACGCGGCAGGCGAAAACTCTTCGCCTGCCGCGTTGTCCCGTTTAATTTGCGCCTGCCTTATTATTCTCCCTTGAAGGGTAGCAAATCCATTATTCTCGCTCTCTTGATTGCTGTTGCGAGAAGTCTCTGGTGCTTGACGCAGACACCGGTGGTGCGCCTCGGAATTATCTTGCCGTTTTCGGCAACATATCTCGGCCTTCTTTCACCGCTTCTGTCATAGCTCTTTTCGCTGTTCTTCTCCATCTCTTTGGCAAGAGCGATATAATCGATTTCTTCCACTTTGTTTGCGCAGAAGGGGCAAACTTTTCTTCTCGGGGCGCGTTTGTAGTTGGTCGTGCCTTGCGCACCGCCCCTGAAATCTCTACTCATATAGACCTCCTGACGGACTGTGCCGTCGAACTGATTTTTAAATTCTTAAGCTCTCAGCTTATGGCGTGCCTGTCTTTTCAGAAAGGCAGTTTGTCGTCATCCGCAACCGGAGTAAGTTCGGAAATTCTTGCGGGCTTGGCGGGTTCGATCTCCTCGACCTGCTCGTCATCCACCTTGGACGTCAGGAACTGAACTTCGTCTGCGACAATCTCGGTGGTATAACGCCTTACGCCGTCGCTTCCCTCATAATTCCTGTTCTGAATGCTCCCGCAGATACCAACTTTGCTGCCTTTTCTGAGATATTTGCCGCAATTTTCGGCAAGGCCTCTCCAGCACACAACCGTAAAGAAATCGGTCTCTTTTTTGTTGTAGCTGCGCGTTACCGCCACCAAAAATTTACAGTTTGCGATGTCGGAGCTGGTAATGGTTATCTCGGGGTCCTTGGTCAAATTCCCGATCAAGAAAACTTTGTTCATTTCTTCCTCCCTTAAATTCTGGTTATCATCTGACGAATAATGTTATCGTTGTTCTTCATCTGGCGATCGATTTCGGCGGGGACTTCGCTCTGCGCGGAGAATTTCATCAGGACATAGTACCCTTCTTTCTTGTACTTGATGGGATAAGCAAGTTTCTTTGCGCCCCACTTCTCAATAGAATTTACGGTACCGCCCAGTGATTCTACCAACGCGGAAAACTTGTCGACCAAAGCCGCTTTTTCCTCTTCGCCGATATCATTGTTAATGATATACAACAACTGGTAATTGTTCATCTAGCACCTCCTTATGGACTTAATCGGCTGTCTGTCGCGCAGACAGCAAGGAAAGTAAAATATATTTACTGTGCATAAGTATACATTACAAAGTCTTATTTGTAAAGCACTTTTTTAAATTTATTTTAAGATTATTCGCAAAAAGTGAAATTTCAAAAACGGTTTTAAAACACCACAAGCTTAAGTTTTCTCTGCAATATTTTTACTTCGGCTTCCTTGTCAAGCTCTATTTTTTCGCCGTCAACGGTAAAAGTCTGGGGTTTTTCAAACGTCATTTTCGCCTCGGCAAATGACACAAATTTGATATTTTTGCCATTCTTTTCCTTTCTCATTTTCATGAAAAATACCCGAAACAGCGGGAAAAACACCTTGATTTTTGCCCAAAGTCCCTTGCCGCGCGGAGCTTTTATCAAAAGAAGCTGGGCTTTTCCGTCGTTGTGGGCAAACAGCTTGTTGAAGTTAAATCCGAAGCACCTTGCGTTGTTGAGCACCATCATGAGTGTATAGTCGTCTTCAAACGTGTGCCCGTTTACCTCTACTTTTGCCTGTATGTGGTGAATTCTGTATTCTTTGATAACCTTGAGAAGGTATGCGAAAAACTTCAGACGCTTTTTTGTCCTTATGTCCGTGCAGTAGCCTATGGGGGTAAAAATGCCGCCCGCAAGAACGTACGCGAACATAGTGTCGTTTACACACCCCATGTCCACGCGGCGTATACGCCTGTTTTCGGCGCTGAGGCGTTTGGCAAGCCGCAGACCTTTCGCCGTGTCGTTAAGGGTGCCCGTGGGGATATATATTAGATCAAGACGGGTGTTTTTTGTGGCGTTTATGGCAGAATTTAACGTTCCGTCGCCCCCGCATACCGCCAGCGCGTCGTACCCGTCTATCTCGTTTTTCATGTTGATGTCGTGCTCGGGGTCTATATAGACGGTGTCCACATTTTCGTAGGTGCTCTTTATAAGCTCTATCCAGTCGTTTTCCCTGCGGACGGTGCCCGAGTTTCCGCTCATACGGTTTATTATGAGTTTACATCTTGCCAAGTTTTGTTCCCCGTTTCCCGCTTTGGGCGTTTGGTTTCCCAAAAACGCCTCTCAATTCTATTTTTTAACGCGGGTTCATTTTTATTATATTTCTTTGACACTTAGTTTGGATTATACCTTAACGGGGGTTGTTTGTCAAACTTAAAAAAGGGCACGGTTGTCCGCGTCCACAGTTTCGGTAATCGGGTATAAAACTATCTCGTTTCAGTCTCCAGATAGCCCACTATTCCGCCGTATATGCAGAAGGCAAGCCGCTTGCAGTACTCGTTATCCGTAAGGAGTATCTCGTCCTCGGGATTACTTAAAAATCCGCATTCCATGATGACCGAGGGAGCCTTGCTGCACTTTAGGAGGAAATAGTCCCCTGCCAGCGCGTCAAAGTCACGTTTTACAAACTCCTTGTTGAGCAGATTTACGTTGGACTGGATACTGTCGGCAAGCAGCTTCCCCGCATTGTTGTATTCGTCAAAGAATACTTGCGCGCCACGCCTTTCGCTGCTGGGAAACTTGTTTGCGTGAATGCTTATAACGATGTCGGGCCTGGCCTGCTGAATTATCTTTTTCCTCGCTTCCATGTCGGCTTTCTTGCGTTTTTTGACGGCGTCGCCGTAAAGTCCGTTCTCGTTCTCGCGTGTGAGCACCACCTTAAATCCCGCTTCCTTGAGGAGATCACGCAAAAGGAAAGTCATTTTGAGGTTGAAGTCGCTCTCCTTCACGCCGTTTTTGCTTACAACGCCCGTGTCCACTCCGCCATGACCCGCGTCAATGACAATCACTTTCGCGTCGGCGGGAGCGGCGGCGGCTTTGGACGCATAACTCAAAGACACGCACAAAACAATTGCCGCAAGAATTATTAACGCAATTATCAAAAAAAACGTCTTTTTCTTCATTACTATTATTTTCATTTTTTCACCTTCTCCCCGAATTTTTGATTATAGCTGTTCAGCACCCTGAAAACCCTGCGCGGCGAAACCTCTTCCACGCGTCGCATTTTGTCGACTTCTTTCCAATCAGCGTGTGGAAAAGTGTTTTCAAATACCGTTTGGGTACCCTAAATTACGGTATTTTCAGGTTATGCGCACTATCGAAAGTATTTCCCACATACTTTTCCACAAAGTTATCCACATTTTGAAATGTGTTTAAATTGCGCGGTTTTCTTGCGTTTTCGCGCGATTTTCTGCGATATTTATTGGGCCGCCCCCTTCCCAACGTTTGCTTTGTGTGGATAAGTAGGGTTTTTACACAATTTTGCCCATTAACTCAGTGTTAAAGCGGCTTTTGACTTGTTGCCGCGTTTGTCTTCTCTGCTCTTTTACCCTATGCCCGACCCCCGCAAGGATATTCCGAATTTACATATTTTGTCATTTATCGCCTGAAAAATACAAGGTAAAAACCAGCACAACTCAGCAAAAATGTATAAATCGAGAATATCCAGATTTTGTCGTTATTCAACACTTTTATAAACGTTTTTATGGCGAGAATTCCGCTCATAAACGCAAATATCATTGCGATAACAGCTTCGCCGATATTGATTGTATTTGCTCCTTCGTAGCAGACAATCTCGACAATCGCACTGCCCAGAATTATCGGAATCGACAACAGAAATGTCAGTTCCGAACTCTCCTCTTTTTCCAATCCGAGGTGGCGCAAAACCGTGATTACCGAACCGCTTCTCGACACCCCGGTAAGGGACGCGACGCCTTGCGCAACCCCCGCCAAAAGTGCCGTTTTGGTATACCCATTGTTCCACTTCAATGCCATGTTTTGGCTTTGAGCTATTTTTGTGGATGCCAGCATGACCGTCGTCACCATGAAGCAAAACGGCAACATAACCTTGGTATAATCGTACAAAAAGTAGCGTACAACCCCCGCTAAAATTGCAGTCGGAACAGTGGCGACAAGGACAAATTTCGTTTTTTCGCTCAGGGGATTTCTAATGAGATTTAAAATGCTTTTCCGATAAATTACCACTATCGCAATAAGGGTGGAAATGTGCAGTAATATGTCAAAAAACAGGCTCTGGTTTTCAAAGCCCAACAGGTTCATTATGAATAGGTGCCCGCTGCTCGATATGGGAAGGAATTCGGTAAGGCCCTGGACTATGCCTCTTAAGGCCGCTTCAAGATAGCTTCTCATCAGCAGTTTTCCTTTACAAAAAGCTTATTTGGTAGTATACTCTATGAAAACGGCCGCGCGTTTATGCGACAAACTTAAAACGCAGCAGGCATTCGAGGAGAAGTTATGAAATTAGGCATTGTGGGGCTGCCGAATGTGGGAAAGAGCACGCTTTTCAACGCGCTTACCGACGCGGGCGCAATCGCGGCCAATTACCCCTTCTGCACCATTGAGCCCAACGTTGGCGTTGTGCCCGTAGCCGATGAGAGAATCGACAATCTTACACGCCTTTACAACAGCAAAAAGACGGTCTACGCCACGATAGAATTTGTGGATATCGCGGGTCTTGTAAAGGGTGCGAGCAAGGGCGAAGGACTTGGAAACAAATTCCTCTCCCACATAAGGGAAGTAGACGCCATTGTGCACGTGGTGAGGTGCTTTGAGGACGCCAACATAACCCACGTCGACGGCAGCATCGACCCGATAAGAGACATAGAAACGATAAATCTGGAGCTTGTCTTTGCCGATATGGAAAGTCTGCAGAGGCGCATAGACAAGACCCGTTCTTCCATGAAGGGCGGCGACAAGAAATATCTGCAGGAACTCGAACTGCAGCTCAAAATTATGGACTGCCTCGAAAAAGGAAAGCCCGCAAGGTGTCTTGATCTGACTGCCGAAGAAAAGGACCTTGCAGACGGGTATTTCCTGCTTACATCCAAGCCCGTAATCTACTGCGCCAACGTCACCGACGTCGAGGATTCAAACAAGTACGTCGAGAGGGTACAAGAGTACGCCAAGGCCGAGGGCAGCGAAACCGTGACCATCTGCGCACGCCTTGAGGAAGAATTAAACGGCCTTGAGAAGGACGAAAGAGAGCTTTTTATGGAAGAAATGGGGATTGCCGAGCGCGGTCTTGACAAGCTGGTTAAAAAGTGCTACTCCCTTTTGGGTCTTATAAGCTTCCTTACCGCGGGCGAAAAAGAAACAAGGGCGTGGACGATAACCAAGGGCACCAAGGCGCCCCAGGCCGCGGGAAAAATCCACACCGATTTTGAAAAGGGCTTTATAAGAGCCGAGGTCGTGGACTACGGCACCCTGATGGAGTGCGGCGGCTACAACGGCGCAAAGGAAAAGGGAAAGCTACGGAGCGAAGGAAAAGACTACGTGGTTCAGGACGGCGACGTCGTGCTCTTCCGCTTCAATGTGTAAAGGCTCCGGCAGGAAATTTCCTCTTGCCAAAGATAATATTATATATTATAATGGAACTACTATAGGGAATTTGACGCTAAAAGCCAAGTTTTTCAAGCGGAGGAGAGATGGCCGTTAAAGTCGTAAATACCGAAAACATACGAAAATCAAAGCGTTGGAACGAACGGGACGACGCCGCTCTTGTTCTGCTCCTCAAAAAGAAAATAAGAGAAATGGACATTTCTATCCGCGAGAGCGACACGCCTTACGAGCGCTCCCGTCTCAAAGAGACCAAGAGGCACTACAAGGAAATGCTTAGAAAGGTGGAAACGGGCGTCTACAACGGCGACATAATCTTTGCCGAGCTACAGGCCGCCGCGGCTCTTCGGGGCGAACAGCAGGGCAAAATGGAGTTTTTCAGCAAGGCGGGAAACGGCCGCAAGTACGTCAACTCCTATATGGATATGGATTTTGACTACGAGTCGGCGTTCCGCAGAACACGCTATTTCGGCTTTGCTCTGCCCTTCTTCATGCTGCTTTTTGCGGCGATATTCATATTTGTATTTGTGGCGGGATTTTTGCCCGCTTCAGTAAAGGAAACGGCCGTGGAATACGGCTTTAACCCCCACGCCATGTTCACCTACAAGCTGTCGGACACCTTCGATATCGAAGTGCCCAATGACGGAAACTGGCCCACAGGCACATGGGAGAATGAGGCGCCTGAACGCAAGGAATACAAGGATCTTCATGGGCAGACCCCCGACACAGTAAAACTCTACGGCGACCTCGGCATGACGAGCATCGACGTCACCGCTTTCGACATAATCAAGGCCTGGTTCCGCACGCCCATGCTGGAAAAGACGAGGCTGGACTTCATCGAAGATGTCAGCTATTTCCAGGGCTCGAGCTACTATTACCTGTGCTTCTTGTCTGGCGATAAGATGGACGATTTGGTCATAAAGAAAGACGCCGACGGCAACTTTGACTTCTCGGTCATCATAAGACATATCGGCACATACGGCACGATAATGTTCATTCTGGTTGCGTTTATTCTGGGAGTAATTAACCTGATTTCTATAATAATCAGGATGTTTACGTATACTACAAGAAAGTGCCATGTGCTGGATATACTGTGTTTTGTGTTCTCATTGCTGCTGTTCCTCTGTCCCGCTCTGGCGTCGATAGAGGGCACCGAGATAGGCGCGGCTTTCTCCAATTACTTCATGAGTCTCACCGACATCGACGGTTTTCTCGCCTCTCCCGACACGACAGTGGGAATCGGAATACTGACGCTTATACCGGCCGCCTGCAGCCTGTTAAATATCATCTTACCCAAGATTTTCCGCAACAAACTCAAGAAACGCGTTACGTTTGTACCCCGCGGAAACAAGAGGCGCCCGGCCGAGAACGACCCTTACCTTGCAAACGAGGACGTTCTCAAACATCTGGTTTAATTAAAGAGAGATTAATTTATGTGGAAGGAAATAAAAGCGGATCTCAACGCTGCTCTTGCACGCGACCCTGCGGCGAGGAGCAAATGGGAAGTCATTTTAACATACAGCGGTTTTCGCGCGCTCGTTTTATACCGCTATGCGCACTGGTTCTATGTGCGTAAGCACCACTTGATTGCCAAGCTTATTTCGGCAAGGGCAAAGAAGAAAACGGGCATAGAAATTCATCCCGGGGCGGTCATCGGCTCGGGTATTTTTATTGACCACGGTACGGGCGTGGTTATCGGCGAAACCACCGAGATCGGAAATAACGTTACTATCTACCAGGGTGTTACCCTCGGCGGCACAGGAAAAGATGTCGGAAAGAGGCATCCCACCCTCGAGGACGATGTCATGGTCAGCGCGGGCGCAAAAGTATTGGGTCCCGTTGTCATCGGCAAAGGCTCAAAGATAGGCGCGGGAAGCGTGGTGCTAAAAAATGTACCGCCCTATTGCACCGTGGTCGGCGTGCCCGGAAGAGTGGTCAGGCGTTTCGGCGAAAAGTACGTCGACGAGATGGATCAGAAACTCCCCGACCCCGTTCTGGAAGAGTTTGCCCGCTTAAACAAGCGCATTTCCAAGCTGGAAGACCAGCTCGGCATACGCACATGCAGGTATTCCATCGCTCAGACCGACGAGAACCCCATCCCCGCCGAAAATCCCTGCCCCGTGGACAAACAGGAGTGATTCATGCTGAAATTATATAATACGCTTACAAGGAAAAAAGAAGATTTTGCGCCCTTAGACGGCAAGACCGTGAGAATGTACAGCTGCGGACCTACGGTGTACAATTACGCACATATAGGAAACCTTCGCACCTACATATTCATGGACATTATCCGCAGGGTATTAAGGTTTGACGGCTTTAGGATAAAGGGCGTCATGAACATAACCGACGTAGGCCACCTCACCTTCGACTCCGACAGCGGCGAAGACAAAATGGCACTTGCGGCCAAGGCCGAACAGAAGAGCCCCTACGAAATAGCGGAGTTTTACACCAAAATTTTCTTTGAGGACTTCAAAAAGTTAAATATCGGGAAGCCCGAGATTGTTCCCAAGGCGACCGAACACATCAAAGAGATGATAGAGTACGTTCAGGCGCTTGAAAAAGCGGGTTTTGCGTACGAGACCAGCGACGGAATTTACTTTGACATAGGCAAGTTTCCGCGATACGGTATGCTAAGCGGAGCAAATCTCGACGACCAGATAGCGGGCGCGCGCGTGGAAGTAAACGCCGAAAAGCGTCATCCCGCCGACTTTGCGCTGTGGAAAAAGGCCGAGCCCAACCACATCATGCAGTGGGAAAGCCCCTGGGGTATGGGATATCCCGGCTGGCATATCGAGTGCAGCGCAATGAGCAGAAAATACCTCGGCGACCACTTTGACATTCATTCGGGCGGCGTAGACCATATCCCGATTCACCACGAGAACGAAATCGCCCAGAACGAAGCTTTAACGGGCGACAAGAGCGTTAACTTCTGGATGCACGGCGAGTTTATGCTGGTGGACGGCGGCAAGATGAGCAAGTCCTTGGGCAACGTGTACACAATCAGCCAACTCGAGGAAAAGGGCTACGAGCCCCTCGACTTCCGCTTCTTCTGCCTGAACGCCCATTATCGCAAGAAGCTCAACTTCACCTTCGAAGGTCTGACCGCCGCGAAAGTGAGTCGCGAAAGACTCAACGACTCCCTCTACCGCCATAAAACGGCGAATGGCGTATCTACTCCTCAAAATGTTATTGACGGCTATAAGGCGCAGTTTGTCGACGCAATAAACGACGACCTCAACATCCCGCTTGCTTTAGGCGTGCTTTTTAACATGCTCAAGGAGCCCAAGAGCCGCGACATCTACAATCTCGCGCTGGAATTTGACAAGGTGTTCGGCCTGTCCTTTGACGCGGTTATCGCGCCCAAGGAAACAGAGGAAGAAAAGATCGAGGTTCCCGAGGAAGTCGCGCGTTTAATCGAGGAGAGAGCCGCCGCAAAGAAAGAAAAGAACTTTACCCTCGCCGACGAGATAAGGGCGAAGATTAACAGCCTTGGCTACAACGTAATCGATACAAAAGACGGCGTTAAGGTAACCAAAAACTAACCCCAAAACGCAGAGCATTTTGAGTGCAACCCTGTTAAACAAACTATCCCCGAAAATGCGTCAGCGTTTCCGGGATTTTTTTTACGGCGCTGTTTGCGGTATTTCTGTAGACTATTTTGCCTTTCTGAGCAAGATAGACGGTTTTGCGGAGCCGTTCTCTGGACAACAATGTGCCGTTGTCGTCATAAAACTCACGATATGATGCCGAGATAAGCCCGTTTTCGGGCTTTTTTATTATCCTGAACAGTTCATTCTCCTTCCAGTCGGTAATCTCGACTTTTTCTTCTGCATAGTCATCGCAAGGGAGTATTTCCAACACCTCGGAGCGGAGCTTTACGTTCATTCCGCACGGCTTGCCGTATATTGCGAATTTTACGGTGTCGCCGCCGAAATACGAGTCGATATATACAGGGTACTCGCTGTCGTTTAAGAGCACAAGGTCGCTGGAACTTGCCACCATGGCGTCCAGCCCGGGGCGCACATAGTGGACAGGAAGTGAGTGCGGCGCGCATCTTGCCACTTTAAGCCCGGCAAGGCACCAGGCATTATAAAGTGTGGTCGACACCTGGCAAACCCCGCCGCCCACACCCTCGACAAACTCTCCGCCAACTATTATTTTCGCGGTGCGAAATCCCCTCTCCGTTGTCCTCGGCCCCACCGTCTTGTTAAAGGAAAATTCCTCGCCCGATTCAACTTTGCTGCTCTCGATGAGCGAGCAGGCAAGGGAAATGTTGTGCTTTCTCTCGGCGCTGGAGCCTGCGCAGGATGTGGAAAACTCGGCGATTTTCCTTGTCGCGCTCAGCATTTGGGTTTCGGTAATTTCGGGCTCAATGACGTCTTTAAAAAGATTCGCGCGACCGCCTGTGTCAAACGCGCAAAAGACGTTTTCGACGGTTTTTTGTAAATCTGTTCTGTATCCGATTTCTTCTTTTGTATAAGAAAATTTGCCGTTCCCGAGGTATTGCGCGGTTGCATTCTTGGGGGCCTTGTCGCTCTTTTTTGGCAGAGAATATATATCGTCGTTAAGTTCTGCGCTAATTTTGGAAAGCGGAATTTCTTCCCCTTTTTCCAAAAGTTTTTGGTAATATCTGCCAAAGCTCCCCTTGCAGAACAGCTTTACGTAAAGCAGGGCGCGGGTGTCGATTTCGTAAGTTTTATTGAGAATCATCTCCTCTCCGTCGTATACCGTTATCGCGTAAGACCGGTTAAAAAACGCCATTCCGCCAAAGACAAAAAGAGCTATGAAAACGAGTATAAAAACCGCGGGGAAAAGTTTGTTTTTCATCATTATTTAGTATTATTTTCTTGCTCCGATATATCCCCGCCTCGATTGACTTTTTTATGTAAATACTTTACTATTATTGTATATTATAACAAAAGAGAAGGGAGGAATTTATGAACAACATTCTCGACTTTTTCACAAAACGCGTAAACATTTCGGACACAATAACGGTGCAATTATGGGTGTTTTTTACCATCGCGCTCGCTGTTGTCGTCGTGGCCGTCATACTGGCGTTTGTCATAAAGGGTATCAGAAAAGCAAAAGACGAGGAGACGGAACCCCTTGTCGAGGAGCCTAAACCCTTAACCCCCGAGGAAGCGAGCAAGGAGTATTTTGACGTTATTAACAGCAAAATAGACATCCCCGCCCCATCTACACCCATTATCATAGAGGAGGTAACGGCCGAAGAGGAAAAATCCGCTCCCGCTCCCGCGCCCCAGCCCAAGCCCAGCGAAAAAGTCGAGGTAAAACAGGTAAAAGAGGAAGTCGCGGCGACCGCCGACGATATTCCCTACATCAAGGAAGAGACCATCGAAAAGCAGATTGCGGGAAAATTCGCAATCGTAAACAGCAGCGTAGGCGGCTTCCGCTATGCGCTTATTGCCAACAACGGTCAGCTTTTGTATGAGAGCAGGGACTATAAGTCCAAAAATACCTGCATCGAGGGCGTCGCAAAGTTCTGCAGCGCGGTGCTCGACAGCACATTCACGGTAAAAAAGGACAAATTCGACCGGTATAAATTCGTCTTGAGACCCAAAAACAACCCCAACGCCATTTTCGTGGGCGAATCGTTCAAGGACAGAACGGCGTGCTTAAGCAACATCGAGAGCGTAAAACGCTTTGTGTTTGCCAATTCTCCCATCGTGGACAGAACCAAAGACGACTACGTCGCCGAAAGCGAATGTTATGAAGTGCCCCCCGAAATTAAGAAGGCAGCGCGCGAAAAGCTCGGCATGCCCGGAAAGTGGGAGATTGCCGAAATAGAGGACGACGGCGAAAAATTCTACGAGTATCTCCTTTTTGCCAACAACGGCCAGCTGCTTTACGAGAGCAAGGAGTACAAGAGCTACTCCACCTGCAAGAGCGGTCTCATGACCTTTATCGACACCGTTAAGAATGGATACTTTATCATAGACTCCGACAAAGCGGGAAGATACAAGTTTGTCTTGCGCAGCAACAAGCCCGGCTCCCAGGCCGAATATATCGGTCAGTTCTACCGCAGTCTCGACGCATGCCAAAGCAGCATAAACAGCGTATACAAGTTCGCCCTGATAAGTTCGGTCGACGCGCTTTAATACTCAGTCTTAAACAACACAAAACGCAGCCTCCGAAGGCTGCGTTTTGTGTTGGTGTAAAACGGTCTTATTCTTCGTCTTTTGCTTCGGTGATTTCTGCGCTTTCGGCGGCGTCGTCGGCGGCGTTTGCCGCTTCTTCCCTCGCCTGCCTCAAGGCCTCTTCGTCCACTTCCACCTGATCGAATTCCGCCGTTTCGTCGTGGGGCGTTCTCGCCATGGCGACTACCTTGGCGCCGTTTCTCAGCTTCATGATGGTGACGCCCTGGGTGTTGCGGCCTATCTTGGAGACCTGATCTGCAAGGATTCTTATCATGGTGCCGTTATCGGCGATGATGATTATGTCCTCTTCGGGCTCGACGAGCTTCATATTGACAAGAAGTCCTGTCTTTTCGGTGAAGTTGCCGGCCTTGATGCCCTTGCCTGCGCGGCTCTGGCGCCTGTATTCTTCGATGTCGGTAATCTTTCCGTAGCCGTTTTCGCTTATCGTTATGATAGCCTTTTCGTCCTTGATTACGCACATATCGACGATATAGTCGTCTTCGTCCAGTTTCATGGCGCGCACGCCCTGGCTCCCGCGCCCTGTGCGCCTGACATCGGCCTCGTTAAAGCGGATGCTCTTACCCTTCTTGCTGCCGATTATTATATCGTTTTCGCCGCTCGTCATCTCGGCGCCGATGACCTCGTCGTCGTCAAGCAAGGTTATGGCAATCTTGCCGTTGCTTCTGACCACCTCGAATTCCTTGAGTTCGCTCTTTCTTATGAGGCCTTTCTTGGTGCACATGACGATGTAGCCTTCGCCATACTCCTTGACCGCCAAAAATGCCGTTATTTTCTCTCCTTCGCCCAAGGGTAACACATTTATCATGGCGCGTCCCTTCGCCGTTTTTGACGCCTCGGGAATCATATACGCCTTTAAGCTGTAGGTCTTGCCCTTGTTGCTGAAGAAAAGCAGGTCGTCGTGGGTGTTGCACACAAACATATTGGCGACGAAATCCTCGTCCTTGAGTTTGTGCGCGGTCACGCCCATTCCGCCCCTGTTCTGACTGCGGTATTCGGTGAGTGCCATGCGCTTGATGTAGTTCTGATAAGTCATGCTGATAACCACATCCTCGCGGGCGATAAGGTCTTCGATGTTGATTTCGCTCTCGTCGTAACTGAGTTCGCTTTTTCTGTCCTCGCCGTATTCCTCGGAAACGGTATGAAGGTCTTCCTTGATTATCGCTCTTACTCTCTCGGGTTTTGCGAGAATGTCCTCAAGGTCGATTATTGTGCAGCGGAGCTGCTCGAGTTCGGCCTGGAGTTTTTCCACCTGAAGTCCCGTAAGGCTGCTGAGTCTCATGTCGAGAATGGCGTTTACCTGCTTTTCACTCAGTAAAAATCTCTCCATAAGGGAGTTCGCGGCGTCTGCCCTTTCTCTGCTCTTCTTGATGATTTCCACCACTTCGTCGATGTTGGCAACGGCGACAACCAAGCCTTCCACGATGTGGCATCTCTCGGTAGCCTTTCTGAGGTCAAAACGCGTCCTTCTTTCGATGACTTCGATTTGGTGGGATATATATTCCTGTAAGAGCTCTTTGAGGTTTAAAACGGTGGGTTTCCCTTTTACAAGCGCGAGGAAGGTAATCCCTGTGCCGACCTGGAGATTGGTCTGCTTATAAAGGGTGTTTAATACGACCTGGGCGTTGGCGTCCTTTCGCACTTCGATGACAAGGCGCATGCCGAAGCGGTCGCTCTCTTCTCTTATGTTGGTGATGCCGTCTATTCTCTTATCCTTTACCTGGTCGGCAATGGCCTTAATAAGATTGCTCTTATTGACCTGGTAGGGAATTTCGGTGACGACAATCTCTTCTTTGCCGTTGTGCTCTTCTATTATCGCTTTACTGCGGATAACCACGCCGCCGCGTCCCGTTCTGTACGCCTGTCTTATTGCGGCGCGTCCCAGGACAAGTCCTCCCGTCGGGTAGTCGGGCGCGGGGATGTACTCCATAAGTTCATCTACCGTCATTTCGGGGTTGTCAAGTAAAGCTATTGTGCCCGCCACGACCTCTTTGAGGTTGTGGGGCGGGATGCTGGTCGCCATACCTACGGCTATACCCTCACTTCCGTTTACAAGCAGGTTTGGAAAGCGGCAGGGTAAGACTTCGGGCTGGGTTAACGTATCGTCGAAGTTGGGATAAAAGTCGACGGTCTCTTTGTCGATGTCTTTCAGCATCTCGCAGGCTATCTTGCTGAGTTTTGCCTCGGTG
>Ga0116189_1000120_pt1 | contig 81180 bp, 71 predicted proteins | sample AD_JPNTR3_MetaG_FD_89895 | JGI IMG/M metagenome (GOLD analysis project Ga0116189, IMG submission 89895) | Active sludge microbial communities of municipal wastewater-treating anaerobic digesters from Japan - AD_JPNTR3_MetaG | ecosystem: Engineered > Bioreactor > Anaerobic > Digestate | place... | reverse complement strand
TCTTGCACGCTGCTCTTCTGTTTCGTTTCTTCGCCTTCTGCTCATAATTAAAACCTCCGAAGTAGTCTCTCTTCTATTATACACTACTTCAGAGGTTTACACAAATTTTAGGATAGACTCTATGCTCTCCAAAATGGACGAATGGTCGGCAAAGATTGACGCTATCGACGAGTCTCAGCTCTCCCCCGCCGACTATCAATACTATCTGGAAGTCACCATGCGTATCGAGAAGAAGCTGCTTGGGACGCTGTAAAAAGATGCCGGTACCTTTTCGGGTACCGGCATTATTTCATTCATAGTAACCTTTTACACCGAAGAGGATGCACTCCGGCTCATCGTCGTCAGGCGCATAAACTCCGATCGATCTCTCGATGCTGATTAGCTCATCATCCAGGTCGTCTATCAGTTTTTCCAGCTCCTCCACGGGAATAGGGAAAACCTTGGTTTCGCCGATGTAGACCTCTGCATCGAAGATCTCTATCGCCTCAAACTTATTTTCTTCATCGTAATAAACGTGACAAAAACCAAAATCATCAGTTGTGTTTGATGAGAAATCTGTTTTCTGGAATTCAGTGTAGTCGCCTAACTGCTTGCGTACTGTTTCTCTGTCAGTTCCGAATTTGATGCCTGCTGCCTCAACTAAAGGCGTAACGTTTATTCTTCTCATATTTTACCTTCCTTTTCAAGTTTATCCAAATAGGCTCTCGCCTGTTCAATTGCAGAGTCATATTTGTCTTTGAACTTTTTCTGTATATCCTTGACATCCATATCAAATGCCTCACGGAATTTCCCTGCGTCGATAAGCTCTTTTTGTTCGGCACGATATTTCCTTGCCTCTGGAGTGTTACCACAGCTTGCAGTCTTCCTGTGATCTTCCTTGTCCATAATTATAGCCGGACCGTCTTTGGTATCCAGAAAGCTTGCTGAATCTGCCGGCATATGGTGGACTTCCTTGCCCTCAGAATCATTGGCTCTCCTGACATCACTATATCTTCCGCCCTGGATAGGTTCTTTTTCGATCCTCTTATCCGGATCAAAGCTGTTCGTGACCTTGCCTGATACTTCGGACTTATCAGTGGTCTCCACACGCTTATCCGGATCAAAGCTCTTTTTATCAAATGTGCGGTTTTTAGCTGATTCATTCAGCTCTGAATGATTAGTTTCGAAGTTCATTTCAGTCCTCCTTCCAGCTGCCATTTTCTCAGCATCTCAGCATTTCCTGCACGGTTGTAGACAAGCTCGGTAATGATACACTGAACTATGTCTCTGCGGAGCTGATCTCCTGTGCTGTCAGGCAGAACACTTTCGACGCTCCTTGTCCACTCCTCAGGGTCCGGAGAGCAGGAGCAGGCTGTTTCTGCCATAGTCACAGCTTCCGGGAACAGCGCACTCATAACCGGTGCTAGCTTGGTCATTCTCGGTTCTTTTGGAGGAGCAGCAAGCATCCTGCACATCTGTACCTGAGCTGACCCCTTTATCCTCCATTCGCTCAGGAGCGGTCTTATATCCCTGAGAACAGCTTCTTTTTCCAGCTTTGTGCCACTGCTGAGCATTTCAGCTATTCTCAGCCGTTCTTTAATATCCCACTCAGGATCCGAAGGAGCTTCTGCGCTATAGGTATATCTTTCCTCGTTCACATCAGCCTTGTCCACCTTACACAGAACAGGCTGGATCCACTCATTCTGATAGACCGCAGCAACTCCACGGGGCAGTTTTGCCAACTCAGTGATCTGGTCGTCATTGAGGTTGGCGGCTTTTCCAACCAGTTCACGGTCACTCTGGTCAGGAAGCCTGAGGATTATCTTTGTATTGGTGTTTCTTATAGCAGCCATATCAAGCAGACCAGGAGCCTGATCTGCTATAATGAATCCCTCGCCGTAAGTACGCATCTCAGCTATGGCATTTGCTATCATCTCCACGCTCTTTCCAAGGAGATTTCCGCCTTCTGTGGGCTGCTCCGTACTTGTTCTCTTCAGAAGATCATGAGCTTCCTCCAGAACAGTGATGTGGCGCAGATGAGCGTTCATATCTCCGCTGACCATACGATGCTCCTGGAGCTTCATTACCAGCATTCCCATAATAAGGGACTTTGTCTCTGAGGAACCCACACGGCTCAGATCAACGATAACATTTTCGTCGAACAGCTCATTCCGTGAAAGCTCATCAGGAGTGAATATCAATCCGTAAAGCCCGTTTGTCAGGGAATTGAGTCTTGTCAGTAGAGAGCCCTTATAGGCTCCCTTGTTTTCCGTGTCGTATTCGCTACTGTCGATTATAGCTTTAACATTTCTTGCAACGTCCTCAAATGTGGGGTAAAGGCCGCTGCCGAACTCGTTTGTTGAACGCGCAAGATCCCAGCCGCAGTCCTTATAGGAGTTTTCCACTGCATTTTTCAGAACCGCCGGCATTGCAGCATACATCGGCCAACACACATTGAACAGCTCCACCAGCCTGTCTATGTGCTCAAGAACGTGTATGCCCTCAGGGAAACTGAACGGATCTATACGCAGCAGTTCAGTCACAGCCGGATTTGTTCCGTAAACGCTGACGTTTTTCTCCATGCCGAATACATTTTTGTATTCACCCTTTGCAGGCTCGATGACCAGGAACTTCACACCGTTTTCCTTTGCTTCGCTTAGGATCTGATAAACAGTGTTGCTTTTTCCCACGCCTGTACTTCCTGTAATGAAGGTATGGGAGGCAAGTGAGTCTGCGGTCAGAGCAACAGGTGTATTCTCCTTGTGATTCATGTGGAATATATCGCCCAGCCTGAACTCAGTTCCGCCCAACAAGCTGTCATCGTATGCGGTGATATTCCTGCCGAATTCAGCACACTCTATGACTGGAAGACCGTCTACAGACCTTCTTGGGAAATTCAGTGAGTAAGCCAGTTCCTTACCGGAAAGGGCTGTAGTCGCAGTAACGATCGGAGGATAAACGCTGAACTCCGGGTCAGCCTCTGCTATATTCAGATCCAATGCGAAAACGGGATGCCTCAACTCACGGAGGTATCCGCAGATCTCTTGTGCTGCTTCACTGTCAGCAGTATCGCCTCTCCAAAGGTTGACAGAAGCCTTTGACATATATGAGGTCTCGCCCTGTGTCAGGGCAAGATAGGTGTGTGCAACGTTATTGGCTGTATTCAGGTCTTCGCTGAGGATATAGGCTGCAAAGTCCCACATACCCAGAGCTGTGCTCTGCTCAAAGCGTTTCATCTGTTCCTCAAGCATTTCAAGAGCGTGCTTGATGTTGTAGTTGGTAAAGTTCTGGGTGATTCCCTCGTCCTTGCCTATGGTAGCAGTCACGTTGGATGAGCGGGCAAAATTGACGCCGAAATTCGTTCCCAGATTTATGCTCTTGAAACTGCCGCTGGTTTTTCCGATAGTGTTGGTTATGGTCTTGCCTATGGTATCTGTGATAGTTTTCGCAGTATTCTTCGTGACGGTGTTGGTAACGGACTTTGCAACTGCCTCTCCGAAGGACTTAGCAAGCGCCTTTCCTTTGGTATCAGCAACTCCGTCAATTATCCCTTTGGCTTTGGATAGTCCTTCGGTAATGCTTTTGGAATTTGTGACTGCATCAGAGATCGACTGCTGAACTGTATCAGAAAAACCTTTTGTATGACCAGTTGAGGCGTTTGCCCCTCCATTAAAAAAGCCTAAATTCAGCCCAAAATGAGCTCCACCTGTTATATTATCGCTTTCATTTGTAGAATGCGAAGTAGTGTCAGACTGAGTTTGAGTCTGCGAAGAGCCATTTGTCTCAGAATAATTCTCCGTCTCAGTATTGGATTCCGAATGATTATCTGTATGGCTTTCGGATTCAGTTTCAGTCTGCTGCTTGTTTTCAGTTTTTGACTCTCCGGTACCCTTGGATTCACTTGTGCCGTCAGTCTGTCCGTCTGCATGAGTCCTGGAATCAGCCTGTGCCTGGCTCTGGCTGACAGACTGGTTTTGTCCGTTCTGAACACCAGCGCTTGCTCCCACATTCACGCCCAACTGAGCCGAAGAGCTTGCGGCGCTGGAATCGTGGAAAGTGAAATTGGTCTGCCACGAAGCATACGGTGCAAGCCCGGAGTAAAGCTCTGCAAGCCGCATTTTTCTCTCCTCTATATCCTGGATAGGGGTTGCCAGCAGTATGATGGTGTACTCCTTTTCCGGAGAGTCGGGAACGATACCGTCCAGCAGTTTTTCGATGGTCTGGCTTATGAACTTCTCCGATTTTTCTGTAGGTATATTCGAGCATGATGCCACTGAATACGGATAGTCGTTATCAAGGAAATCCGGTATTCCGATGCCTTTTTCCTTTTTCCACTCAGAGCCGGGAAAGTTTCCCTTGACGGCATCCTTTATCCTCTGACAATAGTCCTCGATCCTGCCGTTGCTCTGGTCGTTCCGATTATTGGTGACCGAAAGATACACATCGGTCTGCTCAATAGTTCTATGGAAGATCAGAGCGATATTGCAGTCTTCACCTGAAAGCACCTCATAAACGTTGATGAGCTTTTCAAGGCTGTTTTCTTCTTTATCCACGACCCACTTGGTAATGTTGATATACCGTATATTGCTGAGCGGTCTGAATTCCTCCTCCAGACCGAAGCTGCGCACTACCGGATCGTACAGCTCAGAGATCTGAGGAAGGTACGCTCCGAATATCTCAACACTGCTTGCAGCGATAAGGTTTTCGGTAAGGTATACAGCATTTGCAGGATCAGCCTGTTCAAGAAGCTCGAAATACTGTTCACGCTGCTCCTGTATTCCCTTGACCTGCTCCGGGCTGAGTTTGGATAGTCTGGCAATCTTGTCGCCGGTTTTTTTGCCCTGTTTTTCGATCCAGTTTTTGATCCCCATGTTTCATCCCTCACTTGCGCTCATGCCATGACATAAGCTGGGTAATACTGTTGATGTAGTTGTTCAGCCTGCTGCGTCTGTCCTCAAGTTCAAGGATATGACTTTCCTTTTCAGCAATGTAACGCACCAGCTTCTGGAGCTCAGGATTGAACTCGGTGATGTTCTCTTTTATTTCCATGAGAAGATCAGCGTTCCACTCCTTGAAGCTGCGCTCGTGGCTCTCGGAAATATTAGCAGCGATCTCAGTTACCGCCTTTTTGTGCTCGGAATTGAACACCTTCGCCAGTTTTCCGAGATTAAGGCGATTATTCTCGAACAGTTTGAATCCGAACAGATTGATCGACTTATGTTCAAAATCTGCCCTGGAAAAAATATCGTCTGCATGGCGTTCAAAGCTGATAGGTGCGTATGTCATGATTATCTCTTCGATCTCGGAGCGCTTTTCGTCCGAAAGCTCATCGGAGCCAGTCACAATATCAATGAGCTTTTTCTTCATGAGCTCTGAACGCTCAAGCCAGTAATTCTTTGAGGCTTCATTGAGCTGAGCCTGTGCAGCGACAGTATTTTCAGTGAACTGCTCCTTCACCTCAGAAAGTATCTGGTCAGCAATCTCACTGTCGATAGTTTTCTCCGCCTCACGCTGTTCCCTTGCCTTTTCCAGAGACTCCTTCATTCCGCCGAATAATCCCGCAAGCTTGCTCTTTTTCTCTTCAGGAGCCGGTTCCTGCTGTACGGTTTCTGCTTCTGAGGCAGCCAGCTGTTCGTGTTCGCTCTTACGTTTCTCAGTAAGTTCTTCCTCATGCTTGACAAGAGCTTCTTTCTCCAGAGTGATAACTGCCTGATCTATTTCAGGCTTCATCTGCTCGGCATATTCCTTTATAAGCTGCTGCTGAAGATCGTTGCAGCCTCCGTCAAGCTTCTCAACAAGGGCCTGCTGACCGGAATCCAGCTTGCTCTCAAAATCGGCTTTGTCCTCTTCATTTCTTTTCTTCTCGTCTTCTATTGCAGCCGTGGTCTTTTCGATGACCGCATCAAGAAACAGCTTGGACTGCTGGCACTTGTTGTAGGCAGAATATTTACCTGCAAAGGTGTCCATTTCCTTTTCGATCCAGAACAGACCACTGTTAGCATAGATCTTGTTCGGCTCTTCTTCGGATAACTCAACCGAACGCTTTTTCAGGTGATCCGGCATAATATCGTAAATATACAGCCGCTTGTAATATTTCGATTCAGGATCAGAGAATTTGTTTTCCAGGTCACTGAAGATCTCGTCATAGTATTCATTTATGAACTCGCCGTTGTTTTTTGAGCCCAGACCCATAAGAGATGAAACAAAGAATATCCGCTCAACGTCAAGATTTCTTGGGGTAGTATGGTTCAATACCCTGCCAGTATCCATTGGCTTGCGTCCGAAATTTATCTGATCTGCCTTATTGACAACAACAATGGTGTACCTGCGGTCAAGGCGGTACATTGTTTTGATAGTGTCACAAAGGCTCTTGCTGTCCTTAGTATCAAGCTCGTCGTACTCTGAAACAAATATTGGAAGGCCGTTGGAAAGGTTTTCCATAGCCTGTCTCAGCACGTTGAAATGTTTGGCATTAGAAGCAGAATTCGCTCCCGGAGTATCAAAAATGACAAACTGATGCAATGTACTGCTGAGTATTCCTTTTGGATTGAATGGGATACGGACATCTATGATGTCTGAAATCTCTGAGGCTACAGATTCATTTTCCGCATCGTTGATGACCTCAAGTGCCTTATATACACGATGTACCATTGGTGCATCCACAACTTCGCTCATTGCAGCATTGAACCTATTGAAAAACTCGTCATCTATTCTCATATTGATCGATGGAGATCCGCTTTTATCAAAGAGGATCTCAATGCGCTTTCCTGCATATTCAAAGCCTACTGTTGCACGGTCATCATAAGCGGAACGTTCTATTCTGTGTATCTTCGCAGTAAGAGGATCATCTCCGCTGGGAAGGATCTCATAACCTATCAGCGAGTTTATAAATGTTGATTTTCCTGAACTGTAATTACCAAATACGCATATCGGGATAGCCTCTTTGGAGACATCAGCGAACTGTTTCTTCTCATGCTCAATCTGCTTATTATCCTTGACACTGGCGTTTATAAGCGGCTCCATCTGGTCAAAAATCTGCTTTACCTCCGGCAATATGTCACGGGCATTGTTGAGTCGGCGGACAGAAAGCTCCGGTATAAGACGGCCATTATATTCCTCACAGGAGCATACGTCCACCAGCTCCTTGTATTCATCGTCTGTGCCCTCGAAAACAATGGTTATGGGATCTTCGCCTGACGAGAATTCGTTTACGATAGCATCTGCACTTTTCTTAACAACAAAAGGAAAAACTGAATGGGTCAGCTTCTCACTGTGGAGCTTGCTGTTATCATTGTCTATGCTCTCCCATTCGCCTTTAGTTGCATTGTATTGTCTGTATGTTATCTTTCTTTCATAAGGGTCGCTTATGATCTTTATTTTAGCCATATTTTTTACTCCTTGCCCAATAATATTTATCATGCATATATGCAATCAAATGTTAGAATTGCACAAATCAATTATAACACATCGTTCTAAATATGTCAATGATTGCTTGAGATTCTGCCTTACTATTTTTGACAAGAATTGAAAAGAGCATATTTCAGGAGCTTTTTTCAAAACCGATCCAAATCAAGATACATTCGATTTTTTACTGTCTTTTCGCTCTGCTTTGATCGATCCAAAAGCCCAGACCCGTATGGAATTCTGTATGGAATAGGTCTGAAAAATGCCTATTTTACGTGCATTTTGTTTCGACTCTCCGAAAACCTCTTCAAGCCTGAGACAAAAAGAAAAATGGCTGTATCCCGCTATTTTACGCGATACAGCCATTCTTCTCATTTACCATTCTGGCGGACAGAGAGGGATTCGAACCCTCGATACGCTATTAACGTATACACGAGTTCCAGTCGTGCGCCTTAGACCAGCTCAGCCATCTGTCCAAATGGTGCGAGTGACGGGACTTGAACCCACACGTCGTTTCCAACACTAGCACCTCAAGCTAGCCTGTCTGCCTATTCCAGCACACTCGCAAATTACATATGATATTATACCACCTTAAAAGCGAAAAGTCAAGGGTTATAGAAATATTTTTCTCATTTAACTATTAGTCTATCTGTTCTTTCGAGGCAGCTTCCCCTCTCCGGCGACTAACTGATCTTGATAGTTCCCAGGAAACAGCCTCAAAAATTATTTTGATAAATTTCAAAATACCTCTTGACAAACGCAAACAGTCGTGGTATAGTATATTTAGACGGAAAACAAAATACCGTCAGTTTTTTGATCAGGTATTTCGATAAACATCAAATCACCAAAAGGAGGGCTCCATGAAAGACGTCTGGAACGCACTTGCCGACCCCACTCGCCGTCAGATCCTGACCATGCTTCGTGATGGCGACATGACCGCCGGAGAGATCGCCGACCGGTTTGACATATCTGCCGCAACGATCTCTCACCACCTGAAGATCCTGCGAGAAGCCGGCCTGCTGCTCTCAGAAAAGGAAAAGCAGACCATAACCTACAGCCTAAATCTCACCGTTTTTCAGGATATAATGAAGTCAATGGCCGAATTTTTCGGCATGAAAGGAGATAACCATGAATAACACAGCTTACAAGAGACTTTCTCTCATCCTCATAGCCGCAGCCGCCGTCAACCTGATCGCATCTGCGCTGTTCATACTCACTCTTCCGGCAATCGTTCCCACCCACTTCGGACCCGGCTTTGTCTGTGACGGAACAGGCTCCCGCTGGAACGGTCTAGCACCTTCAGTGCTGGCCCTCATCATTTTTCCTGTAGGACTTTTCTGCACGGGAAAAAGCAAAAATCTGGACAAAAACATGAAGCCCCTCACCATTACGCTGATCTTTGTCGAGGCATTCATCGTTCTGCTGAACTGGTTCCTGCTGTTCGTCATGAATACAGGCGCAAAGCTGGGCGACAAGGTGCCCCTGGGCTTAGACTGGATGATCCCGGCTTTTGTGGGAGTGCTCTTCATCGTTCTCGGCAACTTCCTCCCGACAGTCCGTCAGAACAACACCCTCGGCATAAAGCTCCCCTGGACGCTGAATAACGAGCGCTGCTGGAACGCCGTCCACCGCTTCTCGGGAAAGCTATATGTGATCAGCGGACTGATCTGCATAGCTGCTACGATCATCATAAAAGCCTTTGGGGTCTCGCCGATCCTCTATACCGTACTGACAGTTGCTATCGTCACACTGTCCGTCGTTTTTCCGACGATCTGCGCATACAAGCACAGAAACGACTGAAAGACCTGCTCCTCCCCGTGAGGAGCAGTTTTTTTCGGGGCGATCCTCTCCCGTTAGACATCTTTCGACATCAACAGACAAAACCGGAAAGAACTTCTGGTTGAAAGAGCGTCCATAATGTTGTAGAATAATATCTGCTGCGCAGGTTGACTATCGGTCAGACGCTCCGCAGTAATATATATAAAGGAGAAAGAATATGAACAAAAGACCCACTACTATCCTCATTGCAGACGACACAGCAACTTTCGGAATAAGACTTGCATCACAGCTAAGAGAAAACGGCTATCAGACGCTGACTCGAAAAAGCACCGGCAGCGCCGTGCTGGACACGGTACTGAGCCATGCACCCGACATCGTGATCACAGATCTGACCCTGAAGGACACCGATGCGGTGGCCCTTATGAAGCTGATCCGCAGCCACGCTCCTCATTCTCCACGATTTATCGTAGTTTCTGACATCGCCAACACCTTCATCAACAAGCAGGTCATCGAGGGCGGAGCTGCCTGCTGTTTAGTTCACCCTGTGGAGCTCCACCACGTCCTCAAGGCTATCGACACTCTTGAAAGCTGCTCCGGTTTTTCCGAAGACAGCTGCACCCTGATGAAGGTCACCGATACGATACAGAGCCTGGGAGTTCCTGCCCATATCAAGGGCTATCACTACCTGAGAGCTGCTATCCTCTATTCGATCCAGACTCCCCTGCTGCTGACCGGGATCACAAAGGAGCTCTACCCCATGATCGCCCGTCAGTTCAGCACAACTGCCTCCCGTGTGGAAAGAGCTATCCGCCACGCTATCGAGATAACCTGGGAGCGTGCCGGCACCGACCGCCTTGAGAGCTTCTTCGGCTTCACCTACAGCGGCCGCCCCACCAACTCCGAGTTCATCGCCTTTATCGCTGACAAGATCAGGCTCAGCTGCAATATCAGCATGAAGGTCTTTCCTCAAAACTACGCTCAGGCCCTCTAAAGGCCCCATGCCGGCGGCGATATGCTGCCGGTTTTTCGTAAATATAGCCAAATATAGGCTTTTTTTGTAAAAATTCTTTGTTTTGTGTTACACTTGCAATTCTTTCGCCGAATGTGTATAATAGAAGTATATACCTTTAATTTTTTCAGAGAGACATACAGGAGGAACAAAAATGAGAAGTAAAAAACTGCTTACACTGCTCATGTCAGCTCTTATTATGTGCGCCAGTGTACCGACCAACGTTTTCGCTCAAGAGGCTGAGATACAGTCTCAGGAGGAAGTGTTGGATCAGGAGCTCTCAGAGGTCTGGGAAGAGGCCGATGACGCTTACACATCGATCGACGCCGATCTGACTGAGCTCAGCGAGGAAACAGCGGGCGATGACGAGCTTGCCTGCGACCTCAACGACGACGGAGCGACCGACGCCAAGGACGGCGTGATCCTTCAGAAATTCCTGCTGGGCAGCGAGGAGCTCTCAGAGGCCAAGATCAAAATGTGCGACCTGAATTTTGACGAGAAGGTCAATGTCTATGACATGATCCTCCTCCGCCAGTTCTTAGCAGGCCCTCAGCCTGAGCCGCCTGTTACAACAGCTCCCGTTCAGACTACAGCTCCCACCGTGACCACCATAGCTCCTACTGGAGAGCTGTACACTACCAAGGGCGTCACGACCTTCCTGAACATCAGAAAGTCCGCAAACGCCAGCGCTTCCATCGTGGGAACTATCCCTGCCAACGCTGAGTTCACCGTGACTTCTATCTCAGGCTCATGGGCAGCGATCTCCTATAGGGGAACTACCGGTTATGTAAACACCGACTACATCCAGAAGAAGGCAGTGGTAACGACTGCTAAGCCTGTGACGACTGCTAAGCCTGTAACTACCACAAAGCCCGTTACAACAGCTGCTCCTATCGTCACCACAAAGGCTCCTGCCGGCGAGCTCTACACCACAAAGGGCGTTACCACCGGACTGAACATCAGAAAGTCCGCCAGCGCAACGGCTGAGATCCTTGGCTCTATCCCTGCTAATGCAGAGTTCACCGTGACATCTATCTCCGGCAAGTGGGCTGCTGTCAACTATAAGGGAACAATTGGCTACGTCAGCACCGACTACATCCAGAAGAAGGCCGTGGCTACCACCACAGCAAAGCCAGTAACTACCACAAAGCCTGTTACAACAACAGCTGCTCCCGTGGTCACTACAAAGGCTGCTGCCGGTGAGACCTACACCACCAAGGGCGTTACCACCGGACTGAACATCAGAAAGTCCGCCAGCGAGACTGCTCAGATCCTCGGCTCTATCCCTGCTAATGCAGAGTTCACCGTGACATCTATCTCCGGCAAGTGGGCTGCTGTCAACTACAAGGGAACAGTTGGCTACGTCAGCACCGACTACATCCAGAAGAAGGCCGCTGCAACTACCACAAAGCCAGCAACTACCACAAAGCCTGTTACTACCACTTCCACCACAAAGGCAACTACCGCTGCTCCGGCTCCTACAACAACAAAGGCTGCCGGCGAGCTCTACACCACATACAACGTTACTTCATTCCTCAATATCCGCAAGTCTGCCAACGTAAACGCCGATGTTCTTGCAACTATCCCTGCCGGTGCTGAGTTCACAGTCACCTCAAACAACGGCTCATGGGCTTATGCGGAGTACAAGGGCACTAAGGGCTGGGTAAACGCAGCTTACATCCAGAAGAAGAACACTTCCACCAGCAGCTGGGTAACAAACACAGCCGGTACTTACACCACTAAGGACGTTACCTACTACCTGAACATCAGAAAGACCACTGACACAAATGCAGATGTTCTGGGAACTATTCCTGCAAACGCATATTTCACCGTTACAAAGACCAATGGCACATGGGCCTATGCCGAGTACAACGGCGTTAAGGGCTATGTTTCCATGACCTATATCCAGAAGGTAACAACTACCACCACCGGCGAGACCTACACCACCAAGGGCGTCAACGATTACCTCAACATCAGAAAGACTGCAAGCGTAAACGCTACTGTTCTGGGAACTATCCCCGCCGGAACAAGATTTACCGTTACCAAGTACGGCTCTGAGTGGTCCTACGCTGAGTACAGAGGCATCAAGGGCTATGTAAACTCAGCCTACATCCAGAAGGCCACAGGCAACTCCGTGATGCTAGAGGCTATGCAGTTCAACCAGCACCCCAACTACCCCACAGGCTGCGAGAGCGCTGCACTGTACATCCTTCTGAAATACTACAACGTTAATGTTACTATGGAGCAGATCGTGAATGCTCTTCCCAAGGGACCTGTTCCCTACACCTCAAACGGAAAGCTGGTGGGCGCCGATCCCGAGCGTGAGTTCGTAGGCGACCCCAGAAATTCCTGGTCATACGGAGTTTTCAACACTCCTCTTCGTGATACCGCCAACAAGTTCAAGACCGGCGCTAAGACCCGTACAGGCGCTGCAGTGGCTGACATCATCAAGCTGCTGGACGCAGGAAGCCCTGTAGTTGCTTGGTACTGCACCAATCCTTCCATAGGTATCACCTACACCAACAGCTGGTACGATTACAAGACCGACAGATATATCCGCTGGCCCGGCGGTGAGCACGCAGTTGTAGTTTGCGGACACAGCGGCGACACTATCACGTACCGTGACCCCAACACCGGCGGAAGCCGCACAATGACCCAGTCTCAGTTCACCAAGGTATTCAACGAGCTTGGCGGAAGGATCCTCTGGTACTAAAAGAAAAAAGTGTGCCTTTTGGCACACTTTTCTTTTTATGCGGGATCACTTTTTCTTACGAATCTTTTCCTTGCTGATGAAGCCGCTTTCGTCAGCAAGCTGGCTGAATTCACGCTCCACAGCACGAATGTCCTCCTCAGCTCCCACAAAAGCATCCACGATAAGGGGATCGAAGTGCTTTCCGGAGCCGTCCTTGATGATCTGCATGGCTTCTTCAAAGGTAAAGGGCTTCTTGTAGCTCCGCTTAGAGACAAGGGCATCGAACACGTCAGCCACAGCCATAACTCTGGCTGAAAGAGGGATCTCCTCCCCTGCCATGCCGTTTGGATAGCCGGAGCCGTCCCACTTTTCGTGGTGGTAGGCCGCAAGGTTTCTGGCCTCGTCCAGATAGCCGGAGTTGGGCACAAGGTCGATAGCCTGAGAGATTATGTCACGTCCGGCGGTGGTGCGAGTCTTCATTATGGCGAATTCCTCGTCGTCCAGCCGACCGGGTTTATTGAGGATAGCATCCGGCACCTGGATCTTTCCAACATCATGGAGAGGCGCCGAGCTTATCACGTCTGAAATGTAGGTGTCCGTGAGCATTTCCTCATAGTAGCCCTTTTTCTTCATCTCGCTGAGGATTATCTCAGTGTAGCGGGCTGTCTTGCGGACGTGAGCGCCGGTATTCTGGTCACGGCTCTCAACGATGTCGGCCAGCACCATGATCAGGGCGGTCTGCATCTGCGCCAGCTCCTCGGTCTTCTTATGGACGTCGGCAACATAGCGCATACTGTCGTCAGAGGTCTTTGCTATGGCGTGGTAGAGGTTTTCCACCTCATCGCCGGTGCAGATGTTCAGTTCGTGGATACGCTCGATGCTGTTTTCACGAGCCTCTTCGCTGTCATAGGCAAAGGTGCCTGTGCTGATCGCAATGGAATTCACCGGCAGGATTATGTGGTACTCGATGAGCCACTGTACGATCACGAAGATCAGTATGAAAAATCCCAGGAACAGCGACAGCATCTCGATGAAGAAATTCCGCTCGATCACGTTGATGTCGCCCATGGAGATGTCCGCAGCCGCATAGCAAACGCACTCACCTGCGCTGTTCCGCACGGGAGCATACACAGTCAGCAGCCTGCCGAAGGAGCCGTTGGAGATCTTAGGCTCGATCTCGCCGCCCTCCAGGAGGATAGGCACCTCTTTTTTGAAGCTCTTGTCGAAGGGGATCACCTCTCCGGGCTTTGAGCCGGGCACGTCCTCAGAGTCCAGGTCGAAGACCACATGGCAGCCGTCGGGAAGGATCTTGTAAACGTAAAGGTACTTGATATCGGCTGTGCTCTCACGGATCTGGTACAGCTTTTCCTTGATCTCATTATATCCGGGAGCCGCCTCGCCCTGCTGGATAAACTCGTCAACACGGTCCGGGTCGATAGCACCGGCAGCGATATTCGCTGCACTTTCCGCCAGCTTTATGCTGTCGGTGGTGATAGATCTGCGGTAGAGCAGCATACTTATGCCGGTCGCAGCCACAGAAACTGCCACCAGAGCGATGCTCAGCACCAGCAGGATCTTGGTACGCAGGGACATCACTCGGAAGCTGGTCTTCTTTGCAGCAGCGGACTCCTCCTTGGAAAGAGGCGTCTGCATCCAGCCGGTAAAGCTGAAAAATTTCTCCAGCTTATCCGGAAGGAACTTCACCAAAAGCCCAACCAGCACCATGGACAGCGCCTTGTCTAGCAGGTCAGTGATGATGCTGGACATCATATAGGCGGCCTGTCGCCCGACGTGAGCGGCACGGCTGATCTGATCCCCCAGCTCACTGCTGTCATAGGGAAGATCATCCAGGAACATAGGCAGCAGCGAGCCAAGTCCTCCGCCGATACAGGCAAAGACAATGACGGCTGCTATGCATTTCAGCGGCTTGCGGAACCATCCACGTCTTGAAAAATTTGCAGCAAAAAGGGCGATAAGCACGTTCAGCACGCCGTAGTACAGCGCCGATGAGTCGGATATGCTCTTGAAGACATTTGTGGCAAAGCCTACTATAACGCCAGGAAGAGATCCTCCCAAGACAGCAACTGTGATACTTCCAACGGTATCAAGGTACAGGGGCAGCTCCAGCTTTGCAGCCAGGGCGCTAAGTAAAAGATTTACCGCAATTCCTGCCATACACAGGAAAACAGTTATCAAATTCCTGTCGTGTCGTGGTTTAGTTGAACTTCCTTCCATAGCAGCACCTCCTATCAGGTATTACTAACAAAACAAGTTACAACCATTATATCACGATCTAACAAAAATTGCAACAATTTTCGAAAGTTTTGTTCAATTTTACCGATCTGCCTTACTTTATCTGGTAAACTACATACTCCGGCGAGTCCGCTGTGACCTTGTGGATGCCGGAGACCGTGGAAACGCCCTCACAATACCTGACGATAGGTAAGCCATAGTCGATCTGGAGCCCGTCCAAGGGGAAGGCTGTTCCGATAAGGGGAGAAACGCAGTAGATCGTGTGGATCATTCCCCATGGATCTGCGCAGATCAGGCTGTCGCCGGCCTGAGTGAACTGATCCGGCAGGCTGGAAATGTTCATGGTAAGGTGCTCCTTGCTGCGAAGGTCGAAGGCATGGAGCTTCTTGGGAGCTTCGCCGATGCTCCTCTGGACGAAGAGCACGCTGTTTTTAGAGACTCCCGAAAGAGTCATGCTGCCGGTATCAGGATCCACGACGCAGCCGGCAAGCTCCGGGTCAATGGAGCAGCGGTCTGTCTCAACGGCAAAGCTGATCGCGTAGTCTTCGCTCTCCTTAGGCGTGACCACCGCCTTTTCGCCGGGATAATCCGACCACCAGCCGGAATTTAGGCCGCTGTAGATTTCCTTGATCTTCTTGGTGGAAAAATCGAATTTTTTCAGCACGATGTTATAGTCATCCTCAGGCAGGTCTGAAAAGTCGCTCTCAATAAGGGAAAGGAAGTCGTCATTGGCAGCAGCGATCCAGCCCTCGCCCTCTACAAGAGGAGTGATCTCGCCAGTAGTCATGTTGATCTCGCCTACTCGGGGAGTTGGCATATCACCTGTATCATTCCTGCTATAGGCATCGCAGATCAGCTTTCCGCCTGCGTAGTAGATCTGGCTGGTCCCGGGAACATAGGTGCTTTCCATGGTGTATCTGGCCACCTCAGACAGCTTCTCCTGAGCAATATCGTACTTAAACAGGGGCATAAACGGGTCATCGGAATTGTTCTCGTCAATTCCTGTGAGCCACAGGGCATCTCCGGAGCTGGCAGCGCCGTAGATCGTGTAGTCCGGGTAGGCGCTGAAGTCAATGGAGATCTTGGTGGCATTGGGAGCGCTCTCGGAGTCCAGTACGTTCAAATTCATCTTCACCTCGGTGAATTCTGCGCCCTCCACCACCTCAGCAGGCGCCTCCTCAGATCCCTCCTGGGAGGTCTGGCTGCTTTCAGCCTTCTGTGAGCCCTCGCTCTTGCCGGAGCTCTTATCGGACTTTTTCTCCTGCTTCTTGCCGGAAGGATCAGCCTCTGAGCTCTCAGAGCTCTCCTCAGCGGTCGTTTCCTCAGCGCTCACAGATGTATCTTGGGAGCTTTCGGAGGAGCTGTTCTTGTTCTTATCTGAGCAGCCGCCGCAAATAAGCGCAGCAGCCGCCAGCAATGCAATCAAACGTTTCATAGTTTTTCCTTTCTGATATGTAAGATAATTCAATTATAGCATTTGATCAAAGCCCTGTCAACTATTTGCAATTCTCATCGAATAGTGGTATAATGATAGTTGGTGATATTATGCAAAATGATTTTTCTGAGGGTCCGGTCTGGAGAAGGATCCTCTCTCAGGCGGTACCGCTCATGTTCGCACAGCTTGTACAGCTCCTGTACAACGTTGTGGACCGCATCTACATCGGCCACATGGACTCCGGCGACAGCACAGCCCTGACCGGCGTTGGACTGACCTTCCCCATAGTGACCTTCATCATAGCCTTCGCTGCACTCTTCGGAATGGGCGGAGTTCCCCTGTTTTCCATGGCAAACGGCGCCGGCCGTCCTCAACAGGCAGAAAAGATCCTTGGCACCTCCGCCTATATGATCCTCCTGTCGGCGGCTGCGCTGACCATACTCGGCTACGCCCTCAAGGAGCCTATCCTCTACTTTCTGGGAGCCTCGGATCAGTCGATCGTCTATGCGGAGGAATACCTGCGCTTCTACCTTTGGGGAACGCTCTTCTCAATGATCGGCTCCGGCTTAAACGGCTACATCAGCGCTCAGGGCTTCCCGAAGATCGGCATGATGACCGTGATCATCGGAGCTGCGGTGAACATCGCTCTGGACCCGGTCTTCATCTTCGCCCTGAAATTGGGCGTGGGAGGCGCCGCCCTTGCAACTGTGATCAGTCAGGCTGTCTCGGCTCTTTGGATCCTCCGCTTCCTCACCCGAAAAGCCACTCCACTGCGGCTGAAGCGAGAGAATTTCCGCCTTGACAAGAGCCTTGCCGCAAGGATCTGCAAGCTGGGCACCTCAAACTTCGTAATGTCGGGAACTACCTGCTTCGTCCAGGCAGTTTGCAACTCCACCCTGCATATCTTCGGCGGCGACCTGTACGTCGGAATAATGACCGTGCTGAACTCGATCCGTGACATCTTCATGCTGCCGATAAGCGGCCTAGTCAGCGGCGCACAGCCTGTCATGGGCTTCAACTACGGCGCCGGAAAGTTCGGACGTGTCCGGGCGGCGATCCGCTTCAACACTATCGTAGGAGCCGTCTACACGGCGGCGGCTTGGCTGGCGGTGTTCCTGTTCCCCACGTTTTGGTTTCGGATCTTCTCCAACGACAAGGCTATGCTGGAGCCCGGCACATCTGCCATAAGGCTCTACTTCTTCGGATTTGTGTTCATGGCCTTCCAGTTCGCAGGGCAGTCTGTTTTTCAGGCTCTGGGCGACGCAAAGCACGCTATTTTCTTCTCACTTCTGAGAAAGGCCTTCATCGTGATCCCTCTGACCCTGATCCTGCCAAGGCTGGGAATGGGCGTCACGGGAGTTTTCGCAGCTGAGCCGATCTCCAACGCATTGGGCGGCATAGCCTGCTTCCTGACCATGCGCAGCCGGATCTACAAAAAGCTGGGCGAAAAGGAGAGCCGACCCTGACCTCCTCCAAAAATCATAACAAAAAGGAGCACTCCCTCAAATGGAAGTGCTCCGATTTTTTTACTTGATAACGCCCAGACCCCAGATAGTGAAGTCCGTACCGGCGTTCTCCATTTTGATGGAAACGTTCATCTCGCCGGCGGTCTCCTGATAATAGGCGACCTCAGCGTCGGGTCCGCCCCAGGTGTACTGCTTGTTTCCGGAGACCTTAGTGGTCTTGCCGTTAACAGTAACAAGAGCAGTTCCCATGCCGGAGCTGTTGGCCTTGAACACAAGGATCAGACCCTTTCCGGTGGTGGTGAAGGTCATGGGTGAGTTAGCGCTGTTCTTCTGGAAGGTGTAGGAGTAGGACAGGGTGTTGTTCCTGTCGTAGCCGTTTCCTGCGGTAAACGAGCCTGCGCTGAAGTTGGTCAGCTCGTTTGGACTCATGTTCACACAGGTGTAATACTCCGAGCCATAGGCCGATGTGCTGGGGATCGTGTAGGAGTCAGAACGATTCTCGGTCTTCATTGCCTGACGGAGATAGTAGGCCATGGTGTCGGCAATGAGCTGGCCGCCCTTCTCATGGGGGTGATACTCGTCAGTGTAGTAGTCGTCAGGCTTCAGGAAGCCGCTGTTGAAGGCCTTGGTCATGGAATTGTTCATGCTGATGACAGGCACATCGAAGTTCTTTCCGGCTGCCTCCATCTGAGTCTGGCTGGAGAAGCCTCCCTTTGACCGGGTGATCAGCACGATAACTGCCGGCTCATTGGGCATTTCCAAGAACTTCCGGATCAGGCTCTCGAAGGACTTCTTGTAGGAGATGTCCTCATGGTCGTTTACTGAGAACTCGATCACAACGATGTCGGGGTTTTGTGCAACAAGGCCCTTTTCCGCACGGACAAGTCCGACAACTGAGGAGGTACCTGACATACCGATGTTGACCTCCTTGAATGAGCCCTTGGCGAAGGTGTTCCTTACATAGCTGGTGAAGGGGTTGCTGTAATTCTTGCCCTCGGTGATCGATCCGCCGATGTAGCCCAGGGTCAGGCTCTCGCCGTTCTCAGCAGCCTCCAGCTTTTTCACAAGGCGCTCGGTGTTGCCCATATTGCAGATAGCGTCCTTGTAGAAGCTGATGTACTGGTCAGAGGCAGTCTCAACGTACTCGTCCCAAGGATTATCCGGCTTAGGCGGCTCAGGGAACTCGCTTATCTTGCCCTGTACGAACTCGTTTATCAGCACCAGGTCGTTCACCTCATATGTTTTATTTCCGTCAGCGTCGGCAGCCTTGAGAGCTGCGGCGTTGTCGTATTCGCCGGTGAGGAGCTGTCTTCCCAGGATGATGTCGAAGACGCTGATCCTGCCGTCGTAGTCAATATCGCCTCGCTGGAGCTTCTTTGAGGGGCCTGCTCCCTTGAATACGGTGCCCTCGGATCCTGCGCCGAAATCGTCCAGATAGAAGCTGTTCTGGCTGTCTGCGGTCTCAACATAGACCTTCAGGTCAGTGGCGCCCTCCGGGATCGTGTAGCTTTGGTTGGACAGCTGCACCCAGGCGTCCTTGACGGTCTCGCCGGCGGCTATCTCGGAGTAGCTTGTGACGCCCTCGGAGTTCTTGTACTCCAGCTTCATGTAGAAGGTGTCAGAAGCTCCACCCGTAGTGTACATAACGTTTGCGCTGAAGCTGTAACTCTGGCCGGCCACAAAGTCGCTGCTCAGCTCCTTGATAGCGCCGTTCCAGGCGGCTGTTCTGCCGGTGACAGACAGTGAGCTGCTGCCCTCACAGGAAAAGTCGCTAGAAGCCGCAGCGGAGGCTGCTCCTCGGCCAGTCCAGCTGTCTGTGCCGGACTCAAAGGTGTCATGCATGAACACCTGATCCTCGGCCTGCGCCGAAGGGATCGGACAGGACATCAGCATTGCAGCCGCAGCCGCAAAAGCGGTCAGTTTTCTCATCTTCATTCTTACCAACTCCTCAAAAAATTTTGATCGTGGGCGCAAAGGGAACGCATATCGTTCTTCTCATTGCGCAATTCTCTCTTCATAGATTATACACAATTATTTTCAACTCCGCAACCCATTTATTGCTTATTTAGTGGACAAAGCGTCAAATTTTGCACTCCAAACGGCCAAGATCTATCATGAAATGTCAGCCGCTCATGCACTCAGGGCAGCAAAAAGGGCGCATGATATGCGCCCCTCACTCAGTCTTCTATTGCATCTATACTGCGCAGCTTTTCGATGACTCCGGCAATATCCTTCTCAACGGTCTCACGGACAGCACCTGCATAATGCCCCATGACCTTATCGGCGATCTCCTTCTCATTAGTGTCAGTTTTCAGGCACTCGATGATGAAGGCGGCGGTAGAGTTGTTCCGCACGATCCCGCTGAAATCTGTTCCTCCGGTGGAGATCATGTAGTGGCCGTCCTTTGATCTGTGAGTGAGAAATCCCTGTGCGAGCTTCATAGCAGCACTCCTTTCGCATTTATCATTACTATTCTACCACAGCTACCGAAAAAAATCAACGTTTTTTTCCTAAGCTGTTGCAATTTGGCCAAAGTTCTGGTATAATCAAGAAAAACGAAAGCGAGGCCAAAATGGAACTACTAAGAAAACTTGCGCTGCCGCTCATTGCAGCAGCATTGATGACCGGATGTTCGGGAGTCAGATCTGAGAGCTCCGCCCCATCTGCGGACGACAGCACGCCGGTAAGCTCCGCAGACGAGACATCTCAGCCTGAGCAGTCCTACTCCGCAGGAGAGGGCATTGCGCTCATAAACATAGACACCGTAAGCACTGACCCCAACGTGATGGACTTCGTCACTGAGCCCGTTGCACGCCATGTTGCAGAGGACATCGCCAGCTGGACCCCCGGCTACAAGGTACCGGCTGAGCCATACTACGAAGCCTGCAAGGTCACTGTCCACGACGAGACAGGCGCCCTGGTGATCGACTCCGCCGACGCTGACGTAAAGGTCAGGGGCAACTGGACAACCACCTACGACAAGAAGCCACTGAGGATAAAATTCGCCGAAAAACAGGCTGTTCTTGGGCTTAATGACGGAGCTGAGCAGAAGAACTGGGTGCTTATCGCCAGCTACAAGGACGGCTCTATCCTAAGAGACAAGGCCGCCCTGCAAGCCTCCGGCGAGATCCTTGGCCAGGACGGACTGTACAGCTCAGATGCCGCCCTTGCAGAAGTTGTGATCAACGGCCAGTATTGGGGAGTTTACCTTCTGGCTGAACAGCAGCAGACTGGCAGCAGCAGAGTTGACATAACCGAGCCGGAGATAGACTACACCGGCACCGACATCGGATATTTTCTGGAATACGACGGCTATTTCTATCAGGAGGATCCACTCCACAGCTTCCATGTCAGCTATGCGGACAACGCTCCCCTGCGGCCCTTCGACGGAGCAGAGGGCGGTGACGAGGTGACGTGCCTTGGCGGAAAGAAAAGCGACCTGGGCTTCACCATAAAAAGCGACATCTACTCCCAGGAGCAGCACGACTTCATTGCCGGCTTCGTGGAGAACACCTACAAGATCATGTATGAGGCCGCCTACAACGACGCTGCCTTCGCCTTCGATGAGAGCTTCTCCCAGATCTCCCCCAGCAAGGATCTTACTCCTCAGCAGGCTGTTGAAAAGGTAGTCAACGTGGAGTCTCTGGCTGATATGTACATCATCAGCGAGCTCACCTGTGACGCTGACATCTACTGGTCCAGCTTCTTCATGGACGCTGACTTCGGCGCAGAGGGCGACGCCAGGCTCACCTTTGAGGCTCCCTGGGACTTCGACTCAGGCCTGGGAAACAAGCCCCGATGCGCTGACGGCACCGGTTTTTATGCGGCAAGCCTTGTCCCTGACGTGAACGACAACTACACGACCGTCAACCCATGGCTCACCGTTTTGATGAACGAGGAGTGGTTCCGCCAGATCATTCGGGAGAAATGGACCTCAGCCTACGACAGCGGCGTCTTCTCACGAATGGAGGAAATGGTCCTCTCCGATACTGAGACCTACAGCAGCGCTTTTGAGCGGAATTATCAGCGCTGGAACAACCTTGCGGACAAATCCGCCTTTGTAAACGAGCTGACCAAGAAGTCCGCCCACTGTCTCACCCACCAGCAGGCTGCGGAATACCTGGCCGAGTGGATCGGACTGAGAGTGGATTTCCTCAACGACTATTGGCACGAATGAAAAAGGCCCCGGAAGATCCGGGGTCTTTTCTTATGAGGATGATCAATTAAGCTTTGCAGTTAGGGCTGCATAGCTTATGGGAAGATCGGAGTCAGCTTTGATCAGTGCGGCGTCAATCATCTGGATAGCCAGTGCATCTATGCCTGTTACGCCGGATGTGCCGTTATCGACCACATCTGCGTTGAGAAGTCCCTGGGCTGAAAGGGCGTTTTTCTGAGGATTTGCCACATAAGCCAGGATAGCTACTGCGTCTGAAAGATCTACCTCTCCGTTGCAGTTGGCATCGCCCCAAAGGGTATTGCCGGAAGGCTCAGAAGGCTGTGTTGCCTCAGCAGCTGCCGCTGTTACGAAAACGGTGTAGTTCACAACGTTGCCCTTCATGCCGTTTGTTCCAAGGGAAACTGTCTCCCCTGAGTTGAATGTCTTCTTGTACAGGTCGAAAACAACGTCGTTGCTGCTCTTGACCGTCATGCCTGTCTTGGTGTAATCGCCTATCCACTGAGGAACAGCTGCGTTCTGCTCAACTCTCTGATCCAGAGCGATGTAAACGTCGATCTTCTCCCCTGCCTTGAACTGAGCAAGGTCAGCGTCTGTGTTCTTGGAATTGCAGGCTGTCTGGATAGTCTCAGCGCCTTGGAGCTGTGCGGGAACGTCAAGGTATGTGTAGTCACGGTCGCCGAAAACAAGGCTTCCGTCATTGGTCTGGCCATTGATCACCCAGCCGGACTCGTTTGCGGTATCCTTGATCTGAAGGTCCTTGACAAATCTTCCGTCAACAGGTGTAGGCGGCTCAGTGGGCTCAGTGGGCTGAGGAACGATGGCCTCGCCGGAGTTGTTCAGCTTGATGTTGGGTCTTGCCGGGAGAGGTGCGTCGCTTCCCAGATAATAGCTAACATGGGGAGGCTGGTTGTAGGAGGACTGCTGGCAGCAGTTCTGAGCACGGTACTGCATATCGTGCATGAGAGTGGTCAGTCTCACCTTTGTTGAGGCGGTAGTACACCAAACACGGATCTTGGTGTTATCGTTCGTTCTAAGGAGGAGCTCCTCACGCCAGTCGCCGAAAAGGTCGGCTGTCATACAAGGAACAGACTTTGTGCTGTTGTTGGAGGAGCAGTTTGCTGCTGTGAAAATGCGGTCGAACTTGTCCTTGGCGGTCATCTTTGTGATCTGAGTTCCGTCCAGGATCTCACGCTCAAGGTCGCCGTCCCAGTAGATGAAGAAGTTCATTGCAGGACGTGAGCTGCCGATCTGCTGGCCTGCGGAATTGTACATATTTCCGTTAGCAGCGCCCCAGAACTCAGCGCCCTTGTTGCCTGACCAGATATTGTCAGCAGCACAGCGGCCTGTGTCCTTGGAGTTATTGATGTGGAAGATCTTCTTGCCGGTCTTGGCATCATAGCAGCTCTCGCCGTAGGGGTTGTCCTCATGACACTCCCAGATCTCGATACCCTCACGGTCAGGGATAAGGTCACCAACGTGCATTGCGTCGCCGTGGAGGTCGCCTGACGACCAGAGGAGCTTTCCGTTGTCGTCGATACAAGCAGCTCCTGTGAAGATCTCCTGCTTGCCGTCGTTATCGCAGTCCGCCACCATTACGTTGTGGTTTCCGCAGCCCCAGCCGGGAGTCTTATTGTCAAATCCGGTGTCGAAAACCCAGCGCTTCACCAGCTTCTTGTCCTTAACGTCGAGCGCTGACCATGTGAGCCTTGTATAGTAGCCTCTGCCGTAGATAGCTGAGGGGTGAACGCCGTCCAGATAAGCGATACCGGAGTTCATTCTGTCTACTCGGTTGCCGTAATCATCGCCCCATGTGGACTTAGCAACTGTGCCTCTGGCAATGGGGAAGTCGATAGTGTCCAGAGCAGCGCCTGTTGCGCCGTCGAAAAGAGTGATATACTCAGGACCGCTGAGTATATAGCCGCTGCCGTTGCGGTAGTCCTTGGAGCCGTCACCGATCACCTTGCCCTTGCCGTCCTTTGTGCCGTCTCCGGTCTTTGTGATCAGCTCAGCCTTTCCGTCGCAGTCGAAGTCAGCCACGCACATCTGTGTATAGTGCTGGCCTGCACGGATATTTATTCCCAGGTCGATACGCCAGAGCTGCTTGCTGTCAAGGGTGTAGCAGTCGATGTACACCTTATCTGTAACGCCGCTCTGGGAGTTGTCCTTTGAGTTGCTGGGGTCCCACTTCACGAAGATCTCATACTGTCCGTCGCCGTCAACGTCGCCTACACAGCAGTCGTTGGGGGAATACTGAGATCCGGGGCTCTTCAGGTCGATGTCGAAGTAATTGTTTCCTGATGTGAACTTGCAGTTGTCTGATGTTACCACATTTCCGTTCTGTATGCAGTCCACACGGTACTTGGAGTTTGCGCTTCCGCCGTTGTCCTGATAGCTTGTAGCCTCACCAGCCTTGCTAGTGTAGATCAGTGTGTCATCACGGTAAAGGCGGAACTCCGCATCGTCTGCATCGTTGGCGTTATAGCGCCAGCTGACGAACATTCCGTTTCCTGACTTAACGGCGTAGATACCACGGTCCAGGTACTCCATGATAGCGGTGCCGTTCCCTCCGACACCGTAATCAGCGTTACCGGCCAGCGGTGCGGCTGCGGATAAAGCGGCGGCTGCACATACGAGACCTGCCGTGATCCTCTTTAGCTTCTTTGACATAGTGATCATCCTCTCTAAAAAAAATTTCCCTTTATTCAACAAAAGCAATTTATTATAAAAGAATTACTTTTGTTTATTTCTTTACCGGTTTTCTCTTTATTCATATTATATCAAACACTTACCTGTTTGGAAATGACATTATCACTCAATTTGTTGACTTTTTGTTGCAAAAGCTGTATAATCAAGTTAGAGTTATACTAAAGGGAGGGATGAGCAATGTTCATTTACATGATCGGCTGGCACTGGAAGCACGGAGCAGACCTGTCTATCGAGCGCCCCGACGGTCACTACGGCACTCAGATAATACTGGTCTGCACCAAGGGAAGACTGAAAATGGGAGACAAGGAATACCACGTCCAGCCAAATACTGCCTTTGTGGTAAAGAGCTGTATGCCGCACTGCATCTACGCCGACGGAGAGGAATACATGGACGACTGGATCCGATTCAGCTTGGAGGACGAGGATCTGGAGTACCTGGACAAGCTGGGTATCACCTACAATGAGCCGATCCCTCTTCCGGATGACAGCCTCTCGAAGCTGATCTGCGCCTGTGAAGAGCTTTTCGGCTCGCAGATAAGCGGGAAAAGCGATGCTCTCCGCCATATCATGAACGGCATTTTCGCCTATATCGGAAGCTGCTGCAAGCCTAAGCCAGCCGGCAAGCACAATTACTACGATGCTGAACTGGAAAAGATTCACCGGAAGATCTACAGCTCGCCGGAAAAGGAATGGAACGTGCCGGATATTGCTGCGGAGCTGAATATCTCAGTTTCACACTTCCAGAGACTGTACAAAAACCTCTACGGGATCTCCTGCATGAAGGACGTCTGGACCAGCCGCATGGAGTACGCCAAGCAGCTCCTGCTGAACACCGCTCTCACCGCCGGAGAGATCGCAGAGATGTGCGGCTATCAGAACTACGAATACTTCTCACGCTCATTCGTGAAATATGCCTGTGTTTCGCCGGCGAAGTTCCGCCAAAAATATGCAGAGAAATAAGCTCGCCGCACAAAAACAGCGCCCAGACCGGGCGCTGCTTGTTTTTTCAGTTCTCAACGATCAGCTGCTTTAACAGAATCAGGTCAAAGGTGTTGATCTTATTGTCCTTGCAAAGATCTGCGTTTAGCCAGCTGGTGAGCTCGCCGCTGGCACGGATCAGCCACTTCTGGAGCATTACTGCGTCGGCGATGTTCACATCTCCGTCCAAATTGCAGTCGCCTATCAGGTCCTCGCTCTCGCCGGAAAGACTTACGCTGAGCCAGTCAAGGTTGAACAGATAGCCCTCGCCGCCCTTGAACACCAGGTACAGGTCATTTACGCCGGAGATCTTTTCGATGGAGCACTTCTGAGTTGCCCATGTCTGCCAGCCCCCTGTGGAGCGAACGTCCATGCTGCCGATCAGCTTTCCCTCGGGAGAGCCCAGATGCACCTCGATAGTGCCGCTGCTGCTGTTTGCTCCCACACGGAAATTCACAGCCTCGGCACCGCTGCCGAAATTCACACCGCTGAAGCCGATGTAGTCGCCGTTTTCGATGTAGCCAACGTCCTTGCCTCCCTCGCTGCAATCCTCTGTGTTGATGCCGGACTGAACAGTGTAGTCCTCGGCCTCGATGCGAGTTCCCACCGGTGCAGGCTCGCCGGTGACAGTGACCTTGCATCTTGCGGTGAACTGCTTGTCGCTTGGCTCAAGTGTCCTTGCGATGATCTCGGCTGTGCCGGAAGAATGGGCTGTTACGTTGCCCTTTGCGTCAACGGAAGCCACCAGAGGGTCTGAGGAGGTCCACAGTACCACCTTATCCGTGGCGTTGTCCGGGTAAACTGAGGCGTTGATCTTTGCGGAGTCTCCTGCGTCCAGGGCAAGGCTCTCCTTGTCAAGACGGATCCCCTCCACATTCACACGGGAGCCGTTCAGCTTCCACTTGGCCTGGATCCTCTGGTTGTACTCAGGCATGATGAAGGTGGAGATCGTGCCGTCGCCGCTTACAGGAGTCACGTCCATTGCGTCGATGCCCACCTGCCAGCCTTCAAATGTGTATCCGGGACGAGACTTAGCGTCGATCGTCACCAGCTCGCCGGGCTTGTGGTGCTCCACCAGAACAGTTCCCATGGAGTCGCCCACGTTGCTGATCACCAGCACACGCTCCTTTGCACGGTTGATCCTTACTAGGTGCATATCTCTTGCGCCAACTGCCTCCAGATTTGTGGAGCCGGCCGGCTCTAAGCGGAACACCAGGAGCTGGTCAAGATCATAGCCCTCAAGTATCTTCACACGAACTGTTTTGCCGGTATCGCCGGCGCTGAATTTAACGTGGGGGCTGTCCACGAAGGCGAAGTCCTTATCCGGCTGGGCATCGCCTGCAACAGGTGTCACCTCGAACTCCATATCGCCGTCAGCAGGCTTGCTCAGCTTCAGCTCAAGGTCGATCACATCGCCGGGCTTTGCAGAGGAATTGAGCTTTGCAAAGCTGAGATTTACGTCCTCAGTCAGCCCGAGGCTGGCGTTGTAGCTCACCTCAGTCTTTGGGTAGACCGCATAGGCGCCTCTGTTCACGCCGTTTTCGCCGGAGCCGATCGCAGGGCTGCCTTCTCTGAGAGTGAAATCTCCGGAGGCCGGATCTGTGAACATAGGATCCTTGGCCAGGTTGGACTTGACGCCAGTCTGAGCGTTGAATTTATCCACAGTTATGGCCGGCTGTGAGGGATCCATGTAGCGCACATAGTTCTCCTTCCGTGGTGAATACCACAGATTGCTGCGGAAATTATGTGATCCGCCGCCCTTTAGGTCGATGCCGTGCCACTGGTGGAAGCCGTTGACCGTGGTCTCCTTAACGAGGATCCCCAGAGTGTCGTTGCCGTTGTACATACTGTTTCCGTCCTCATAGGCGATGTTGTTGAGCACATCGTTGTTGTAGGAGCGGTCCAGAGAAATGCCGTTTTTCAGGTTATAGGTAACGTTGTTCACCCACCTTGCGTCCCAGGTGGAGCCCGTATCCCAGAAGGCTGAGAACAGTCCGGATTCTATGCGCTGTGCCGGGAAATCCGTGAAGTGCTCCGGGTCAGCCGGCATACGCTTGTTTGCGTCAAGAGGCCTGTTATAGACGATGTTCTCGTAAGCCCAGTTTCTTGTACACTCGGACTCGTTGAACATGAAATATGCCGTGTTATAAGAAACGTTCCTGACTGCGGTGAAGTCCCTAACGCTGATGTCCAGCCAGATCGTGCCGCCGTTGACAGATCCGCCGGAGTAATTGAAGGCAAAGGCGTTGTTCCGGTTGCCGTCGGCTCTTCCGCCCAAAGTTGAGGACTCAGCACCGCCTGCGCCTGCGTTTTTGCCGATACCTCCGATGAAGGTGTTCTCGGAGATGATACTGTTCTGAGTGTGGTTGTCGTAGCAGAGAGTTTCCCCGTAGACGCTCTGGAAGTAGTTGTTGCGGATAACGTTATCGGGACCCGCTACGGGGATCGTAACGTCCGGGCGGTAAACTCCCTGATTTGACCATGTCCAGGGCGCATTGTAGACGCAGCCAACGTCCTTGAACTGGTTGTTCAGCACAACATTTCCCTTGCCCATGATGTTGATAGTGCTGCGGGCGTATTTGTAGTCCTCGAAGACAAATCCCTCGATCCAGACGTAATCTCTGCCGAAAAGGTCGAAAACGTCGGTGAGCTGGTTTTTTCTTCCTGCAATGGAATACTCAATGCCGGCGTTGTCGTAGTGCTGCACCTCGTCCTCACGCCAGCCTGTGTCCTGGAGCCACTGTGCCCTTACCTGGGGAGTTACGGTCGAGCCGTCGAAAACGTCCTTGTGCTTGATGATGACCTTTCCAATGTCTGAGGTCTTCTCAGGCCGGAAAACGATCATGGCATCCTCTCTGCCGGACTCCTTGGGCTTGATGGAGTCCTCGATGTAGGTGCCGGGACGGATAAGGACGGTGGTGCCGGCGGTGGCCTCCTCCGCTGCCTTTTTTATGGAGCGGTATGGGCTTTCTGAGGAGCTGTTTCCGGTATAGTCGTTTCCGTTTTCCGCAACGTAGAGCACTCTTCCGCTCACATCTGCTGCCTTTGCGCTGGAAAGCCTGGCTATCCCATTATAGGGCGCCAAGAGCATAGGCACCATTGCCAGACTGAGCAGTCCCCCTTTGCGGAAACGAAGAGCTTTTCTTTGTTTTTTCATTTTTCTCTTTCCTTTCAAAATTTCCAAATTTCCCCTGATTTTTGGCTAAAAGCCCTCTCATAAATAGTATAAACGAAATTCTCCGGAGAAGCAAGGGATTATTGTGTCACGGTGGAAGATAATTGCACATAGAGCTCCAGAAGATATGTCATAAAGTCTTGCATTTTAGTTCGCAATATGCTATAATCATAAAAAGGAGATGTGGACATATGAAGAAAAGACTGACTGTTGGAGTTATCACGGCGGAATGCTACCGTGAATACATCTCAGAAATGATCTGCGGCATCATCGCTCAGAGCGAGCGTGCAGGCTGCAATGTGATAGTTCTTGCTGCAAGGAATAATTTCCGGGAGCCGGTATATCCCCATGTTTCGCATGAATTTGAGCTTTTCCGGCTTATCCTCGATCCTGCCTTCGACGGCTTTATCTACGACCAGAACGCCTTCGCCAACAGCAGTATCCAGAAAAAGCTGGACGACCTGCTCCGGCGCACAGGAAAGCCTGTTATGATGCTTGACGCAGGTGAGCACCCCTTTTTCGAGAACACCATTTCCCATGACCCGGAGGAATTCGCCATGCTGGTGGAGCACATGATCCAGGTCCACGGCCACGAAAAGATCTACTGTCTTACCGGTCCCAAGGGTATGCCCCAGGCCGAGGACCGGCTTGAGGCCTATTTCCATGTGATGAAGCGCAACGGGCTGTACTGCGATGAGAGCTACTGCGCATACGGCGATTTCTGGCGTGATGCTCCCGTAAAGTACGCCCAGAGGCTGATCAGCGGCGAGCTGGCTATGCCCCAGGCCGTGGTATGTGCCAATGACGTTATGGCCGATGCCCTTATTGCTGCACTGGAGAAGGCCGGTATCAGAGTTCCGCAGGATCTGGCGGTCACGGGCTTTGACGGCTGTCTTGCGCCCGATGACGTTCTCAGCGATGTGAGCCTGACAAGCTATCCCCACAGCTGCTATCAGCTTGGCGCAGACGCATTCAGGCGGCTCTACACTATCATGACCGGAAGAAGCTGCCGCAGGGCTCCCACTAAGCACAGCCGGATCCAGATCGGCCGGAGCTGCGGCTGTATCCCTGTACATGATCAAAACGAGGGCAGCCGCAGAGAAAAACGTCTGATCTTCAGGCACAGAGAGTGGTTTTACCACAGCGAGGTGCTGTTCGAGCTTATGCACACCGAGTCGCTGAACGACTTGCTCCTCCTGCTGGCCAGCCGAATATACCTGGTCTGCCATTGGGCGCACTTCCGGGTCTTCCTGAATGACAGCTTCCTTAGCAATGTGAGCAGCGAGATACAGCTGCCTCCCCACAAAAACTGCTGCCAGGTGCTATGGACCGACAGAGCCGGCAGGAGCAGCGGTATCTCAGACCTCCCCATGAAGCAGTCTGAGATCATCTCATTTTTGACCGAGGAGCCAAGCCACCCTGCCGCCTACTATCTTTCTCCCCTGCACATGAACGAGCGGCAATTCGGCATAGCTGCCCTCTCATTCGGAAGACTGGCCTGCTGCTATCAGCCGGAATACTGCACTCTGATAAGCTATATCTGCCTTGCCTTGGACAGGCTGGAGGAAAGAGCTGCCCTCAGCCATCAGAGCCCGGTCAGCATCAAGGATGAGGAAAACCCCCAGCTCTATCGGCAGCTCTTGCAGCTTCGCCAGGAAATGACTGAGCATCCTGAGGCAAGCTGGAGCGTTCCGGAGCTCTGTCTGCGCACCAATGTCAGCAGAAGCTATCTGCAAAGAATGTACAAAAAATACTTCGGAAAGAGCATTTTCGAGGAGCTGATCCAGTTCCGCCTGAAAAAAGCAAAGGAGCTGCTGAGCAGCACCGACTTCACCATATCACAGATAGCCGAAATGTGCGGCTATGCCACCTACGCCCATTTCGCAAAACAGTTCAAGGCCTGCGAGGGCGTCACCCTCTCAGAATACAGAAAAAAGTTCGGAAAAGCTGAACAAACAAAAAGATCCTGACAAGCCCTAAGACCTGTCAGGATCTAATTTTTTATCGAATCATAGCCGATTATGAATTACTTCATAGCCTCTTCAACAGCAACTGCGCAAGCAACTGTTGCACCAACCATGGGGTTGTTGCCCATGCCGATGAGTCCCATCATCTCAACGTGAGCGGGAACTGAAGAAGAACCAGCGAACTGAGCATCAGAGTGCATACGTCCCATAGTATCTGTCATACCATAGGAAGCAGGACCTGCTGCCATGTTATCGGGGTGGAGAGTACGACCTGTACCGCCGCCGGAAGCAACTGAGAAGTACTTCTTGCCAGCGTCTGTACGCTCCTTCTTATATGTACCTGCAACGGGGTGCTGGAAACGTGTGGGGTTAGTTGAGTTACCTGTGATAGAAACGTCAACGTTCTCCTTCCACATGATAGCAACGCCCTCTGTTACGTCGTTAGCGCCGTAGCAGTTTACCTTAGCACGGAGGCCGTTGGAGTAAGCCTTGCGGAATACTTCCTTTACCTCGCCTGTGTGGTAATCCATCTCTGTCTCAACGTATGTGAAGCCGTTGATACGAGCGATGATCTGAGCTGCGTCCTTACCAAGACCGTTGAGGATAACTCTCAGGGGCTTCTGACGAACCTTGTTAGCCTTCTCAGCGATACCGATAGCGCCCTCAGCAGCAGCGAAGGACTCGTGGCCAGCCAGGAATGCGAAGCACTCTGTGTCTTCCTCAAGGAGCATCTTGCCCAGGTTACCGTGGCCAAGACCTACCTTACGCTGGTCAGCAACTGAGCCGGGGATACAGAAGGACTGAAGTCCCTCACCGATAGCAGCAGCAGCGTCAGCAGCCTTTGTGCAGCCCTTCTTGATAGCGATAGCGCAGCCTACTGTGTAAGCCCACTTAGCATTCTCGAAGCAGATAGGCTGGATGCCCTCTACCAGCTTGTAGATGTCAAGACCCTTTTCCTTGCAGACGTCAGCGCACTCTTCGATAGACTTGATGCCGTACTGCTCAAGAACAGCAAGGATCTGCTTTTCTCTTCTCTCATATGATTCAAATAAAGCCATTTTCTAATCCTCCTTATTCCTTTCTGGGGTCTACGATCTTAACAGCGTCGTCAACTCTTCCGTACTGGCCCTGAGCCTTCTCGAAAGCAGTGTTAGCGTCGTCGCCGGCCTTGATGAAGTCCATCATCTTGCCGAAGTTAACGAACTTATAGCCGATGATCTCGTCGTCCTCATTGAGAGCAAGGCCAGTGATATAGCCGTCTGTCATCTCAAGGTAACGGGGACCCTTAGCAAGTGTGCCGTAAAGTGTGCCGACCTGTGAACGGAGGCCCTTACCGAGGTCCTCAAGGCCAGCGCCTACTACCAGACCGCCCTCAGAGAAAGCAGACTGTGAACGGCCGTAAACGATCTGGAGGAACAGCTCTCTCATAGCTGTGTTGATAGCATCACAAACCAGGTCAGTGTTAAGAGCCTCAAGGATAGTTCTGCCGGGAAGGATCTCAGCAGCCATAGCTGCGGAATGAGTCATACCGGAGCATCCGATAGTCTCTACCAGAGCCTCCTGGATAATGCCCTCTTTAACATTGAGTGTGAGCTTGCAGGTACCCTGCTGGGGAGCACACCAGCCGATGCCGTGTGTAAAGCCGGAAATGTCCTTGATCTCCTTGGCCTTTACCCACTTAGCCTCTTCCGGGATCGGAGCTGCGCCGTGAGCAACGCCCTGAGCGATAGGGCACATTGTTTCAACTTCGTGAGAATAGATCATATGATTACTCCTTTCAGATATTAAGACGACTGCGTTTGCCGTCTCAGCATACAACTTCATTATACAACATTTCCCGTGTTTATTCAAGGAGTTTGGGAAAATATTCACGATCTCATCGTTAGCACTTCCTAACCAAATGGAGCCGTGGCTCCCTCCATATTCAGGGTATTCATCTTAGAAATGCGCCCTATAACTTCCTCTCACTTGCATTTTCGGGAAATATGTGTTATAATAGTAAGGATTGGTCAAATCTAAGAAAGGAGCTCCGCCACCGTGCGGTATTATCATGGCAAAGAAAAAGGATTACGGCAACGACAGTATCACCAGCCTAAAGGGTCCGGACAGAGTCCGCAAGCGCCCGGCTGTTATTTTTGGCTCTGACGGCCTTGACGGCTGCGAGCATTCCGTTTTTGAGGTCATCTCAAACTCCATCGACGAGGCCAGAGCCGGCTTCGGCCAGAAGATCATCGTCACCCATTTCCGCAACCACGATATCGAGGTGGAGGACTTCGGACGTGGCTGTCCTGTGGACTACAACAACGCCGAAAAGCGCTATAACTGGGAGCTTGTGTACTGCGAGCTCTACGCCGGAGGAAAGTATAACACAGGCGGCGATAACTATGAGTTCTCACTGGGTCTGAACGGCCTGGGACTTTGTGCAACTCAGTATTCCTCCGACTTCATGGACGTTGAGGTAGTTCGTGACGGCTTCAAATACTCCCTCCACTTTGAGAAGGGCGAGAATATCGGCGGCCTCCAAAAAGAGCCCTGCAAGCGCAAGCAGACCGGCACCAAGACCCGCTGGCGCCCAGATCTTGAGGTCTTTACCGACATTAACGTTTCCGATGAGTATTTCTTCGATATACTGAAAAGACAGGCTGTGGTCAACCCCGGCATCGTCTTTATTTTCCGCTCTGAAAACGAGTCGGGCGGCTTCGACGAGACAGAGTTCTTCTATGAGAACGGTATCGCAGACTACGTTGCTGAGATCGCCGGCGAGGATCATCTCACCTCCATACAGCGCTGGTCTACAGAGAAAAAGGGCCGTGACCGTGACGATAAGCCCGAATACAAGGTGAAATTCGATATAGCCCTCACCTTCTCCAATAAGGTCAAGAGGATCGAACACTACCACAACTCCAGCTTCCTGGAGCACGGCGGCTCCCCTGCTGAGGCCGTGAAGAGGGCTCTTCCGGCACAGATCGACGCATATATCAAGTCCGTAAACGGCTATCAGAAAAACGAGAGCAAGATCAAGATCGAGGACGTGGAGGAGTGCCTGATCCTTGTTTCCTCCAACTTCTCAACTATCGCCTCCTACGCTAACCAGACCAAAAAGGCCATCACCAACAAGTTCATCCGTGAGGCTATGGTGGAGTTCCTCCGCCACCAGCTGGAGATCTACTTCATCGAAAATCCCGATGAGGCTCAGAAGATCGCTGAGCAGGTGCTGATCAACAAGCGCTCCCGTGAGAACGCTGAGAAGGTCAGACTGAACGTGCGCAAGAAGCTCACCGGCAACATCGACCTGGCTAACAAGGTGGAGAAATTCGTTGACTGCCGCACAAAAGACGTTTCCAGAAGAGAGATCTACATCGTGGAGGGCGACTCCGCTCTGGGCTCTGTAAAGCTGGCCAGAGATGCGGAATTCCAGGCAGTTATCCCCGTCCGAGGAAAGATCCTCAACTGCCTCAAGGCCGACTACACTAAGATCTTCAAGAGCGAGATCATCACCGACCTGATCAAGGTCTTGGGCTGCGGTGTGGAGATAAATTCCAAGGCCAACAAGGAGCTCTCCAACTTCAATATCGACAACTTCCGCTGGAGCAAGATCGTCATCTGTACCGATGCCGATGTGGACGGCTTCCAGATCAGAACACTGATCCTCACAATGCTCTACAGGCTGACTCCCACCCTCATCAGCGAGGGCTATGTCTACATCGCTGAGTCTCCCCTGTTCGAGATTAACACCAAGGAGAAGACCTACTTCGCCTACACTGAGCAGGAGAAGGCCCGTATCCTTGAGGAGATCGGCGACAAAAAGCACACTATCCAGCGCTCAAAAGGTCTGGGTGAGAACGAGCCCGACATGATGAGCCTGACAACTATGAATCCCGATACCCGCCGCCTTATAAAAGTTACTGCCGAGGACATCACTCAGTCCGCTGAGATCTTCGAAATGCTCCTGGGCGATGACCTTCAGGGCCGAAAGGACTACATCTCAGAGTACGGCGCCGATTATCTGGAGCTTGCTGACATAAGCTGACCTATAAGGAGAAGAAAATGGCAAGAAAAAAAGATATACAGAAGAAAAAGCCGGTGTTCCAGCATGAGGCCTATATCGAGGGCTCCGGCAGCGTTGTGAACGAAAAGATCTCCGATACCCTCATAAAGAACTATATGCCCTACGCCATGAGCGTTATCGTTTCCCGAGCTCTGCCGGAGATCGACGGCTTCAAGCCCTCCCACAGAAAGCTGCTGTACATGATGTACAAAAAGGGCCTGCTCTCGCCGGATAAGGAGAGATCTAAGTCCGCAAACGTAGTGGGCGAGACCATGAAGCTCAACCCTCACGGCGACCAGGCTATCTATGAGACTATGGTGCGCCTTACCCGAGGAAATGAGTCCCTGCTCCACCCCTATGTTGACTCGAAGGGAAACTTCGGAAAGCAGTATTCCAGCAAGATGTACTTTGCTGCTGCCCGTTATACCGAGGTAAAGCTGGAGAAGATCTGCAACGAGCTCTTCCGGGACATCGACAAGGAGACCGTGGATTTCGTCCCCAACTATGACAACACCATGCAGGAGCCTACCCTGCTGCCGGCCACCTTCCCTACAGTGCTGGTCAATGCAAATATGGGTATCGCTGTTTCCATGGCGAGCAATATCTGCTCCTTCAATCTGGAGGAGGTCTGCGAGACAACTATCGCCCTGATCAAAAACCCCGACCATGACATCCTCAGCACCCTCAAGGGACCGGATTTCCCCGGCGGAGGCCTTATGCTCTACGATGAGGAGGAGCTGAAAAAGATCATCGACACCGGCCGTGGAAGCATCAAGGTGCGCTCAAAATACAACTACGACAAGGCCTCAAACTGCATCGAGGTCACTGAGATACCCTACTCCACCACCATTGAGGCCATCATCAACAAGATCGACGAGCTGGTGAAGGCCGGAAAGATCGGCGGTATCTCCTACACCCGTGACGAGACCGACATCAACGGTCTGAAGATCGCTATCGACCTAAAGCGTGGCACCGATCCTGACAAGCTCATGCAGAAGCTGTACAGGCTCACTCCCCTTCAGGACAGCTTCCCCTGCAATTTCAACATACTCATCGCCGGAACTCCCCGTGTTATGGGAATTCGTGAGATCCTTACCGAGTGGATTGCCTTCCGTGAGGAGTGCGTCCACAGAAGGACATACCACGACCTCCAGAAGAAAAAGGATAAGCTCCACCTGCTGGAGGCTCTCAGCAAGATCCTGCTGGACATCGACAAGGCTATCCGCATTATCCGTGAGACCGAAAACGAGGCGGACGTTGTTCCAAACCTGATGATCGGTTTCGGTATCGACGAGATCCAGGCAGAGTACGTTGCTGAGATCAAGCTGAGAAATATCAACAAGCAGTACATCCTCCGCAGAGTCGAAGAGGTGGATCAGCTGAAGGCTGACATCGCCGAAATGGAGGAGATCCTCCGTGACAAGAAAAAGATCCGTAAGATCATTATCGACGAGCTGAAGGAAGTCATCAAGAACTACTCTCAGCCCAGAAGGACACTCTTCTACTACCAGTCCGACGTGGAGGAGGAAGAGGAGGCCGACGATACTCCCGATTATCAGGTGAACCTCTTCGTTTCTCGGAGCGGATATTTCAAGAAGATCACGCCTCAGTCACTGCGTATGAGCGGCGAGCAGAAGCTCAAGGAGGGCGACTACATCAGCCAGAGCTTCGAGACCACCAACAAGGCCGACCTGATCTTCTTCTCGGATCAGGCTCAGGCGTACAAGTCCAAGGCCAGCGCCTTTGACGACACCAAGGCAAGCGTGATGGGCGACTATATCCCCGCAAAACTGGGATTTGACGAGGGCGAGAGCCTTTCGGCTATGTTCCCCACCACCGATTACAGCGGCTATGTGGTGTTCTTCTTCGAGAACGGCAAGGCTGCTAAGGTGCCTATGAATTCCTATGAGACCAAGACCAACCGCAAGAAGCTGGCAAAGGCCTACTCCGCTAAGTCTCCCCTTGTTGCTGTGATCTTCACTCAGGAGGACACCGACGTTCTGCTGAGGAGCTCCAGCGGCCATGCTCTGGTGTTCAACACTGGCATGATCCTTCCCAAGACCACAAGGGACTCTCAGGGAGTGCAGGTCATGAATCTGCGAAAGAAGGCTGTGCTTGCCTCCGCCGAGACTGTCACTGCCGAGAACAGCGCTGATCTGGAAAAATACCGTGCAAAGTCAGTCCCCGCAGCAGGAAAGCCTGCAAAGGAGCTTGGGGACACTAATCAGCTGAGCTTCACATAAAAAAACAAAACCGAAGTGGTCAACACTTCGGTTTTTTGCTTGTTATGAGCCGGTGCCGCTGTACTTGGAAGCGCCGTACATCCACAGCTTGTAGCTCAGCCAGAAGAACACTATCCCCACAACAGGCGACAGCCACGACAGCAGCGGTACTTGTTCAGGGCGGAGTATCACTAGGCTGGGATAATAGGCGATAAATGCGATCGGTATCAGGAAGGTGAAAATAAAGCGGAATATCGGGCTGAAAATGGTGATCGGGTACTTTGCGTAGTCCTTGAAGCGGAAGGCCAGGTCCAGCACATAGAAGGAGTTCTGGATCCAGAAGCAGGTGGCAGCTCCGGCGTTTTGCAGAGCGATCATGATCAGCGAAGCCGTCACCAAAAAGACCAGGAGCTTGAGCAGCATCAGCGGAGAGAAGGGAAGGCCGATCTTTCCCCAGGAATAGGCGATAGTGCCGATACCGAAGGCCAGCTGTCCCAGTCCCTTGATGTCGAAGACCTCGGACTGATAGTAGAAAAACAAATTTATCGGCCGGAAGCAGTATTTGATGAAATCCCCTGAGTAGACGTACTGCCTCAGGCTCCAGTTGTTGTCGAAAAAGCACTGCACGGGAGTCAGTGAAACAAGTGAAAATCCGTACAGAAAGAGCATCTCGTGATAGCTCCAGCCGTCCACTGAGGGGAAGCTGCGGAAGAGTATCCAGAAGCTGACAAATCCCGATATATTGGTGAATATCATTCCAATTGTGGAGATGATGAAGTCCGCCCGGTAGCTCATTTTGCTCTTTAGGTCCTGTGCAAGGATCCTGCAATAGATCCCGGCGTAAAAACGCGATCCTCTTTTCTTCATAGCTCAGCCTCCATTCACAGTGATCTGGCGGAGAGAAGCCTTCCAGAACAGCTTGCTAAGTATCATCATGACGATACACCAGAAGAGCTGGAAAAGCAGCATACACCAGGGCTCATGCGGCTCCATGCTGACCCCGTCCCAGAGGAGGAATTTCAGCGGCACGTCGTATATGGCCGCAAAGGGCAGCAGCTCCACCACCTCCCGGAGCTTCTCCGGAAAAAATGCCAGAGGAATGGTGGCTCCTGAGAGCAGCAGAACGATCACCTGCTTCATGATGTTGATGCCCCAGATCGACTCAGTGAACAGGCAGACCGTTCCCACAAGGAAGTCGATGCTGTAGTTTATGGACACAGCCATTACCACTGAGGCCACGAAAAAAAGCAAATTCACGCCCATGTGGATCCCGCCGTGAGTCACTGCTGCAACAATGATGAAGGTGGGCAGGAAGGTGAATATGAACTGGGTCACGAACGTTCCTGAGTAGCTCCAGAACAGGTATTTCCGGTACTCTATGGGCTTTAGCAGGTCAAGTACGATCTTGCCGGACTGGATACTGCGCCCGATCTCCCATACGGTATACATCTCCATAAAGTTGAACAGGGCCGTTGCCAGAACAAGGTAGATCAGTGTGTCGGAGAAGGTCATGCCGTTGACCACATCGGTGCCGGCGGAGGCGTAGATTGACTTCCACAAAAAGTACACCACGATCAGGTACAGCAGGTTGCCGATGACCATGACCACCGTCGCCAGCCGAAACTGCAAGGCCTCGATGATCCCGGCACGGGTGAGGGTAATGTATTTTTTCAGCTTCACTTCACACCCTCCTCGTAGATCTTTTTGATAACGTCCTCGGAGGAGATCTCCTGTAGCTGCATATCAGTGATCCGGCAGGAGCTTTGCAGCCTGCCCAGCACGTCGATCACCTTGGCCTTGTCCTCGTCCACAAGGATCGAGATCCACTCCTCGTCGGCAGTTACCGGGAACTCCGGCAGCTCCTTCTGAATGGCCTGAGCCTGAGCCTTCAGCTCCCCCTCCACACGGATCTTGAGAGTGCGGTATGAGCCGAAAAAGCTCTTCAGGTGGTCGATGTCGTTGTCGTAGAGCATCTTGCCCTTGTCGATGATCACGATCCTTCGGCAGAGTGCGTCCACATCGCCCATATCGTGAGTCGTCAGGATGACCGTGGTCTTTTTCTCCTGGTTGAGAGCCTGAACCAGCGTCCTGATCTTGGCCTTCATGGAAACGTCCAGGCCGATCGTCGGCTCGTCAAGAAATACGATCTTCGGGTCATGGAGGAATGCCGCAAGTATGTCGCTGAGAGTTCGCTGACCCAGTGACATCTGGCGGACAGGCTTGTGGAGGATAGGCTGAATGTCTACCAGGGACTGGTAAAAGTCCAGCATCTCCTGATAATTTTTCTCAGGGATCTGGTAGATGTCCCGGAGGATCTTGAAGGACTCCGCCAAGGGCAGCGCCCACCACAGCTGAGAGCGCTGTCCGAAAACAACGCCGATCTCCTGAGCGTTCTTGGTGCGGTTTTTGTAGGGGACATTGCCGCCCACAAGGATCTGGCCGGAGGTGGGCTCCAGAACGCCGGTCATCATCTTGATCGTGGTGGACTTTCCGGCGCCGTTTGGCCCAAGATAGCCCACGATCTCGCCTTGTTCAATGGTCATTGATACGTTGTCCACCGCCCGGACGATCTTATAATTCCGGGAGAACAGGTCCCGGATACTTCCTTTAAGACCCTCACGGCGGTTGAGGACTTTGAATTCTTTGGTAACGTTTTGTATTTCGATCATCGGTGCCATAAAAGCCTCACTTTCTTGGAAGGACGTTTGTAATAATAATATTTTTATTATAACAGAACAGATCCATTCTGTCAAGTAGAGTGCTGGTATATAAAAAACAAAGGCCTGCGGTTTTCCACAGGCCATAGTGTTATTTTGCAGTTTTCTCAGCAGTGCTCTTGTCAGCCTCTGCCACATCAGCCTTTTCAGCCTCAGCCACAGCAAGGTGCTTCTCGCTTACAAAGGGAATGAAGCACAGCAGCGGAACTGTCATGAAGATAGAGTATGCGTAGCGGAATTCCGCAAAAACAGGGGTCGCAATAAGCAGGGTCAGCCACACGCCCAGCACCGGCAGATAGCACATCAGCAGTGAGCGGCGCTTCTTCACGAAGGCAGCTCCCAGCATGAATACCATGATCCAGATCATCAGGCCGATACTCCAGAAAAGTCCAACGTAGTGGAAGGTGTGGTAGTTCTCACGGTACTTCATCAGCCACTCGCTCAGCTCCGGTGAGAGCTTGCTCTCCTTCACCATGTTGAAGTTGTCAGAGCGGAACTCGGCTGAGTATACCCAATACTGGATATCGGGGTTCCAGTAGCCGTTGGTCAGAAGGATATGAGCAAGTATGTAGCTCTTGGGGTACTTCAGGCCAAGGTCGATCCACAGCTTCAGGAAATCGCCCTTGTGGTCGGCGATATACTGCTGGTTATCGGTCTCACGGACCAGATTTTTGATCGGGTCGGAGATGTTGGGAGCGTAGGTCTCGCCAACTCGTGAAAGGTCTACCACCTGATCCAGAAGAGCCCACTGCTCGGCAGTCATCTGCTCGCCGTCCCTGATAACAGCAGCGATCTGCTGTGCAGGAAGGGAAAGAGACTCAATTGTGTCAGGAGGAGCGACATCAAGAGCCTTGTAAACGGGTCCCTTGACGATGAGTGCGATAACCAGAGAAGCCGCAGCGATCCCCAGCATGAGGAACTTCCTCAGCTTCACGCAGAAGATTAGCATGAACACGAAGAGGAATGTGGATGCGTACAGTCCGTTGCTTCTGAAAAGGCACACGCCTATGCCTGTGACAAACAGCATAACAGCCTCGAATACGGGCATTTTCCGGCCTGCCTTGTAGTACATCAGCGCCCTCCACAGGGTAACTGAGAAGGTCAGCACAAGTATGCCAAAGGGGATGTCCTTCCACATGGTGACGCTGTAAACGCCGTTGTAGGGCAGGATCGCAAAGAGCGCCAGCATTGGCAGGAAAAAGCGCTTTCTCACCCTCAGCTTGTAAAGGGTAACGATAAGATATGAGAAGGCAGCCGACAGCAGCAGCATCTGGCATACGCTGTAGAATGCGGCGGCCTTTGTGTCGTCGTGGAAAAGACCCTGTCCGATCCCCGTGAGCACCCTGATCATTGCAGTATGTGCGATCGGGTGGTGGTTTGAGAGAGCCTCATTTCCCCAGGCCTGGTTGAGCTCGCTGATGGAGTCAGTGGTGATGTCGCCGGGGTAGAGCAGCAGGTAGTACGGCAGCCAGCAGATCAGCATGATGCCCATGGAGATGAAGAAGCAGGCAGCCTTTCGCTTAGCGGAGGGCTCTGCACGGTCTGCGGTGAGCTCCACTGTCCTGAGCTTGTCGTAGAGGTATGTGCTCAACAGCACGAACAGGCACATGAAGCCTGCTATGTAGATGAAGGTGTCATAGTTTCGTGAAAGAGGATCTGTGTTGGCGAAGATCCCTTCCAGCCTGTTGAGAAAGCAGGCTGCTGCCATGAAAAGTCCGCTGACAGCTCCGGCAGCACGGGCACGCTTGCTCTTGACCTTAAGAGCCTGTCTGAATATGGGGAAGAGCAGCAGCAGGAACACCAGAGCATAGGGGTTGGCAGTTCCCATAGAAAGGTACCTTGACATTGCGGCTCCTGCAAAAAGAGCAGCAATGAAGGCCACCAGGTCAGTTTTGTTGAGTTCCTTGACAAATGATCTTAGATTGCCGATCATGCGTCCTTTTCCTCCTTGTTGTTTTTGCGGAGGAGATCCTTATAGCGCTCGTCTGTGCGCTGGAGGTTTATCTCGAAGTCCTGACGGTTCTTCTGAACGATACAGCCAAGGATCATTCCCGAGAAGAAGGCCTGAACAGCAGCGATCGCTGTAAATCCGCAGGCGATGAGGGTGGGGAAGCGTGCTACCTCTCCTGTATTGATGTACTGAGCAAGCACAGGGATGAAGAAGGCCACTGAGATGATCATGAGGATCGCAGCGATAAGTCCGAAGAAACGCATGGGCTTGTAGTTCTTATAAAGCCTTGCAATAGTGAAGAGCACCTTCATTCCGTCGGAGTAGGTGTTCAACTTGGACTCGCTTCCCTCGATACGGTCACGGTAGTTGATGACAACGTTCTCGGTGGACATATTCTTGTCGATGGCGTGGATGCTCATTTCGGTCTCGATCTCAAAGCCCTTTGACAGAACGGGGAAGTTCTTGACAAAGTTGAAGCCGAATGCACGGTAGCCGGTCATGATGTCCTTGATGTCGGAATGGAAGAAGCGATTGATGAAGAAGCGCACGATGGTGTTTCCGAAATTATGGAAGGGACGCTTGTTCTCAGTGAAATAGGTGGAGGAGAGCCTGTCTCCCACTACCATGTCGATGTTGCGCTCAAGAACGGGCTCAACAAGCTGCCTTGCGTGGTCGGCCGGGTAGGTGTCGTCGCCGTCTACCATAAGGTAGCACTCAGCGTCGATCTCACGGAACATTCTTCTGATAACGTTGCCCTTGCCCTGCTGATACTCATGGCGGACGATAGCTCCGGCCTTTGCAGCGATCTCTGCTGTGCCGTCGGAGGAGTTGTTATCGTAAACGTAGATAGTTGCCTCAGGGAGCTCTCTGCGGAAATCAGTTACTACCTTTTCGATAGTTTTCGCCTCATTATAGCAAGGGATAAGGACTGCGATGCAATCCAGTGTTTTAGCTGATGATGTATTATTCTCCATAACTGTCTCCTAATCAAAATATAGATATACATATTATATCACCAAGCGCAGTTCTTGTCAAGAGATAGCTCCGATCAGCTTGTTAGGAGGCATGACCGCCGCCGGAGCCCTCCCCTGCTCATCATACTTGCATTTTACGGGGCAGTGTGGTATAATGAATGAATAACATTCATTATACTTTATCTAAATGCCCTTGCAGATACGCAGATCCAAGATCTGCTCCCTGCATATCGGGCAATTATACCACAACGCTTTGCTTTTGTGGTATAATAAAGGTTACTGTACATAAATATAACGGAGGCAACACTATGGAAAACGCAAACCTCATTCTGTGCGCTGTTACCGCAGCGGCACTGGATATATGCGCCCTGGTCCTGATCTTCGCAGCTTACAGGGAGAAGAGCACAGCCAAAAAGCGCTGGGCCAAGATCTCCTCGAATATGGAGCTGGTGGAGCCGGGCGTTACCTACCCTCTTGGCTGTGACGAGGTGCTTATCGGCAGACACGCCTCGGCTGACATCCGTATCCCGGACCTGTCTGTTTCCAGATATCACGCCATGATGACGGTCTCGGACGGCGTTTGGACTATCAAGGACATGGGCTCGAAATCCGGAGTCTACGTCAACGGCGCTCTGGTCAAGGAGGCCAGGCTCAGAGAGAACGACATCATCAACCTTGGCAACCGCCGGCTGATCTTCCGCAGAAGGAGGGAAAAGAATGAAAAATAACCCCTTCGCCTACGTCCTTTCCGGTCTTTTCGTGCTCCTTGCACACCTGGCTATGCTGGCAAACATCATGTACAACGGCAATTACGCTCAGCTCAGCGATGTGTGGACACTGGCCGGCACTGTCCTGGGACTTGACCTGGCGTGGTTTATCATCATGCCATTTTTCCGCCAGCACTCCCACACTGTCGACTTCATACTGATCCTGATCCTCAACATGAGCCTGATCTTCCAGTCCTGCTTCGGCGAGGTCCACCTGGCTCTCAAGCACATGATTACCTGTATTGCGGCACTTGCAGCCAGCAGGATCGGGTTTTTCCTCTGCCGGGACCACAACTGGATCGCCAAGCAGAAAAAATTCGTCTGGATTGGCATCGGTGTGGTCATGATCATCATTCTGCTATTTACCGGAAGCCGCAGTATGTGGATCAACTTCGGCTCCTTCACGATCCAGCCCTCTGAGCTGCTCAAGCCCCTGCTGGTAATGGCCTGCGCCACATCTGTGGCTGAACAGCAGAAAAAGCACAAGCTGCTGTGGTTCAATGTGGTGTGGGAAAACCTGATCCTCCTTGGTATCACCGCCGCTATCTGCCTTTTGCAGTGGTGGTGCAGAGACCTGGGAAGCATACCCACCTTCGCCGCTATCTACGCAGCAGGCTTCCTCATGAGGATCTGCTACCCCAAGGCTAAATTCTCCAAGAAGACCCTCATCGGAGCAGGTATCGCTGTTCTGGCGATTGCCGGTATCGGCATAAAGCTGGCTCCCGCCTACGTTCGGGACAGGCTTTTCGTGGATATTTGGAGCGATAAGACCGGCAACGGTTATCAGCAGTCCCAGGCGCTCATCGCTATCGCTGACGGCGGCTGGTTCGGAAAAGGCCCCGGAAAGGGCTTCCTCCACAACGTTTTCGCCTATGAGAGCGACATCGTTTTCTCCACTATCAGCGAGGAATGGGGACTTCTCTTCGCACTTATGGTGATCTTCATCATTCTGCTGATGCTGGCGATCCCCCTGATAAATCCTGCCAGATCCTACTACCACGGAACTCTTGCGGCAGGGGTATGCGCTGCGTTCACAGTGCAGATGGCGCTGAACATCTTCGGCTCCTGCAACATGATCCCCTTCACCGGTGTAACTATCCCATTCATCTCAATGGGAGGCACCTCCATGGTCACCAGCGGACTCATGGCAGGTATGCTCATCGCCTCTCAGTCACCGGAATTCGGCAAGCTGCCCACGAAAAAAGCTCCGGCTAAGAAGAAAAAGCCCGCAAGCCGTCCGGCTGTCAGAAAGGGGGCACAGGCATGAAGAGCATCAAGCGCACTCAGCGGATCATCACTCTTTTCCTGCTGCTTTTCATCGCAGGGATGGCTGCTCTTGTGATAAAGATCCAGCGTGAGGCTCCCTTCTACATGATGAACTCCGACAAGCACGAGCTGGGAATGGTCTACGACCGCACAGGCGAAGTGATCTTCGACGGATCCGGAAAAACTCAGTTCGCCGACGGAGCCCTCATCGACCTGGGCAACCTTATCGGCGACGACAAGGGTCAGATGACCAACACCCTTGTTGCCCAGAATATCGACAAGCTCAACAATTACAGCTTCAACGCAGGCCTTGTGCGTGAGGGCGGAAAGGCTGCGATCTACACCACCATCGACCACTATGCCAACAGAGCGGTCTACAACGCTTACATGGGCGCAAAGGGCTGCGCAGTGGCTTATAACTACAAGACTGGTGAAATCCTGGTCTGCACCAGCCTGCCAAACATCGACGTCACCAAGGGATACGACGGTATCGCCGATCTTGAGAGCGGAACTCTCATCTCCAAGGCTCTATACGGAACTGTTCCCGGCTCTACTCAGAAGGTGTCAACAGTTATCTCTGCTCTGGAGATCATGGGGCCGGACAAGCTGTTCGCCAAGAGCTATAACTGCTCAGGACACTACACCAACAGAACAGGCGGCGTCATCGACTGCCACAACACCTACGGCCACGGCGACCAGAATATCCAGCAGGCCGTTGAGAACAGCTGCAACCCATTCTTCGCACAGCTGGTCTCTGACCCGGATATGCCGCTGAGCAGTATCGAGAAGGTCTACACAAAGCTGGGCTATGCGGTAAACGGCGCCAAGGAGCAGTACATCGACATCGACGGTATCCAGTGCGAAAAGGCCTCCACTACCCTTGTGGACCCCGACGATTTCAACACTCAGTGGGCCTGTATCGGTCAGGGCGAGACTCTGGTCAGCCCCATGCAGCTCATGATGTGGCAGAGCGCCATCGCTAACGGCACCGGCAAAATGACCATGCCCCACCTTATCGACCGTGTCACCGACGTATACGGCGATGTTTCGGAGCTGAGCAAGACCTCCTACAGCAAGCAGCTCTTCTCCGAGGAGACCGCCTCCACCATGCGCCAGATCCTTCTCACCAACGGTGCAAACCACTACACCGGCTCGATCCCCGGCTTCACCCTTGGCATAAAGAGCGGTACCGCTCAGGTAAAGGAGGGCGCTGAGGACAACTCTCTGCTGGTGGGCTTCGTGGACGACCCAAGGCACCCTATCGCCTTCTGCGTTTTGCTGGAAAACCGCTACAGCACCCCTGTCACCAGCGAACAAATAGTCAGCACCATGCTCAACGCGATCTGCAATTAACTGGCATAATGACCAGATCTGTGAGAAAAGCCTGTACAGTTTCAACAAATTTGACAGAAATACTTGTAATTCATTGCCGCCCATGGTATAATATAACCATAAACTAAGCTGCTCCTAGGAACAGCCCAAAGGAGGACATCTATCTATGAAAACAACTATCACCGCTAAGAAAATGCAGGTACCACAGAACTTCACAGAATACGCAGAAAAGAGGATCGATTCAAAGCTTGATAAATTCTTCGGCAGTGAGGCCGACGCAAAGATCGTAATGTCCGAGGTCAAGAACCAGATCATTTTAGAGCTTACAGTTAAATACAACAGCATGATCTTCCGTGCTCAGAATACAGCCGCTGATAAGGCCGACGCTCTGGACGCTTCTATCGACAAGATCATCAGACAGATCCGCAAGAACAAGACCAAGGTGGAGAAGAAGCTGAAGGATACAGCCTTTAAGGATGCCTTCGCTGAGCCCGTTGATGAGGTCCCCGATTACGAGGTCATCAAGCACAAGAAGTTCAAGATGCGTCCCATGGACGTTGAGGAGGCTATCCTCCAGATGAATCTGCTCAGCCACGAGTTCTTCATGTTCACCAACGCCGCTACCGGCCAGATCAACGTAGTTTACCTCCGTGATGACGGAAAGTACGCTGTTCTTGAGCCCGACATGGAATAACTTACGACAAAATGCGGAGCCTTTGTGCTCCGCATATTTTATATGATAGGAGAATTTTTATGGACGCTAATAAAAAAGCCGTTATCGAAGCAAGGATCATGGCAGTTGGCGAGAAGCTGAAAAAGAACAACATGGAGTTCTATTACGCTCCCACAGCCGCTGATGTCTGTCCGATCGTGGACTCACTCATGAAGGAGGGCGACACCGTTACTCACGGCGGAAGCGTTTCTATGGGCGAGTGCGGGATCATGGAGCTGCTGAAGTCCGGCAAGTACAACTACCTCGACCGCAGCAAGGCCACTACTCCCGAGGAGACCAAGGAGATCTACCGCCAGGCATTTTTCGCAGACGTTTACATTTCCAGCGCCAACGCTATCACCGAGGACGGCGTGCTCTACAACGTTGACGGAAACTCAAACCGTATCGCTGCTATCGCCTACGGTCCGGATTCAGTCATCGTGATCGCCGGCTACAACAAGATCGTGAAGGATCTGAATGAGGCTGAGATCCGTGTAAAGCGTGAGGCTGCTCCCCCAAACTGCGTGAGACTGAGCTGTGAGACTCCCTGCGCCAAGACAGGCAAGTGCGTTTCTCTGTCTAAGGCCGACCGCCAGATGAGCGACGGCTGCGGCGGTGACGGAAGGATCTGCTGCAACTACCTCATCTCCGCACAGCAGCGCCACAAGGGCAGGATTAAGGTGATCATCGTGGGCGAAGAGCTGGGTTATTGATCCCAGCCGAGAAATACAAAAAAGCTCCCTTTCGGGAGCTTTTCTCATGTGTTCTTGTCCACCTGGTGGAACTTTTTCAGATTGCCGATCTTCTCGTTGCGCTCGTCAAGGACCTTCTCCACGTCGGACCACTCAAGGCCCTGATTTGCACAGAGCACCATAACATGGTAGAGCAGGTCGTTGATCTCGTTCATCAGCTCGTCGTTGTCGCCGTTTTTAGCAGCGATAACTGTCTCGGTAGCCTCCTCGCCCACCTTCTTGCAGATCTTGTCAACGCCCTTGTCGAAAAGATAGCAGGTGTAGGAATTCTCCGCAGCAGTGCCGTTCTCGAACTGCTTCTTGCGCTCTTTGATCACCTCAAAAATTTCCTCATAAACTGTCATTGCAATTACTCCTCACTATTATAGATCTCGTTGAAAAAGCAGCTGTAGCTGCCGGTGTGACAGGCCACTCCGGTCTGCTCCACGTTCACCAGAAGGGTGTCGTCATCGCAGTCGCCGTAAATAGAGACCACCTTCTGAAGGTGTCCAGATGTGGCGCCCTTGTTCCAATATTCCTGACGGGAGCGGCTCCAGAACCATGTGTAGCCGGTCTCCAGGGTCTTTCTAAGGCTCTCCTTGTTCATATAGGCCAGCATGAGCACGGTCTTTGTGTTGACCTCATAGCAGATCGCCGGTATGAGCTCGCCCTTCTTGAAAAACCTGTCAAGGTCGTTTATGTCGATCTTTACCATACTTTTCTCCTTTCAAGTCCAGAGGCTGGTGATGAACATGGGCGAGCTGACTTCCGACTTCTCAAAGCCGCAGTTCTCGTAGAACTTCATCTCGTTGTTGTAGGCGATAACGATCAGCCGCAGATAATCGGCGTATTTCTCCTTGACCATGCCGACGAGAGTTCGTCCGATCGTCTGGCCGTGGTAGTCGGGATCCACCAGCAGATAGTGGACGTATGCGGTCATAACGCCGTCGTCCATTGCGCAGATCAGTCCCACCAACTTGTCGCCGTCCCATGCGCTGTAGACCGTGGAGAAGTTCTCCATGGCGGTCTTCAGCTTGTCCGGATAGTGGCCTGATGACCACTCCACTGAGAGGAAGAGCCTCTCCAGCTCCTCCGCTGAAAATCCATGTATATCCCTGTATTCTATCATTTTACCCTATCCACCACTGGGGAGTGATCTCCCCAAGAGTGATGACCTCCTCATTTTCGTAGTCCAGCATTATCTCGATGCCCTTGTAGTCCTCCGGCATGAGCTGCACCATGAGCTCACGGCAAGCTCCGCAGGGAGCGCCCTTGCCCTTATTTGGAGGGATACAAAGCACTCGCCTGATCTTGTCCTCGCCGTTTGTCACCATGTTGAAAATGGCGTTTCGCTCGGCACAGATCCCCAGTGTCGAGCAGGTATCCATACATACCCCTGTGTAGATCTTGCCGGAGCTGCTCAGCACCGCCGCCGAGACCTCCCCGGCAGTGACGTACTCCGAGATCCGCCTAGGAGCAAGAACAGCCTTTGCAGCCGCATACATTTCCTTCCAAATATCGTCCATGGCTCACCTCATGATAACGCCACGCTGACGGCAGTATTCCTTGACCTGACCCACAGTCAGCTCCTTGAAATGGAAAAGCGAAGCCGCCAGAGCCGCAGTTGCCCCTGTTTTCTCGAAGACCTCGCAGAAATCCCCGATCTTTCCGGCACCGCCGCTGGCGATCACCGGAATCGAGCAGTTATCGCAGACCGCTCGGAGCATATCTATGTCGAAGCCCTCCTTGGTGCCGTCTGCATCGATCGAATTCAGACAGATCTCGCCGGCGCCCAGCTTTTCGATGGTGTGTACCCAATCGATAAGGTCGATCCCCATGTCAACTCTTCCGCCGTTGATGTAGACCGTCCACTTCTGGTCGCCGATCTTCTTAGCGTCGATCCCCACGCAGATGCACTGGCTGCCGAAAATGTCGGCTCCGTCCTTGATCAGCTGGGGATTTTTCACAGCCTGAGAGTTCACCGACACCTTATCAGCTCCTGCACGAAGAGTCTCACGAATGTCGTCAACAGTCTTTATTCCTCCGCCAACAGTCAGCGGCACGAAGACCTTCTTGGCAGTTTCCCGAACAACGTCCAGGAAGACTCCCCTGCCCTCGAAGGAAGCCGTGATATCGTAGAAAACGATCTCATCGGCGTCCTGCTTGTTGTATTCCTCAGCGCATTCCACAGGGTCGCCCACGTCCCGGACTCCCTCGAAATTCACGCCCTTCACCACCTTGCCGTTTCGCACGTCAAGGCAGGGTATTATTCTTTTTGCAAGCATTTTAGCACCTCTTTTTCCTCAGATCTAGGATCAGAATAACGTGTATTTCAGCATCAGCAGAGCGGCCATTCCGCCAAATCCCAGGATAGCTCCGCCTGCCTTCTTTACCTTGTCAATTGCCGCCGGGTCGTCACGCATATCAGCTCTGACGGCCTTTTCGGGAGCTATCACCATGAAAAGTCCCAGGGCGATCATTATCAAAAGTGCAATAAGTCCGATCGACATAAGCTCACCTCCCAGCGTACTCAATGGCCTCACGAAGGTCGAGAGTTCCCTTGTAGATGGATTTTCCGCAGATCGTACCGTACAGTCCCATTTCCTTGCAGGCGATGATGTCCTCCATGGTGTGGACACCGCCGGAGGCCACGATATTTGCGCTGCCCTTAACGGCCTCATTCAGAGCGAAGAGCTGCTCACGGTTGACGCCGGAAAGTGTTCCGTCCTTGGAAATATCGGTGAAAATGAAGTATCTCACACCGGCCTGGATCATTTTCTTCGCCAGGTCGATGTAGTTCACGTCTGAGCTCTCCAGCCAGCCCTCAGTTGCCACCATGCCGTTCATTGCGTCGATCCCAACAACGATCTTCTCGCTGCCGAATTTCTCCACAGCGTCGCTGACCAGCTTAGGATCCTTCAGCGCAACTGAGCCCAGGATCACACGGGTGATGCCCATTTCAAGGTACTCACGGATCGTCTCCAGAGAGCGGATACCGCCGCCCAGCTCCACCTTCAGGCCGGTCTTTTCGGCAACATCGGTGTAAATCTTGGTGTTCACCGGTCTGCCCTCCTTGGCGCCGTCCAGGTCCACCATGTGGATCCACTGAGCACCGGCGGACTCGAAGCTCCGTGCGGTCTCCAGATAGTCAGAGGCCACCTTCTCCACGGTGGAAAAGTCTCCCTTAAAGAGCCGGACGCAGTTGCCGTCCTTTATGTCGATTGCAGGAAAGATCAGCATATTTATTCTCCTTATAGTAGTTTTTTTCGTATCATATCAGCGTGACCGGCAGTGAGCCCGATCTGCTGAAAATAGCCTTCCACGGTGCCAAAGCGCTCCGTGAAGAGCCTCATGAAGCCCTCCATACTGCGCTCGTTTGCCAGCACGATGCGGCGGTCGACCTCTGGGTGAGCTGCCAGGAAAGCCTCCAGCTTCTCCTTGTTATACTCACGGCTGAGGACGTAGTTCTCCACGATCGAAGAGGGCTCGGCATGGCAGGCCATAAGGATCACGGCGCTCACCACGCCTGTGCGGTCCTTTCCGGCTGTGCAGTGGAAGAGCACACCCTCCGGCGCCTCCGCAATGGCCTTCATGACCTGCGGCATATTTTCCGCCAGCGCAATGCTCATGTAGGACTCCGGAACAGCCTCCAGGCTCTCCGGAGGATAGCTCCCCTCGGTTATGGGGAAGTGAAAATACCGGAACTCCGGCCTTTTCGCAAGGGTGTTGGGCTTTTTTCAGCCTCAGCCTCCGTGCGCAGGTCTATGATCGTAGTCATCCGGTTAGAAAGCAGCGTTTCCACGTCTTCCTCAGAGGGCTCCACCGGCACATCGCTCCGCCAGAAAACTCCGTTTTTCGTGAGATCACCGCCATTTGCAGGGATCCCTCCAAGCTCCCTCGTATTCGCTGAGGAAGAGAGCAGGCTCCTTCTCACTTTGCCAGCTCAGCAAAGCTGCGGAGGATCTTCAGGCCTGTTTCTCCGGATTTTTCCGGGTGGAACTGTGCTCCGTAGACGAAATTTCCGTCCCACACAAGCGCCGGAACTCTTCCGCCGTACTGGCTGAATGCGGCGATGAACTTGTCCTCGGTCTCGGCCTTGTAGGAATGAACGAAGTACACGAACTCCTCGTCGCCGATGTTCTCCAGCAGCGGACAGTCGTTCAGCTTCTCCAGCTTGTTCCAGCCCATGTGGGGGATTATCAGGCCGGGCTCCTCCATTTTGCGGACGCTTCCGGGGATAAGTCCCAGACCGTCGCATTCGCCGAACTCATAGCCCTTCTCGAAGATCACCTGCATTCCCAGGCAGATACCCAGGAAAGGCTTCTTCTTGGACTCCTCACGGATAACAGGCACCAGACCGGACTTCTCCAGCATTTCCATGGCAGCCGGGAAGGCTCCCACGCCGGGAAGAATGATCTCATCGGCCTCACGAACGGACTTTTCGTCCTTCACAAGAGCGCTTTCCAGCCCCAGGTAGTCCAGGGCGTTCTTCACACTGAAAATGTTTCCAGCGCCGTAGTCGATTATGGCTATCATCACAGAACTCCTTTCGTTGAGAGAGTGCTTCCGTCAGAATTCAGCGAAACAGCGGTCTTCAGAGCGTGTGCCGCAGCCTTGTAGAGTGCCTCGGCCTTGTGGTGGTCGTTGCTTCCGTAGAGCAGGTCAAGGTGCAGAGTTATCCCTGCGTTAAATGCGAATGCCCGGAAGAATTCCTCTGTCATGCAAAGGTCATAGCCTCCGCAGCTCTGATTGGTGAACTCGCAGTTGAACATCAGGAAGGGCCTGTTGCTGATGTCAAGGCTGCACATCGCCAGAGACTCGTCCATGGGGATATAGGCCGTACCATAGCGGACTATACCGGATTTTGTCCCAAGAGCCTGACTTAGCGCCTGACCAAGAGCGATGCCTGTATCCTCGATCGTGTGGTGGCAGTCCACATGAAGGTCGCCCTTGACCTTGACAGTCATGCTGATCCCGCTGTGGACTGACAGAGCCGTCAGCATATGGTCGAAAAATCCCACCCCTGTGTCGATCTCGGCCTTGCCCTTTCCGTCTATTTCAAGGGAAATATAAATGTCGGTCTCTTTGGTCTTGCGGACGACCTCTCCGCATCTTTTCAGCTTATCCATTGAGTATCTCCTCCAATGCGGCGAACAGCTTCTCCATTTCCTCAGGAGTTCCCACGGTTATGCGGAGGTAGTCACGGATCACCGGCTTATCCCACCAGCGAACGTAGATCTTCCGCTTTTTCAGCTGTGTGAACACCTCTCCTGCGCTCTTTTTCGAGGGGGAAGCGAAAATGAAGTTTGCCTTAGAATCGGGGAATGTGAAGCCCATTTCTGCAAGGCGCTCCTTGGAGCTCTCACGGGTGTCGATTATCTTCTGGAAGCTCTGTCGGAAGTAGTCCTCGTCCTTCATGGAAGCGGCTCCGCAGAGCTGAGTAACTGTATTCATGGTGTAGGAATTCACCGAGAATTTCACGTCGTTCATGTACTTTATGAGCTTCTCGCTGCCGAAGGCCATGCCTATCCTCATGCCGGCCATTGACCGGGACTTCGAGTAGGTCTGGATCACCAGCAGGTTGTCGTACTTCTCGATGAGGGGAAGGCAGCTCTCTCCGCCGAAGTCGATATAGGCCTCGTCGATCATCACAACGGAATCCGGGTTGGCCTTCACGATCTCCTCGATCATTCCCACGCTCTCAAAAACTCCCGTAGGAGCGTTGGGATTGGGGAAAATTATACCGCCGTTGGGTACCTTGTAGTCCTCCGGGTCGATGGTCATATCGCTGCGCAGGGGCTTGGTCTCATAGGGTATGCGGTAGACCTCAGCCCAAACGTCGTAAAAGGAATATGTGATGTTGGGGAAGAGTATGGGCTTATCAGAGCCGAAAAACGTCATGAAAGCCATTGAGATAACGTCGTCGGAGCCCACTCCCACGAAGATCTGGCTCTTCTTCACTCCGTAGCGCTCAGCGATAGCCTCCACCAGCACGTCTGCGTCCGGTGTGGGGTAGAGCCTCATCCGTGACACATCGAAGCTGTCAAGTATCTCCCTTACCGCCGGAGCCGGAGGGTAGGGATTTTCGTTGGTGTTGAGCTTGATAACGCCGCTCTCCTTAGGCTGCTCGCCGGGAACATAGGGCTCCACTCTGCGGACGTTTTCTTCCCATTTATTTGCAAAGCTCATAGCATTTCTCCTTATTGGTCGTTCATTACGATGAAGTCCTCTGATGTGCGAAATCCATGTCGGCTGTACCAGCCCTCAGTGCTCTCTCCGTGGGAGGTGATCAGGTAGATCCCGCCGTTTACTTCCCTGGCAGAAAGCTCCTGCCTGAGCGACTGCAAAAGAGCTGTTCCTAAGCCCTTTCCACGCTCACCTTCGGCAACACAGAACTCCTGTATCTGGAACTGTCTGCTGCTGTGGGAGAACTCGATCTGGCCGAAGATCATTCCCAGCAGCACGCCGCTTCTGTACATGGCAAGTCCCAGGAAGGATACCGAGGACATCATCGCTTCGATCCGCAGTGCGGCGGAGGCCTTTGTCCAGGGCTCGTTCCAGGGAGCCTTGCTGAAGGCGTCTGCGAAAAACTGGCCGTATTCCGCCAGGTCAGCCCTTTCCATGGCCACGATCCCTGTTACGGGAGCGCCCTTTCGCTCAGCCATTATTCAAATCTAACCTTGATAGCGTTTGCGTGTGCGGTAAGTCCCTCACGCTCTGCAATTAGAACGATGTCGTCCTTTGCAGCCTCAAGAGCCTCTCTTGTGTAGTAGGTGTAGCTGGTGCGCTTTGTGAAGCTGGCTACTCCCAGAGGCGAGAAGAAGCGTGCTGTTCCGCTTGTGGGGAGAACGTGGTTGGGGCCTGCATAGTAGTCGCCAAGAGGCTCGGAAGCGTAGTGTCCCAGGAAAATAGAGCCTGCGTTGTCAAGGCTTCCCAGAAGCTCCATAGGATCCTTCATCAGCACCTCAAGGTGCTCGGGAGCGATCTTGTTTGCCAGCTCAACGCACTTCTCACGGCTGTCAGCGATGATGATAGCGCCGTAGTCCTCAAGGGACTTCTCGATGATCTCTCTTCTGGAAAGATACTGCTTCTGGCGGTCAATCTCAGCGATAGTTGCGTCTGCAAGAGCCTCGCTGGTAGTTACCATGATAGCGGAGGCCAGAACATCGTGCTCAGCCTGGCTCATAAGGTCAGCGGCTGCGAACTTGGGATCTGCGGTCTCGTCAGCGATAACAAGTATCTCGCTGGGGCCTGCGATCATGTCTATGTCAACTACTCCGTAGAGCAGCTTCTTTGCTGTGGCAACGTAGATATTTCCGGGGCCGACGATCTTATCGCACTTGGGGATCTCCTCAGTGCCGTAGGCAAGGGCTGCGATAGCCTGTGCGCCGCCGGAGAGGAATACTCTGTCAACTCCGCATACAGCAGCAGCCACAAGGATGTCCTTGTTGGGAGTTCCGTCCTTCAGCGGAGGAGTCACCATGATGATCTCCTTGACGCCTGCGATCTTTGCAGGGATAGCGTTCATCAGTACGCTTGAGGGATAAGCAGCTGTTCCGCCGGGGACGTAAAGTCCCACTCTCTCAAGGCCACGAATCTTCTGGCCGAGGATAACGCCGTTTGCCTTGGGAGCGATGAAGCCCTGCTCCACCTGTCTCTGGTGGAAATCGGCGATGTTCTCCTGAGCGTTCAGCAGAGCGTCAACGAACTCCTGATCAGCCTCAGTGAGAGCGTCGTTGATGACCTCTCTGGGCACCTCGTAATACTGAGGGAGGTTGCCGTCGAATTTCAGTGTATAGTTCTTAACAGCGGTGTCGCCGTTGACTCTTACGTCCTCAATGATAGCGGAAACTGTCTCAGTGACACGCTTGTTTGTCTCGCCTGCTCTTTTGCTGAGCTCGGCAAGAAATGCGGCTTCGTCTGTTCCGTTTGCATAAATCTTTCTCATTTCAGAGCCTCCTCTATCTTCTTGATCAGATCTTCTATCTCTGCCTGTCTCATTTTCAGGCTGACTGTGTTGGCGATAAGTCTTGCTGAGATCGGTGCAACGTCCTCGATGACCTCAAGGCCGTTCTCCTTTAAAGTAGTACCGGTCTCAACGATGTCCACGATACCGTCTGCCAGCTCCAGCAGAGGAGCCAGCTCCACAGAGCCCTCGATCTTGATGATCTCAGTGTCCATGCCCTTCTTCTCGAAGAAGCTGCGGGCAACGTTGGGGTACTTTGTGGCAATGGTCTTGATGCCGTAGCCGCTGTAGAAATCAGTTCCCTTCTTTGTAGCCAGGGCGAACTTGCATCTTCCGAAGCCAAGATCCACCAGCTCAAAGAACTTGCCCTTCATCTCCATGATAGTGTCCTTGCCCACAACGCCCATGTCGCACACGCCGTGCTCCACATAGGTGATAACGTCGTTGGCCTTTGCAAGGACTACCTCTAAATTTGCATCGGGAACAGGCAGGATCAGCTTTCTTCCCTTTTCTCTGACAGCGGTGCAGTCGAAGCCCAGCTTCTCCAGCAGTCCAACTGTGTCCTTTTCAAGTCTGCCCTTTGTAAGAGCTATTCTGATAGGCTTATCCATTTACAGCTCCTCCCCGCTTCCGTCAATAACAACGACCTTAGCGATCTTCTTTTCCTTAGCGTATTCTCTTACGGACTCAATATCGTCAAAGAGTGCGTTCTCCACGATAAGTCCCTCTTTGCGGAATTTGTCGGCGGCCTTCAGCGCAGCCACCTGGCAGCCCTCCGCAGCAAAAACGATAACGTCAGCTGTGGGGACCTCCGGAAGAGTACCGGCCTTAGCCAGCATCTTAGCGATGGCGTTGACATTTACCGCAAATCCGATGGCCGGCACGTCATAGCCGAATTCCGAGATCAGCTTGTCGTAGCGTCCGCCGGAAACTACCTCGTCGCCGTGACCCTGCAAGTAGCCCTTTATGATGAGACCTGTGTAGTAGTCGGTCTTGTTTACCAGACCCAGGTCAACAGTAACATTGCCCTCATTTCCGTAGAGCTCCGAAACGCTTGTGTAGATCTCACGGAGCTCCTCTAGCAGAGCAATGATGTTTCCGTCGTCGGGGATAAGCTCCTCAGCCTTCTCGAAGACCTCCTCCCCTCCAAAGAGACCGGGCAGCTTTTTCAGTGCCGCAGTCACGGGAGTTGCACCAAAGGTATCCAGCATATCGTTCAGCGCCGGGAAATTCTTGTTCTCGATCAGCTTGCGGATACGCTCCTTCTCCTTGTCGGTGGCGTCAAGACGGCCGACCAGCTCCTTGAAAATGCCGATGTGGCCGATCTCCAGAGAGAACTCCATACCCCAGGCCTTCAGAGACTCAGCAGCCATTGAGATCACCTCAAGGTCAGCCATTTTCTGGTCAGAGCCGATAAGCTCGATACCGGCCTGAACGATCTCGTCGCTGCGTCCCTTTAGAGCGGGCTCAGTGCGGTAGACAGTCTGGTGGTAGCACAGCTTCAGGGGAAGCATGGCATCACGCAGGCGAGTTGCCACAACTCTTGCGATAGGCATCGTGGAGTCGGGGCGCATTACCAGAAGCCTGCCCTTGTTATCGGTGAGCTTGTACATATTCTCCTGGGGGAAATACCGTGAATTCAGGTTGAAAACATCGAAGAATTCAAGTCCCGGAGTGATCATCTCGGTGTAGCCGTAGCTGCGGAAAATATCCATCAGGCATTTCTCGATGACCCTTGTTCCGAGGCACTCGCTCAGGAGAAGATCCTTGGTGCCTTCGGGAGTGATAAGATCGTAGTTTTTCATATTATCCTCCTATTATGTATGAAGAGTTATTTCCTTGGCTTTATTGTCGTCCTTTCCGAACTGGAACTCCGCCTTCTGGCTGCCCTCAAGGGTGTAGGTCCAGATGATGCGGTCGCCCACGTCCTGCTCCTGGGCAGGCTTTCCGAAGCAGCGCTCCACCAGCTCACGGCTGTCTCCGAGGCAGATGCCTCCTACAGAGATCTTGCCTGCGTCTGGATTTGCGGAAGCAGTGTCGGAATTTGCGGAAAATTCGATGATAGCGTTATCTGTCAGGTCACTGTCGTTGTGCTCAGACTCAACAGTTACGCTCGCAGCAGGCTGGCCATTAACGCCCAAGACCACACGCTTTGAGTGGTCTGTCTCGTTCTCATTCACGAAGCCCATGAAGGAGAAATCCCCTGTAATGTCCATTAGGGTACAGGGCAGGGCGAAGGAAGCTCCGCCGATCTGAACATCGCCGGTGAGCTGTGAGAAGGTCTTATCGGTGAACTCACGGTCATAGACCTTGCCGTCCAGCTCCACGGGGCCGGAGTTGCTGTTTTTGCTGGAGCAGCCGGCACTGAGCACCAGAGCTCCGGCAGCAAGCACTGAAAGAAGTCGTTTCATGTAAGCCTCCAAAACACTTTAGTCTGCTAACATGGTAATATAGTAACATATTACCATAGAAAAGTCAAGTTAAAAGAAAGACATCTGTGTGGATTCCGGCAGTTCGCCGAAAGCCCCTATGCTTTTCAACATATCTATTGTGGTTTTTGACGCTCCGCTGACCTGCTGGAACTCCTCTATGGAGATGAAGCCGCCCTTCTGTGCAGCCTCATAGAGTCCCTTGGCAGCGTTCTCGCCAACGCCGCTCATTGCCGAGAAGGGGATCCTCAGCTTTCCGTCCTCCACCTGATAATCGGTGGCATGGGACTTGAACAGGTCGATGGGCAGGAACTCATAGCCACGGCTGAGCATCTCGTTGGTTATCATGAGGATATCCAGAAGGTCGTTCTCCTTCTTTGAGCGGTCATTGCCCTTTTCACGGAGCTCCTCGATCTTTGCCCGAACAGCGCCCTTGCCCTGAACAGCCAGCTCAGCGTCGAAGTCCTCGCCTCGAACTGAGAAGTAGGTGGCGTAGTATTCAAGGGGCATATGGAGCTTGAACCAGCCCAGCTTGATCGCTGCGATAACGTAAGCGGCAGCGTGAGCCTTGGGGAACATATACTTGATCTTCAGACAGCTCTCGATGTACCACTCAGGAACATTGTGGTCACGGAGCATCTGGATGATCTCAGGGGTGAACTGCTTTGGCGCCTTGCCCTTACGGGTCCACTCCATGATCTGGAAGGCCATTTTCGGCTCAACGCCCTTGTACAGCAGGTAGGTCATGATACTGTCACGGGTACCGATGACCTGGGAGATCGTGCAGACGTTGTTGTCGATGAGGTCCTTGGCGTTGCCCAGCCAAACATCGGTACCGTGGGAAAGTCCCGAGATCTGGAGGAAGTCGCCGAACTTGGTGGGCTTTGCGTCCAGAAGCATCTGGATAGTGAAGCCCGTACCCATTTCCGGGATTCCCAGAGAGCCTGTCTTGCAGTAGATCTCCTCCGGGGTAACTCCCAGAACATCGCAGTTGGTACACATACGGATAACGTCCGGGTCAGAGGTGGGCACGTCCTTGATCTTAAGGCCGGTCAGGTCCTCTAAGTGCTTGTAAAGAGTAGGAACAACGTGTCCCAGCTCGTCCAGCTTCAGGATCGTATCGTGCATGGAGTTGAAGTCGAAGTGGGTGGTGATCACCTCAGAGTCCGCAGAATCTGCCGGGTGCTGAACGGGAGTGAAGTCGTACACCTCATAGTCTGAGGGCACAACTACCATTCCGCCGGGGTGCTGGCCGGTAGTTCTCTTGATGCCGGTGCAGCCTATGGCAAGGCGGTTCATCTCCGCATTGTTCAGCGTTATGCCGTTGTCCTCGCAGTATTTCTTGACATAGCCGTAAGCGGTCTTGTCCGCAACAGCGGAGATCGTTCCGGCCTTGAAAACGTTGGATTTTCCGAAGAGCTGCTCTGTATAGCGGTGAGCCCAGAACTGATACTCTCCGGAGAAGTTAAGGTCGATATCAGGAGCCTTGTCTCCGTCGAAGCCAAGGAAGGTCTCGAAGGGTATGTCGTGGCCGTCACGGTGCATATCCTCTCCGCAGACAGGACACTTCTTAGGCGGCAGGTCGTAGCCGGAGTCGTACTTACCGTCCAACAGGAACTCGCTGTGCTTGCACTTGCGGCAGATATAGTGGGGCTGGAGGGGATTTACCTCGGAAATTCCGGCCATTGAAGCCACAAAGGATGATCCTACAGATCCTCGTGAGCCCACCAGATAGCCGTGCTCCTCCGAGTTCCATACCAGCTTTTGTGCGATGATGTACAGCACGGAAAATCCGTGCTTGATAATGGAGCTGAGCTCTCTGTTGAGGCGCTTTTCCACGATCTCAGGCAGCGGATCTCCGTAGATCTCACGGGCACGCTGGTTGGTGATCTTCACCAGCTCCTCCTCGGCTCCCTCGATAGTAGGCGTGAAGGTGCCCTTGGGGATCGGGCGGACGTGCTCGATCATGTCGGCAATGGCGTTGGTGTTGGTGATGACCACTTCCTTTGCCTTTTCCTCGCCCAGATACTGGAATTCCGCCAGCATCTCCTCAGTAGTCCTCAGGTAGAGCATGGCCTGGTTCTCAGCGTCACGGAAGCCCATGGTGGCCAGGATTATCTTGCGGAAAACTGCGTCCTTGGGGTCGATGAAGTGAACATCACAGGTCGCACAGACCGGGATCCCCAGCTTGTCGCCCAGCTCGATGATCCGGCGGTTGTAGTCCTGGAGTTCCTCGATGTTCTGAGCAGTTCCCTCACGGATCATGAACTCGTTGTTGCATATCGGCTGGATCTCAAGGTAGTCGTAGAACTTGGCCAGCCGCTCGATCTCCTTCTCAGGCTTTTTGTTGACCATAGCCTGGAAGAGCTCTCCGGCCTCGCAGGCGCTGCCGAAGATCAGACCCTCACGGTGCTCCTCAAGAACTGACTTGGGGATCAGGGGCTTTTTGTAGAAGTAGTCCAGGTTGCTGTAGGATACCAGCTTGTACAGGTTTTTCAGGCCTGCCTGATTGCGCACCAGAATGATCTGGTGGTAGCTTTTCAGCTTCTTGACGTCGATCTTGCCGGACTTTGTGTTCAGGTCGTCCAGGATGAAAGCGCCCTTGTCGCTGATAAGGCGGTTGACCAGCTCGATGTATATCTTAGCCAGCATGAGGGCGTCGTCTGAGGCGTGATGGTGGTCGAACTTGCCCAGCTTCAGGTTTTTGGCCACAAGATTTAGCTTGTAGCGTCCCATTTCCGGCAGCATAGCCTGACAGAGGATCAGGGTGTCGATCCAGTTGTAGTCGAACTCGATCCCGGATCTGCGGCAGGCCTCATTGATGAAGGTGGTATCGAAGTTGGCGTTGTGGGCAGCCAGAACAGGCGATTCTCCGCAGAATTCCATGAATTTCCGGATAGCCTCGTCCTCCTGAGGAGCGTCCGCAACATCGGCGTCAGAGATGCCGGTGAGCTCGGTGATCTTCTCAGGAATGTGCATATTTGGGTTGACCTTGGTGTTGAAGCTGTCCACCACTTGCAGGTTTTTCAGCTTGACAGCGCCGATCTCGGTAAGGCGGTCGGCGGTGAGATTAAGGCCGGTGGTCTCAACGTCGAAGATGATGATCTCGTCATTGAGACTGCGGCCGTCGGGCTTTTTGAGGACCTTCTGGCGGTCGATGTCGTTGACCACATAGGCCTCCATACCGTAGATGACCTTGAAGTCCTTGGGCATATTGTACATACAATCCGGGAAGGCCTGTACGCAGCCGTGGTCGGTGATAGCCATGGCCTGATGTCCCCAGGAGGCCGCTCTGTTGATCAGAGTTACCGGGTCGGTAACGGCGTCCATAGCTGACATATTCGTATGGCAGTGGAGCTCCACACGCTTCTCGGGGTAGTTGTCCATTCGGGGGATACGCTTTACTCGGATCAGGGAATCTGCGCTGATCACGATGTCACGGGCGAACTGGTCGTAGTCGATCTTTCCGGTAACAAGGAGGGTCTGTCCCTTCTTGATGCCGCCCAGCTTTTTCAGCAGCTCCTCCTCGGAGTTCTTCATGAACAGCTTTATGATCAGTGAGCCGCTGTAGTCGGTTATGTCGAAGGTGACAACGGTCTTCTCATTGCGCAGCTCCTTGGTCTCGCTGGCGAAAACATCGCCCACCACGGTGATCTTTGTGCCAAGCATATCCATGGCCTCTGAGATCGAAACGGGCTGGTTCCTAATAGCACGGCCCTTGATGATCTCGGCGGACTCCGGGTCGAAGTCCTTGTTCAGAGAAGTGATGTCCACAGACTTTGTGGGGATAACGGACTGCGCCTCCTCACGGCGGATCTCCTCCGGAGACTTCTCGGGGATCAGCTGGTCGGAGTAGTCAGGCATAGAAGCCTCCAGCTCCTCTATCATCTCGTCGTAAGCAGCGGAGGAAACTGACACCTCGCCCTCCAGCTCGACTCCCAGCTTCACACCGAACTGGTTGTAGATCATGGCGGAGAGCTTTCTTGGGAAGCCGGACTTCTCCAGGATCTCCAGTCCGCCGTATTTGATCTTTATGAACAGCTTGTCCTCGGTCTTCCGGCACTCGGCGTTGTCCAGAAAGCCGTTCATCACAGCGATGTCCCTTTTCAGCAGGGGGAAGAGCTCACCCAGAGCCGAAAGGCTGAATTTTCCCTCAGGATAGCGGCAGTTCAGCCTGATCCGCTCCACCTGAAGGGCAGTCTCCATAGCCTTTTCAAAGGCAAAGATATCCTCCGCCGGGAGGATATCCTCATAATGGACGTAGAAGCTGATATGCTTTAGGTCCGATGAATATGTGAGCCTGTAGACCTCGCCTGCCCGAACGCTCTCAGGCAGGTCTGAGGTGAAGTCTTTCAGGAATTCAGAGATATTTATGTTCATTTACAGCCTTTCAACCTCCGCTAAAAGCTCGGTAACTATGTCTTTCTCCTGGATCTTGCGCTGAGTGCCGTCCTTGCGGAAGATCACAGCACAGCCGTCGCCGCCTGCGATACCCACGTCAGCCTCTCTTGCTTCGCCGGGGCCGTTGACGATACAGCCCATAACAGCAACGGTGATGTCCTTGTCGGAGTCCTTCAGAGCCTCCTCCACCTTCTTTGCAGTGCCGATAAGGTCGATCCTTGTGCGGCCGCAGGTAGGACATGAAACGAACTTCACTCCCCCACGCTTGCCGATACACTTGAGGATATCCTTGGCAGCCTGGATCTCCTTCACAGGCTCGTCTGTCAGGGAGACCCTAATCGTTTCGCCGATACCGTCGCAGAGCAGGGATCCTATGCCAACTGCTGACTTGATCAGACCCATGCGCTCGGTGCCGGCCTCAGTCACTCCCAGGTGCAGGGGGTAGTTACACTTCTCCGCAGCCAGTCTATAGGAAGCGATCATGCGGTTTACGTCTGAGGACTTTATGGAGATCACGATGTCGTTGAAGTCAAATCTCTCCAGCAGAGCGGCGTGACCCATGGCGCTCTCCACAAGAGCCTCCGGTGTGGGAGAGCCATACTTGGCCAGGATCTCCTTCTCCAGAGATCCGGAGTTCACACCGATGCGTATAGGGAGGTTTTTGGCACGGCAGGCATCTACTACAGCCTTCACCCTATCCATAGAGCCGATATTTCCGGGGTTTACGCGGATCTTATCAACTCCGGCAGCAGCAGCCTCTATCGCAAGACGGTAATCGAAATGTATGTCAGCCACCAGAGGGATCTTCACGGCCTCCTTGATAGCCGGGATCAGCTTCACGGCCTCCATATTGGGGATAGCCGCACGGATTATCTCGCAGCCGGCAGCTTCAAGCTCCTTTGCCTGCTTAACGCTGCCCTCGATATCGTCAGAGCGTGCGTTGAGCATGGACTGTATGTAGATGTGCTTTCCGTCGAGGACGCAGTCCCCCACTTTTACGGGTCTAACATTTCTCATGATCAAAAACTCCTTTTGTGATAAAGCTCGGTTACTATGTACTCACCGTTCAGTTCAAAAACGGTGCATTTGTTCAGGTGGAACGTATCGTAATTCTCGAATGTGGCAGCGCTGAGGAGCTCTCTTCCGTCAGGGAGCCTTATCTCCAGCCGGTCAGGTCTTTTCGGCCTTTTCAGTACGCCTGTCACATCGCACTCAAGCTGAGTTCCCTCAGAGATGAAACGGCGCTTCTTCAGCTTGTAAAGGCCACTGTTGATGAGGATATAAAACGGGATGATCACCAAAACTGCCGCCATTACCGGCCCTCCGATCCCTTCCTCAAAGAGCAGGGAGTGCAGCGCCTGAGCGATGGTGATGGCGTGCTTATGGGCGACATATACCAGGGCTCCGCCAAATATGGCCACGAATACCAGCCATACTATCATTGAGCCGGCGACCTCCTCACGGTCGGGGACGAAAGGCTTTTTGTCCATAGCTCCTCCTATTTGTTGTGAGCGAAATGCTCGGTGATAAGGCGTGCGATGTCGTTGTATGTGGCGAAGAGCATGATCCCGAAGAGCAGGATCATACCTGCTAGGTGAACATAGCCCTCATGCTCCGGTTTTACGGGCTTTCTGCGGACAAGCTCGATAAAGCAGAACAGCAGTCTTCCGCCGTCAAGTCCGGGGATAGGCAGCAGGTTGAAAATACCCACGTTTATGGTGATCAGCGCCGCCATGTAGAGCAGGTTGAAAACTGCATCCGCCATGGACTCGCTCTCCTGAGCAGTCTCATTGATAGCGGAGACCACACCCACAGGTCCGGAAACATCGTCCTTGCTCAGCTTTCCTGTGACCATCTGCTTCAGGCTCAGACCCACGATGTGTCCCATTGACATGAAAAGATCTCCGGCGCCCTTTACCACGGTAACGGGATTCTTGGTCTTGTACACAAGGCCGAAATCCAGCGTACTTCCGTTGTTTTCATTGTAGAACTCCACATCGCTCAGCTCTACACGCTTGCCGTCACGCTTCACCACCAGATCATGAGTGGAGGAGGTAGTTGTGGCGAACATATAGTTCAGATCAAGGGTGCTGAAGATCCTTGTGCCGTCCATGGAAATGATCTGGTCGCCGTACTGAAGGCCGGTCTCATAGCTTTTGGCGGCGTAGTGGATCTCGCCGGAAGAGTCCTTATAGCGTGCGAATTCCTCCACCACCGTTGTTGGAACGTCGCTCATCATGCAGACCATGACAATCAGCAGGACAAATCCCAGGATGAAATTCATTGCGGCGCCTGCCACAAGAACGATCATCCTCTTCCAGAGCTTTGCGCTGCGGAATCCACGCTCGTCGTCAGTGATCTCGTCCTCGCCGGCCATTGCGCAGTAGCCTCCCACGGGCAGAGCTCGCAGGGAGTAGGCAGTCTCGCCCTTGCGCTTCTGGAGCAGCTTAGGTCCCATGCCTATGGAGAATTCCATGACCTTGATATTACTGAGCTTGGCACAGATGAAATGTCCGAATTCATGGACAGTTACGATAAGGCCAAAAATGAGAAGTGCTATGATTATTCCCATGAAAAAATATCCTTTCCTGCCTGTTTAGGGCGGCACCCTTTAGCCTATGATGCTGCGGACGTATTCTCTTGCAGCTGAATCAGCCTTCATGACGTCCTCGTAGCTCTCAATCTTTGAGGGCTCGAACTTATCCAGCACAGACGACACGATCTCGCCGATCTGGATGAAGGGAATCTTGTCGTGGAGGAAGGCGCCAACGGCCTCCTCATTGGCTGAATTTATGAGGCAGGGGTAGGCTCCTCCTCTGCCGATAGCCTCGATAGCAGCGCCCAGGCACTTGAATGTCTCTATGTCCGGCTCTGCGAAGGTCAGCGTGCCGTAGTCCGTCAGAGACAGGCGCTTCGTAGGGCATTCCAACCTTTCCGGGTAGAGCAGGGCGTACTGGATCGGGATCTTCATGTCGGGAACTCCCAGCTGTGCGATCACTGAGCAGTCGTTGTACTCCACAGCGGAATGGATCACGCTCTGGCGGTGTACCACGATCTGGATCTGGTCGGGGCGCAGATCGAAGAGCCATTTTGCCTCGATGAACTCCAGACCCTTGTTCATGAGAGTTGCTGAGTCGATAGTGATCTTGCTGCCCATTTCCCAGTTAGGGTGGTGGAGAGCCTGCTCCTTGGTCACATTTCTGAGCTGGTCGTAGGTATATCCGAAGAAGGGGCCGCCGCTGGCTGTGAGGATCATTCCCCTCACCTGCTCACGCTTATTGCCCTGCAAGCACTGGAAAACTGCGGAATGCTCACTGTCGATAGGGTAGATCTTAACGCCCTTTTCCGCAGCAAGTCCCATGACCAGCTCTCCGCCTGCAACAAGAGTCTCCTTGTTGGCAAGAGCCACGTCCTTTCCGGCATTTATGGCAGTGAGCGTGGGGAGAAGTCCCACCATTCCCACAACGGAATTGAGCACGATGTCGTTCTCCTCAAGAGCGGCGATCCTGCAAAGGCCCTCCATGCCGGTGAGCAGCTCCACCTGAACGTCGGAGAGGAGCTCCTTCAGCTCAGTGAACTTCTCCTCGTTATAGATACAGGCGTATTTCGGGCGGAATTTCCGCACCTGCTCAGCCAGGAGCTTCACGCTGCTGTGGGCAGCAAGAGCCACTATAACGAAGCCGTGCTTCTCGCAGACCTCAAGCGACTGAGTTCCGATAGAGCCGGTGGATCCTAGTATTGAAACGAACTTGTTCATGATATTGTTCCCCTTTTAAGGATAATATAGTCTACGTTGAAAAAATAGTTCACAGACCTGATAAAATGCGAAAGGGACTAAGCAGCGTTAGTCTCCTTTCAGTCATATTAAACTTTTCCTGTGAGTTCGATGAAGATATAGAAGGTAGGCAGCACGAAGAGCACGCTGTCAAAGCGGTCCATCATCCCGCCGTGACCGGGCATGATCTTGCCGTAGTCCTTGAAACCGATCTGGCGCTTGACCATAGAAGCGGACAGGTCACCGATAGTTCCCACAACAGCGCAGACTGCACCTGTCACGAAGGCAACAGCGGCGGTCTTTGCGGAGAAGCCCTCCCTCACGCAGAAGGCGGCTGCAAAAACAATGCCGGTGATGAGTATGCCGCCCACGAAGCCTTCAATGGTCTTCTTGGGGCTGATCTCAGGGCAGAGCTTGTGCTTGCCCAGAGCGACTCCCGAGAAATAGGCTCCCGTGTCGGCGATCCAGGCACCGCAAAGTCCCATTATCAGCAGGAACAGGCCGTTCTCAGGAGAGCAGCCGTGGATCCTTACGATACAGCTCATGGCCTGGGGCACCAGCACCATTACTGCCAGGGCGAAAAACACCTGTTCGTAGCGGATCTCCTTGTGATGTCTGAGCCATGTGACGAAGATGATGAATGCACCGGCAAGAGTTACCGCAAAGGCCACAAGAGTCACAGCTCCGTCCTTTTCGGCAACGGTCAGGGTCAGATCCATCTTCTTCTCTTCATGCCAGCGGTAGAAATAATTGTAGATGAATGGCATGGAAATGCCGCATAGCTCGCTGGCGATGAGGATCGGAAGGTTTTTCTCCAGCTTCACAGTCCTGAGGAGCTCAAAGAGCATTATCCCGATCATTGCTGCAACGGCAATGGGCAGCACCATGGTATCGTGGAAGAACAGGACAACAGCCAGTATCAGCACACCGACTGCGCCTGAGATTATCCTTGTAAGCATTACACGTCTCCAAAACGGCGCTGACGTCTGCCGAACTCGATCAGAGCCTTGTCAAGCTCAGCAGGAGTGAAGTCCGGCCAGAGAATGTCCGTGAAGTAATACTCCGCATAAGCGCACTGCCAGATAAGGTAGTTGGACAGGCGGAGCTCGCCGCTGGGACGGATAACAAGATCAACGTCCGGGATACCGGCGGTATAAAGATTGTCAGCGATAGACTGCTCTGTGATGTCCTCGGGGCGGATCTTTCCGTCAGCGGCCTGCTGAGCAAGGATCCTTGCAGCGTGAGCAAGCTCGTCACGGCCGCCGTAGTTGACAGCCATCATCAGAGTCATCTCGTCGTACTTTGCAGTGTCCTCCTCCAGCTTGATCATCTTCTCCTGAAGGTCCTGGTCAAATGCGGATTTGTCGCCCAGGAAGATCATTCTTGTGTTCTCGCCGAGGAAGTTGCGCACATCAGCGATATAGTCACGGAAGAGCTCCATGATGGTGTTCACCTCATCGGCAGGGCGCTGCCAATTCTCCGTAGAGAAGGCATAGAAGGAAATGTTCTTCAGGCCGATGTCCTTGCAGTAGCGGACGATCTTCTTGAAGTTCTTAGCACCCTCTCTATGGCCGAAGGAGCGGGGCAGACCACGCTTTTTCGCCCATCTGCCGTTTCCGTCCATAATGAAGCCGACGTGCTGGGGGAGCACCTCAGGAAGAGTGAGCTCTTCCTTTTCTTTTTTACCAAATAAAGCCATGTTTCACCGCTCAGACTGTCATGATCTCTTTTTCCTTGTCTGCAACAGACTTATCAACGTCTGCACAGAACTGGTCTGTCAGATCCTGTACCTTCTTCTCAGCATCCTTCAGATCGTCCTCTGTGATCTCAGAGTTCTTCTGCATCTTCTTGAGCTTATCGAGAGTATCACGTCTTGTGGAGCGGATAGTCACCTTAGCCTCCTCGCCGTACTTCTTAACGTTCTTGCACAGCTCCTTACGGCGCTCCTCAGTGAGCTGGGGGAAGGCAAGGCGGATAACGTTTCCGTCATTTGTGGGGTTGATGCCGATGTCAGAGGCCTGGATAGCCTTCTCGATCAGCTTGAGAGTTGACTTGTCCCAGGGCTGGATAACAAGGATCCTTGCCTCAGAAACTGAAACAGCAGCCATCTGGTTCACAGGTGTGGGAGCTCCGTAGTAGTCCACCAGGACCTTATCGAGAACTCCGGGGTTAGCTCTTCCGGCACGGATAGAAGCGAACTCATTTCCCAGAGCGTTGAGTGTCTTGTTCATTTTTTCCTTTGCGGTAGCGATAGTAGCTTTCATAGCAGTATTCCTTTCAGTTATTTATCAGTCCTCGTAAACGACAGTGCCGATCTTCTCACCCATAACAGCGTCATAGATGTTGTCGGGGCGGCTCAGGTCGAATACCAGCATCTTCATCTTATTGTCACGGCACATAGCGGCAGCAGTGCTGTCCATAACGCCAAGATCCTCGCCGATGACCTGGCTGAAGGTGAGAGTGTCGTACTTCTTAGCGTCGTCGAACTTATGGGGATCCTTGTCGTAAACTCCGTCAACGAGAGTTGCCTTGAGGAAGATGTCAGCATTGATTTCCACAGCACGGAGAGAAGCGGCAGTATCAGTTGAGAAGAAGGGGTTGCCGGTACCGCAGCCGAAGATCACGATCCTGCCCTTGTTCAGATGAGTAACAGCCTTGTTGCGGATATAGGGCTCAGCCACCTGACGCATGGAGATGGCAGTCTGAACTCTAACATCGCAGCCCAGGGACTCCAGCACATCAGCAACGGCCAGAGCGTTCATAGCAGTCGCCAGCATACCAATATGATCGGCACGGGTCCTGTCCATAGATCCGCTTGAGCGGCCTCTCCAGAAATTTCCTCCGCCTACAACGATAGCCACCTGAACGCCTGCATCTGCGCACTTTTTGATGCTCTTGCAGATCTCAGTGATAACTTCGTAGTTAAGGCCTGTCTTCTTGTCGCCGGCAAGAGCCTCGCCGCTGACTTTCAATAATATTCTTTTGTATTTTGGTTCCATAGTGCACCTCACAAATAAATTACTATGTATATTTTACACTAAAAATCCCTTTCTGTAAAGTACATTTTCCGAAAAAAGAGTAATTTGCACATTTATTTCTATATTTTTACTTATTATAATTATACGATACCGGGAGCCTCTTTACGCTTTGGTAAATATACACAAAATTGTTGAGAACTTCTCGTCATTTGCTTCTGGATTTTCTCCTTGACTTGGGACGGTTTTCGTGGTATAATAAATAAGCTGATTGATCAGCAGAGCTGCTCTGCGGTCAGCTTTTTAATAATGGAGAGGTATCGAAGCGGTCATAACGAGGCGGTCTTGAAAACCGTTTGGCTTAACGGCCACGTGGGTTCGAATCCCACCCTCTCCGCCAAAAAATATCATCGGCTTATGCCGGTTTGCGGATTTACCCAAGTGGTGAAGGGGCTCCCCTGCTAAGGGAGTAGGTCGGGAAACCGGCGCGAGAGTTCAAATCTCTCAATCCGCGCCACGCTGCGTTTCAGTTTTCTGGAGCGCAGTTTTTTTGTATAACAAAGACCCGCCAGGCTCTCCCAGCGGGTCTTTTCATATCCTGATAAGCTCAGGAGACTCATTCGCTCTCTGCCGGATCCATTCTCCGGCTGCGGAAATAAACAGTTGATTTGAAGGCAGGTCGTCACCACCCTCTGCCAGAATATTACCGAACAGCTTTTGTGAAAGGCTCAGGTCTCTATTCTTCCAGCCAGCCTTTATGGCGTGCCGCATCGAGCGCTCTGCACCCGTGCGTGAGGTGTTGAACTCAGCTGACACGATACCGTAGATATTCCGCAAAACATCCGGGTCGCTCTCTGCGATCGCAATGTATATCCCAATAGCTCTTCGCAGGTAGTGAAAGCCCTTCAAGTTAGGTGCGATGCCCATATCTATCAGCAGCTTCGTGATATCTTTCTCCACATTATTTGACAATACTCTCAGCCCCCATGTAAAAATCATACCATATCGGGCAGAATTATCAAACCGTGAATTTTGACGAAAATTGTCGAGATTTGTAGTCTGTCAGGCAGCCGGGAGCCCTGTTTGTGCAAAGAAAAACAGCTCGGTAATACCGAGCTGTCTCTGTTTGTTCCCCTTACAGAACAAAGTCTTATATATGCTCCCGTGCAGATGGGAGATCATAAGCATCATTGACCTGGATCAGAGCTGAGATACTCCTCCAGTGAGCCATGTCCGCCGGTCTGAGTGTAAGCGTAATACGCCAGCACCACAGATGCGTCGTTTGAGTCGATATACTGGTCGCCGTTCACATTTGCGGCCTTCTCAGCCCTCTCGTCAAGGCCGGTAGATGAGCCTGTCTGAGTGTTGGAGTAGGCCAGAAGGATATCCGATGCGTCGCCGGAATCGATCGATCCATCGTTATTCACATCGCCCAGCACAAAGTCTTCTCCGCCGGAGACCTTGATATAGCCATTGGTTATGCCCTCTGTGAAGATGTAGGCCTCCTGGAGCTTGGCCTCTTCGCTGTTGAAAGCGTCGCAGAAGCAGTCAGAGCCGCCGCTTTTTGTAATGTATTCGATACCCACCGGGAAGACCTCTCCCCCCCCTTAACATCCGAGGGCAGCTTGAACTTCATGGTGCAGAGCGTGCCGTCCTTCAGGATATTGTTGACATGGTTGGACATCAGATAGAGGCTGCCTTCCTTGCCGCCTGACATGACAACATTGGTGAACTCGCTGACAGCATCGCCGGTTTTCATCAGCACTTCTCCAATAGCTGTCTGCTCAGTTACAAGGGTAAGGCGTGTGTCGTAGATAAAATGCAGTGAGATCTTTCCCACAGTATCAGCCGCTCCGGAAACATGGACAGATACCTCGAATTCGCTGTCCGCAGAAAGCTGATCCGGGTCAGCCGTCACTCGGTCGATCCAGATCCTGGCATTGCCGGTATATGCGGAGATATCGGTATCTCCCACATCGTAGAAGGACTCATAAACGGCCTCCTTATCGTCCTGAGCATCGCAGTAATGAGCATTAGCCGCCTCCGCCGGGAACGAAACTGTACAAGCCGCCGCAAGGACAGCTGCCGATAAAAAAGAAGCTGCTTTTGAGAAAAAGCCGTTCATGCAAACACCTCCAACTAGTCTACTTATAACTATACCACAAATTTCAGCTTTTGTCACTAGCCCGCCGAAAATTGACTAACGAAATTTACCGCCCATTCTTGTACGTTTTTAACAATTCTCACAAAGTCCAGGCTCTTCCCTCTGTTTTTCGAGCAGCCGCAAACGGCGGTATTTCCGGGAAAAATGAAAATAATGTGAAATCCCTTGACAGAATGTGGAGAATGTGGTATCATACAATTTGATAATTATTATCATTTTGGAGGTGTCAGTATGAATAAGCTCAAAAACCATGCCGCAGCCCTATTTCTGTGCGTGGTATCTGTGCTGGTGATCCTGACAGCCTCATTATATATCGCCGATCACGCCGGCCGCAGCTGCTCAAATGAGGACTGCGCTGTCTGCCAGGTGATCCGTGAGTTCAAAAAAACTATCGGCGTTCTCGGCGCAGGAGGAGCCTCCGCAGCCGCTTTCGCTGTCATAGTATTTTTCGCAGAGCCCGCCGCTTCCCCCAAAAACCGGACGGCCTGCTTCGCTACGCCTGTAACTCTCAGGCAGTGCCTTCTGAACTAAAAAAAGCGCACAGTGCTTTCTCAGGGATAGCTATGCCCTAATGAGCCTGTGCGCCTTTATTTCCGGAAATATCGCTAAAATTTTTACTCTACAGGAGGCCATAATGTTTAAGAAAATAACTGCACTTATGCTCTGCGGCGCCCTTGCTGCCAGCTTTTCCGGCTGCGCAGAGGGATCCGCAAAAAAGACCGATGACCTCAGCATCGTATGCACGATCTTCCCTGAATACGATTGGGTGCGCCAGATCCTGGGCTCCCACGCTGATGACGCTCAGATCACCTACCTGCTGGACAGCGGCGCCGACCTTCACAACTACCAGCCCACTGCTGCCGACATGGTGAAGATCACCACCTGCGACCTGTTCATCTACGCAGGCGGCGAATCTGACCATTGGGTTGAGGACGCTCTTTCCGAGGCCGAAAACAAGGACATCCGCTCGATCTCTCTGCTGGATACATTAGGTGATCTGGCAAAGGAGGAGGAGCTGATCGAAGGTATGGAGCACGAGGAGGAAGAAGAGGAGGAAGAGGCCGAGGAGGAAGGCCCTGAGTACGACGAGCACGTTTGGCTCTCGCTGAGGAATGCCCAGACCCTCTGCACCGCTATCACCGACCAGCTCTGCCAGATTAAGCCTGAGCTGGAGACCGACCTTCGCAGCAACTGCGACAGCTACAACGCTCAGCTTGACGAGCTGGACGGCAAGTTCTCGCTGCTCTTCGACGACCACCCGGACACTACCCTGATCTTCGGTGACCGCTTCCCATTCCGCTACTTCGTGGACGACTACGGCGTGGACTACTACGCTGCTTTCGTGGGCTGCTCAGCCGAGACAGAAGCCAGCTTCGACACAGTGACCTTCCTTGCCGGAAAGCTGGAGGAGCTGGACCCAGGTGTGCTCTTCACACTTGAGGGCTCAGACCAAAAGATCGCTGAAACTATCATCTCAAACTCCGCCGCTGACGCTCAGATCGCTGAGCTGAATTCCATTCAGTCTGTTAATTCGCAGCAGATCAGCGATGGCGCTTCATATCTCTCCCTAATGGAAAAAAATTACGAAACACTGAAAGAGGTCCTGAAATAAAATGAGTATACAGATCGCCTGCAAAAATGTCTCATTGGGCTACGAGGGAAGCATAGTCACCCAAGATCTCAGCTTCTCCGTATCCTCCGGAGACTACCTTTATATACTTGGAGAAAACGGCTCCGGCAAGAGCACTCTGGTGAAGGCTCTTCTCGGGCTGAAGCCCCAGATCTCCGGTGAGATCACCCGTGGCGAGGGAGTGGCTGCCGGACAGATTGGATATTTGCCCCAGCAGACCGTTGTACAGAGGGATTTCCCTGCTTCTGTTCGGGAGATCGTGATGTCGGGCTGTCTTTCAAAAAGCGGCCTGCGCCCCTTCTACACCGCCGCCGAGCGTGCCAGCGCAAACGCCGCAATGGAGCGCCTTGGCATAACAGGTCTTGCAAAGCGCTGCTACCGGGAGCTCTCCGGCGGCCAGCAGCAGAGAGTCCTCCTTGCAAGGGCACTCTGTGCGGCCGGAAAGATCCTTCTTCTTGACGAGCCGGTGACCGGTCTTGACCCAAAAGCACAGGTGGATCTGTACGAAATGATCGGGAAGCTCAACAGCGAGGGCGTCACTATTATAATGGTGTCCCACGATGTGGGCGCCGCCATGAGGTACGCCTCCCATATCCTCCACATCGGAAGCCACAAGCAGCTGTTTTTCGGCACAGCTGAGGGCTACGCAAAGAGCAGCGTCGGCCGAACATTTATCGCTAGTGAGGAGGCTGAGAACGATGACTGAGATCATTTCAACACTGCATGAATTCTTCCAATTCTCCTTCGTAAGATACGCCTTCATCGTAGGCCTGCTCATTGCCCTTTGCTCCTCCCTTTTGGGCGTAACACTGGTGCTCAAGCGCTTTTCCTTCATCGGCGACGGACTGTCCCATGTGGCCTTTGGAGCAATGTCGGTAGCGGCTGTCACAAGCCTTACCAACCAAAACCTCATCGTGCTGCCGGTAACGCTGATCTCTGCCATACTCCTGCTGAGAACAGGCCAAAACACCCGCATAAAGGGCGACGCTGCGGTGGCCATGATCTCCGTGGGCGCCCTGGCTATCGGCTATATGCTCATGAACATCTTCCCCACCTCGGGAAACATCTCCGCAGACGTGTGCAGCACACTTTTCGGATCCTTCTCGATCCTTGCGCTTAAACCCTCAGACGTAAGGCTCTGCGTCATTATGTCGATCATCGTTATCGGCACCTTCATTTTCTTCTACAACAAGATCTTCGCTGTGACCTTCGACGAGAGCTTCGCCAAGGCCACCGGCGTCAAGGCAGAACTGTACAACACCCTCATCGCCGTCATTACCGCACTTATCATCGTGCTGGCCATGAATTTGGTGGGCTCGCTGCTGATCTCAGCGCTGATCATTTTCCCGGCACTTTCGGCAATGAGGCTCTTCCGCAGCTTCCGCAGCGTTATCATCTGCTCGGCAGTCGTATCGGTAGTCTGCGCTGCTGCCGGGATACTGCTGTCAATACTCGTTTCCACACCCGTTGGCTCCACTATAGTCGTGGCAGATCTTGCCGTTTTCCTGGTGTTCAGCCTCATCTCAAAGGCCGTAAGGAGGTCAGAAAAATGAAAAAAACAGCTCTCATGACCGCAGCTCTCCTGGCAATGCTCTCCGTCGTTTCATGCGGAGACACATCAACTATGGACTCACTCATCAGCCAGCAGGAGTCAGCTGCTGAGGCCGATACTCCCGTTTATTACAACGGTGTCCAGATCCAGTCTCCCGACGGAGAGAGTTTCCCAGATACCTCCGACGGAGATGTGGACATCGACCTTACCAAGCTCAGCTCCTCCATGATCTACGGACAGGTCTACGACATGGTGTACAGCTCAGAGAATTATGTTGGCAAAAAGATCCGTGCCAAGGGAAATTTCTCTTACTACAAGGACCCCGACGGCAAGGAATACTTCGCTGTGCTGATCAGTGACGCAACCGCTTGTTGCAGCCAGGGAATAGAGTTCGTCCTCACAGATGAAAATGCTGTCTACCCAGACGACTACCCTCCCCTGAACACCGAGATCACAGTTGAGGGCGATTTCAACTCCTACAAGGAGAATTACAGCACCTATATCCAGCTCCTTGACGCTAAGATCGTTCAGTCAGCAGAAGAATAAGGGACTTTCGCAAAAAAAGACTTTACAAAAAGGCCGGAACGTGTTATAATAATATAACAGTAACATTGATATATTATTATCAAGCCTTAACAGCACTTTTAAGGAGGTGTCCGGTATGCAGATCGCTTTATGCACTTTCATCGGCTACCTTATCGGCAATATCAATCCCGCCTACATCATCGGCAGGCTAAAGGGCTTCGATATACGCCAGAGAGGTTCCGGAAATGCGGGGGCTTCAAACGTTGTTATCACTATGGGAAAGAAGGCCGGCCTGTTCACTGCCCTGTTCGATATTTTCAAGGCAGCTGCGGCAGCGATCATCGCCTATCACCTTTTCCCTCAGCTTAAATTCGCCAAGATACTCTCCGGCAGCGCCTGCCTCCTGGGACACATCTTCCCATTCATGATGAAGTTCCACGGCGGAAAGGGTCTGGCCTGCTTAGGCGGACTGATCATCGCCTTCGACCCGAAGGTCTTCCTGCTGATGCTCATGTTCGAGCTGGTGCTTGGACTTGCCGCAGATTACGTCTGCATCGTGCCAACTACCGGATCGCTGATCTTCACTGCGGTATATGCGCTGATCACAGGCGATCCCGTGGGAACTCTGATCCTGGCAGCCGTTTCGCTGGTGATCATGTACAAGCATATCGAGAATTTCCGGCGTATCCAGCACGGAACCGAAGCGCACATCAGCTTCCTCTGGCACAAGGACGAGGAGATCGAACGTATCCGCAACAATTCAAACTAAGGAAATTCCCGGCTTTCCGGGAATTTTTTTTGCGAAAGATCATTCGGCGGCAATGTGTACACCATAGGCTAAAAAAGGAGCGGCAAATGCCGCTCCTTTCGCTTATTTGTAAAGTGGTCCGTATGCATCGCAGGCACGGTAGTCTGCGCCCTCAAGATCCTTCGTTCCAAAGGCTGCCCAGGTGTTGGGACGGTAGATGTCCTCGTCCGCAACGTTGTGCATGGAAACAGGGATCCTCAGCATGGAGGCCAGGGTGATGATGTCCCGGCCAATGTGTCCGTAGGTGATAGCGCCGTGATTTGCGCCCCAATTTGCCATAACTGAGTAAACGTCCTTGAATGCGCCCTCGCCGGTAAGACGTGGTGCGAACCATGTGGTGGGCCAGGTCTTGTCGGTGCGCTCGTCAAGGATCTTGTGTACCTTGTTGGGAATGGTCACGGTGTAGCCCTCTGCGATCTGTAGGAAGGGCTGAGTGCCGTTGAGGATATTCAGCCTAACCATGGTAACGGGCATCTCTGCACGGGTGCGGAAGTGGCTGGAATAGCCGCCTCCACGGAAATAGCCCAGATTTGCGCAGCACCAGTCAGTTGCCTCAAGCATAGCGCTGATGTCGTCATCGGTAACATCCCACCAGGGCTTCATGCAGCCCTTGCCGTTTTCGTCCTTAGAGGCGCCTGTTGCGTCAAGGCAGGCTGCTCCGGAATTGATCAGATGGATAAATCCGCCCTCTGCCAGTCCCTCAGGCTTCCAGCCGGAAACTCTCTCTACAGCCTCGGGGCTCCAGTAGGTGCGCACGTCCGCAAAAACGGGAGCTGTGCCGGTGAGGAGCTTTCCGAAAAGCATGGAAACACCGTTGAGGCCGTCGTTCTCAGTTGCAACGGTAACAGGCTCCTTCTTGCCGTTCCAGTCGAAGGTGGAATTGAGGATAGCCTCCATGAAATCGCCGTTTGGCAGCCAATCTGTCCACTGGCGCTGACCCTGGAAGCCGCCCAGGATACCGTTCCTTCCACGGGACTCCTCCAGCCAGCCCATTTCAGCCAGCTTGGGGTTGCCCTGGAGGATGTCACGAACGATAAGAGTCATCTTCACGCAGAATTCCCAGTCCTCCTCCTTGTGGTCGGCGGAGTGGGGACGCTTGAACTCGAAGGGATCCACCTTCTTGTCCAGAGGGATCTCGGTGTTCACGTCCATACCCTCGGGGCAGCGTACCATTTCCCATTTATAGGCCTTTTCGTACTCATCATGGTCGTAGATCTCCAGATTTACACGGCGGAGGATCTCGGTCATGTCCACCCACTCGGCACGGATACCCAGGTAATTCTGGAAGAAAGCGCTGTTGCAGTAGGATCCGCCGATGCCCATTGCCACGCCGCCTATGTTGACGTAGGCACGGTTGCGCATCTGACCGGCGGCTATCGCACATCTTGCGAAACGCAGCAGCTTTTCACGCACGTCCTCAGGGATAGATGTGTCGTTTGCGTCCTGAACATCGTGGCCGTATATGGAGAAGGCCGGCAGGCCTCTCTGTGCGTGGAGAGCCATAGCTGCCGCCAGATAAACTGCGCCGGGGCGCTCAGTTCCGTTAAATCCCCAAACCGCCTTGATCGTAAGCGGGTCAAGATCCATGGTCTCGCTGCCGTAGCACCAGCAGGGAGTCACGGAGAGAGTTGCGCAGACGTTCTGTGTGGAGAAAAACTCCGCAGAAGCCGCAGCCTCGGCACCTCCGCCGATAGTTGAGGGCGAGATCACGCACTGCACGGGAGTTCCGTCAGAGTAGCGCACATTGCTCTCGATGAGCTCCTTAGCAGCCTTTGCCATGTTCATGGTCTGGTCCTCAAGGGACTCACGAATGCCGAACTGACGGCCGTCGATAATGGGTCTAATGCCTATTTTAGGGTAATTCATAGCAATTCTCCTTTATATTTCATCTCTGTCCGGCGCTTCTGGGAAGAAACTCTCTTGTCTCCTCCGAGCGCCGAACTATCTCAGGGATCTTGTCCGCTGAAGGAATGGCTCCCATGGAAAGGAGCTGAACAGCGGCGTTTCCCATAACAGTAGCCTCAACAGGGCCTGCGGTCACCGGAAGGCCGCAAATATCCGCAGTGAGCTGGCACAGATAGCTGTCCCTTGTGCCGCCGCCCACCATGTGGATCCGGCTGTAGGTCTTACCGGTCAGGCTGCCGATCTGCTCCAAGGCCAGCCGGTATTTGTGGGCAAGCCCCAGGTACACCGCACGCATGACCTGTCCCAGATCCTCGGGAACAGCCTGTCCGCTGCGGCGGCAGTGCTCCTTCACACGCTCCGGCATATCCCCTGCTGTGGAGAACTCCGGTGCGTCGGGATCGATGTAAGAGGTGAACTCCTCCGCATTTCGGGCGGCGTTTTCCAGATCAGCGAAGGTCAGCTCCCTGCCTCGGGACTCCAGAAAGGCCATTGTCTCCTGGACTATCCACAGGCCGGTGATGTTTTTCAGAAGGTCGATCCTTCCGCCGAAGCCCACCTCGTTGGTAAGCTCCAGCCCTGCCGCTTCCGGCGAAAGATAGGGCTTTTCCGCAGCCGTACCCAGCAGTGACCAGGTACCTGAGCTGAGGAAGATGTAGTCGCTCTCCTGAGCAGGTACCGCCAGAGAAGCGCACTGAGTATCGTGGCCGCAGACAGCTATCACCTCCGCAGAGGGGATATCCAGCTCATGGCAGAGCTCCGGCCGAAGTCTTCCCTTGATCTGGCCTGCCCGAACTATTCTCCCGAAGAGCCTCCGGGGAAGTCCAAGCTCCGAGATGGCCTCCTCCGACCAGCAGCGGCCGGCCGGATCGTAGAGCTGAGTGGTGGAGGCGATGCTCTCCTCCGAGGAGATCTCCCCCGTGAGGAAGCACCCAAGCAGATCCGGGATATTCAGCAGAGCAGCTCCGTTTTCCAGAACATATTTCTTCTCCGCCAGTAGCTGGAATGCGGTGTTTATGCCCATGATCTGGTTTCCGGTAAGGGCGTAGAGCCGCTCAGGAGAAATCAGCTGCGCCGACCGCTCCACCATGCCGGAGGTCCGCCCGTCACGGTACTGGACAGGCAGCCGGATAAGGTCGCCGTCCCCGTCTAGGATACCGTAGTCAACTCCCCAGGTGTCGATGCCCACAGACTCGAAACCGCCCTGTTCTGCTGCTTTTTTAAGGCCAATGCGGATCTCGCCGAAAAGCGCCAGTATGTCCCAATAAAGGGTCCCGCAGACCGGCACTCCCCTGTTTTTGAAGCGGTGGACCTCCCGAAGAGAAAGCCTTTCGCCGTCGAATCCCGCCAGCATAGCCCTTCCGCTGCTTGCTCCAAGGTCGAAGCACAGCACACGCCGGGTCATTTAACGACTCCCTTTTTCAGGATGATGTTTGCGTAAATGGCAGTTTCGCCTGTAGCCACCACAGCGTAGGCCTTTTTCGCACGCTCATAGAAGTCAAACCGCTGGATGAACTCTATATTGCAGCGCTCCGGCTCGTACTTGCAGATAGTTGCCTTGTAGTCCTCCCAGATCACAGGCTCCACATCGTCGCCGGGAACGACCGCCATAAGTCCCACCGGCGAAGGCGTGTAACTGTCCAGCGGGAAAAACCTCATCACAGCGTCAAGGATCTCGGTGACGCCGTGGCCGTCCAGCCGCACAAGGCGCTGAGCAATTGCTGACGAGGGGAAATTTCCGTCGGCGATGACGATCTCGTCACCGTGTCCCATTTCCATGATGATCTTCAGGAGCTCCGGCGAAAGGATAGAGGGGATCCCTTTTAACATAGCCGTTCCTCCTTACTTATTGTACTTTTTGTAGCCGGGGTGTTTGCCTGTGACGCCGTACTGAGCTCTCATTCCGCAAAGCCTGTCGATATTCTCACGGCTGATCTCCTGAGCTCCTCCAAGCAGGTGAGCAGTAAGGCTGATCTTAGCGAAAAGCTCAAGGGTCTCCATGCGGTAATAGGCGGTGATCAGGTCAGCTCCCACGGTGAGGGCTCCGTGGTTTTGGAGGAGCATAACGTCGTGCTCCTGAAGATATGGCGTGATGGCCTCGGGCACCTCATCTGTAGATGGCGTGCCGTAGGGCGTCACCGGCACCGACCCTATCGCTATCACCGACTCAATCATAGTGTACTCGTCAAGCGACTTGTTGGCAACGGCATAGCCTGTAGCCGTTGGGGGATGAGCGTGAACGACTGCTCCCACATCGGGGCGCTCACTGTAGCAGCGCAGGTGCATTTTGATCTCGGAGGAGGGCCTGCGGCCTGCCTGAGCCTCCAGCACCTCGCCCTTTTCGTTGATCCTGACCAGCATATCCGGGGTGATGAAGCTCTTGCTGACGCCTGTTGGAGTAGCAAGGAAGGTGCCGTCCTCCAGCTTCACGGAAACGTTGCCGTCGTTGGCAGCCACCCAGCCCAGCTGCCACATTTTATGGCAGACATCGCAGATCTGGTCCCTGATCTCATTCAAGTCCATTGTAAACTCCTTTCTGCGGAAGAGCGCTCCGGATAAGAGGGTTAGGACAATATTGCCATTCCGAAAAGCGATCTAATTTAATTCCGCAAATAATACAACACTATTATACAATATCTTCCAAAGCAAATCAATATAAATGGGAAATTTTTATCTTTTGATCAAAAGTAGTAAAGTTAGTAGTTTTTACCTTTTGGCAATATTTTCACTGTAACAGCCGGGAGCTCAGGCGCATATCATGAGGTAAAAGACAGGAAAGGAGGTCAATTATGGACGGCATTGTTATTACGGCAGCTGTGATCTTGGCGGTGGTGGCGCTCATCGAGGTGGTGACCCTGTTCCTGGTAAAGCCAGACCCGGCAGCTCCGCCGTATATCGAGCTGCTGCCGGTATTTGAAGAGGATAAGTTCTTCCAACGGCGGCTGGAATACCTCGGGCGGCGCTGCGGAGGGCGGACTTCCCTGATAATCGCCGATATTTCGGCAACTAATGAGCAGCTTGAGCTGTGCAGGAGACTGGCGGAGGAGTCTCCCGACACGGTGATCATCACCATGGCTCAGCTGGAGGAGCTGCTGAGGGAACGCTTCCTGGCTTAGGGGCTGATACCGCATCAAACAGGCGCTTTTGGCAAGCATCCAGGCCGCCGCCCTAGGAAACCATTTCCTCGGAACTGTGTTATGTTACAATAGATCATAGACAGTCAAAATAGAAAAACAACTCTCAATATGATATAATGTTAAGTACCACCAAAACAAATATCAAGAAAAGAGAGTTGTTCCATGAATAGTATAGC